>JAEEGL014435930.1_pt1 | contig 11688 bp, 12 predicted proteins | sample 9134231 | NCBI WGS metagenome assembly JAEEGL01 (sample SAMN16246548, study PRJNA631951) | gut metagenome | biome: gut microbiome; feature: rumen; material: fiber-attached | host: Bos | place: Iran: Karaj | collected 2018-10 | reverse complement strand
TATGTTAGGGAAAAGATCAGTCTCCTTTGCAAGTGCAACAGCCTTTTCAAACCACGGCATGTTCACCATGGCCGTAGTCGTCGTCACAATACCACGGCGATACGCCTCCAATATTGCCTTTGTGCGATTCTCGTCCCATCCAAAGTCATCAGCATTTACAATAAGTCGTATCATTTGTCTACGTAACCAATCTTCTTTATAAATATCACATACCACAACCGGTCAGCGTTAGGGCAGAATTCTCCCTAGAAAACGTCTCACGAATAAAAACCAAAGAGACGGCGTTGTCAAAAAGCGCCGAATTACCTGTCCGCGCATTTGAGGGTGAAGCGTCCAGTGTCCCAACGCCCACTGGACCTCCATGTCTTGCAAAATGAGCTTACGGTACTTTCCAATAACTTGTCTAGAGATAGCCAAGTCCCGCTCTTCTGCAGTGTGAAGATCGTCCAACTCCTGATAATACGAATGCATCAGACGAAGGCGATATCTTGCCCCACCAATTGGATCAGAAGAGAAACACCCACTAACGTTATCGCCATGTTTCCTATACCGAACGAGCTGATCCTGAATCAATTCCACGACTCCAAGAAGCGATGCCCGAAGCGGTAATACATGATCCTCATCAAAAACTTTCGCGCCTAATGACCCAAACTTCCAATACACATCGCGGTGATACACAGCTCCAGCGCCTATGATACTTGGCAAACCAGCCCCTCTACCTTTTGACGTTTTCTTGAAATCTTCCGAAACCTTAAAAGGATTACCGTTGGCATCAATCACTTCCAAGGAACTATGCAAACATCGGATTCCAGGCACAGCTTCCACTCGTTCTGCGATTACCTCCATCCGATTCGGCATGGAGATGTCGTCTCCAGCTTGAAAGGCGATCCATTCGCCGTGTGACAGTTCAAACAATTTGTTCTCATGAAGCGCCAAGCCAAGATTCTTCTCATTCCGATTCAAGACAAGATGCAATTCGGATGAAACATCAAACTCAACCGTGCCGCAGAAATCTGGCTCCCGCCAAGCATCGTCCAAAGCCTCGTTTCCGCCAAGGCGCATTACCGCCTCTACAATCCTCGCCCACGTTGCGTCAGGCGAATGGTCATCCGAAATCACGATTTCAAGTGGCCGATACGTCTGCGCAAACGCACCATCCACCGCTTCTGACACGAAACGTTCGAACTTGTAGCAGCAAAGTGCAAGTGTCAGAGAAGGTTTCACGGATAAATCAAGCAAAGGCATTGACAACCTGGATCACATCGGAGACTTCCTGTTCCGTCAGTACTGGCGAAATTGGCAGACTTAAGATCTCGCGATGCATTCTTTCCGAAATCGGTAAGGACAGGGATTCAAGCTCATGGTACGCATCTTGTTTGTGCGGTGGGGTTGGATAATGTATGTTCGTCTGAATTCCACTGTCAGTAAGCCATTTGTTGAATCTATCACGTTCCTTGCAAGTCACGGCGAACACATGCCAGACATGTGAAAGCCGGCCAACCTGAATTACGCTGTTCGGATCGTCAGGCAGCTCAACAAGCGGGTTCTTGATTTCAGTACAATATCTAGCGGCGATTTGAGCGCGATGCACATTGTCTTCATCAAGGTATGGAAGCTTCACGGCGAGCCAAGCCGCTTGAATCTCATCAAGGCGTGAGTTCACGCCTTTGTAGATGTGATGGTATTTATAGTCGCTCCCGTAGTTGCGAAGCGCACGTATCTTCTTCGCCAACACGTCATCGTTCGTTGTGACAGCACCACCATCGCCAAGGCATCCAAGATTCTTGCCTGGGTAGAACGAGAACCCGCTTGCATCGCCAAGGTTCCCGCAGCGGCGGCCGTTGAACATCGCTCCATGTGCTTGAGCTGAATCTTCAATTATCTTCAGATTGTACTTCTTCGCAAGCGTCCACACTTTATCCATATCCATGGCGCGACCATACAAATGAACAACCATGATGGCTTTCGTACGCGGAGTTATCGCCTCCTCGATCAGGTCTTCGTCAATGAGGCGCGTCTCCCACTTCGGTTCAACCAGGACAGGTGTACATCCATTTTCGCTAATGGCGAGAATCGAGGCGATGTAAGTATTGGCAGGGACTATGATTTCATCGCCGGAGCCAAAGCCGTACGCCCGAATTATGAGATTGAGCGCATCAAGTCCGTTCGCAACGCCAATGCAGTGTTTCACTCCGCAATACGCCGCGAATTCCGTCTCGAACCGCTCGATCTCCTTGCCAAGCAGATACCAGCCAGAATCAAGCACACGCTTCACCGCCGCATCCATTTCGGCCCGAAAGCGCTCATTCACTTTCTTCAAATCAAGGAATTTGATCACTCAGACACCTCCTGTTGCATGGCGATTCGAGCTGCATCACGGAACGAGGCATAATCTCTTATATAGTCATCCTCCGAATAATGCCCGCTCGCCAGCACCAACAAAACAGCGTCTTTCGAGAAATCCTTCATCTGTCTCCACACAAGCCCATCTATCAACAATGCTCGATCAGGCCAATCGAGACGATGCTCAGATTGGGCTCCGTCTGGCGTCTCGCAAGAAATGGTACATGCACCGCTAATACATATAAGAATCTGTCGTAAATCCTTATGTGCATGATTTCCACGTATCGTTCCCGGTGTAGTGTCAAAAATGTAATAGACGCGTTTCACTTCAAAAGGTACGGCATCTGACATCGCTTCCAGGGCAATCAACTGCCCGCGCGCATCCCCATGCATAGGAAATCGCAATTCCTCCACTCTAGCTTGCACTGCCATGGTTTTAATCTCGTGGCCCCAACATGAACTCAAGCATTTTCTGCTCAGCCTCGGCCACATAGGATTCAGTCATGAGTGCCTTAGGCCCCTCAAGCACCTCATAACCAATCCGTGCATTGTCGTTGCTAATCTTCGAGATGCGCTTACCAGCGACAATCTCTGAAGTGTCTGATGCATGGCTTACGATAGAAGCGTCGCAAAAATCAAGCAATGAACATGGCTTCACAATTGTCCTGCCCGCTGGCAAATCATAGAAATAGTACATCGATGATTTAGAAGTTTGTGCCAGCAATCCGTCGTACACTTCCGCCCCGTTATAAACCTCCTTCAGATCACCTAGAAAATCTCGTCCGCTCACAATGTCTACGAGGTCACTTGCTATATATCCACTTGATCTTGCCCCAATTTCCACGGGGGAGATCGTACCGTCATTTCGTAGTAAGACTTCAAGATGTCCTAAACTGTTACAGAAACCAAGGGAGCGATAGCACTGCATACCAACGGCTGCAATCTTCTTTGCAAGGCCAATATCAATGGCATTGTAATGAAGTTTTACCGCGATCTTATTTCGATCTGTATTGCACGTGTGCTGTTTCTTTGAAATGGCGTATACAGCCACATGCCCCTTACCATCTCCAAGCATCTCGACCGTAAACTCGGTCCCATCAACAAATTCCTCAACTACAACCAGCCCGTCACTGGCATTTTCAAATGCTTTGGTTAATGCTGCCATCACATCTGAAGACGTACTCGCACAATCAAGAATCGTTATTCCTCGAGAACTTGCCGCATTATCTGGCTTAATAATGATCTTTTGGGCATTGTTCCATACCTGGATCAGCTTTGCCGCGTCCAAGACTTCACCCTTCGAGACACTCATGCTTTTGCGATTAAGTATTCCCGCCTGTTGCCAAATCTTGGTTTGCCTGCTTTTAGAGAAACTATTAAGAAGTCCATCTTCAGAGTTCACATGTAAACCACATCTCTTTAGTACCGCTGCGAGCGACGGAACCGCGACATCTATTGATGTATATCCAAAGACAACCCTTTCAAGTAGATTTCTTTTAGACAATTCAGCAATAATTGGTCCAGGCTCCTTGACATCAAGACGTAAATGCAGATCTCCGGACACAGCTGGGACTTCATTCCAGTCCACCACAACCGTCTCACACCCCCAGCGCCCGAATTTTTCCGCGACACCTGCATTCAGTTTATTTCCACCAAATAGCAGACAAACCGATCTCGGCTGATGATGCATTATATGCCAACCCCATCTTTACGATATTTCTTTAGGCACACCGTATCGAACGTGTCCCACTTCCGGAAATCGATACAGTTAAACCAGACATCTTCCTGCTTCTCAATCTCGACCAGCCTACCATAGAGGTCATCTGTCAAATCCGACTGCGGTATCAGCACAACCCCCGTGTCGTCACAAACAGCCAGCGCTCCTTCGTAACGGGCCTTTCGTTCCGCCACAACGCTGCGCACTTCGTCCGTCTCCGGCACATGCGTGTTGAAGCAGCCAACCGGCGTAAAACCGGCACACCACACAGCATAGTTGTTCTTGATGAGGTCGTTTGCGTCGCGCAACTTCTCAAGCGACACGATTGCCGCCGCCTCGCGATAGAGCAGGACGAACTTGCTCACCAGTTCGCCCACTAGCGCCCGGCCCTTCACACCAATGCCGTCAAGCACCACCACTTCTCCAGGTTGCACATCGCGTATCTGCTCGTGGATCGACCAGTTGCTCTCGGAATGGGCGTACACATAGCGGACGGATCCGACGGCGAAATGCCCGCGATTAACGGCGGCAACCCCCTCAATCGCCCCTGACTTTCCGAGACAGTCCGCCACCTCCGTGCTGCTCACACGGTTGCGCTTAATGTATTCGATTATCCGTTGCTTAACCATTATCGCCATTTTGCGTTTGCAATATTATACCAAAATTCCGGACAGCCGTTCGAAGTTATCGTTCAACATGTCCAGCTTGCCAAGCCGCTCGTAGTACCTGACGACATCCATCTGATTGAAGAACGGCAGATCACTCCCCATGAGTAGGCGGTTCTTGAATGGCGCGTTCAGGGCATACGAGATCGCCTGGTCTACATAAGGAAGCGGATTAACCGATATGCCTCCGAAGTTCGTGTGCGTCAACGTGAAGTCAATCCAAACATTCGGCTGGAAATGACAGATCTTGATGAAGTCATTAATGAGATACCCTCCTGCGTGCGGAAGGATGAATGTCAACTCCGGGAAAGCCCTACAGACCTTCCAGTAATCATATGCCACCCAACCCGGTTCATTCAGCGTATCGATCATCACCGCCTTAGGGCGCCACACGCGAATCGACTCAATAACCTGGTCAGGTGTATACTTCTCCCGTCTTGGATGATATTTAAGTAATAAACCCTCAACAGCCCCCTCTGGCAACCTCGTCGCTTCACGCGCCGTGACATATCGAAAGAATAGATACCCTGGATGTAACCGAACGACTTCTCGAGCCTCCTCATTGTGAAGAATTCCGTCAAACCACGGCTCACCCTCAAGCCCAACCATAAATCCGCCGGACTCATTACCCCGCGTGTGAACATGAGCATCAAAGAAATTCACTTCAAATGTCCCTTTCTTAAACCCAAGTCAGGCCATCACACCTGTACTACTACATGATAGGCGCCCTGGCTGAGTGTATGCTTTTGTATAACAGTACTGCGACAGATGTTCTTCTATGTGGCGTATGGCAGCCTGATCAGGTTCGTCTTTCCAGAGTCCCATACTGACCGCGCAAGATTCTTCGGGGATAAACCGAGTATGAGGTGTAGTATGGTCGGAAGGAGACAATCCCAGAAATGACTCAATTTGAGAAACCGTACTTTCCGTATCGACTACTAAATCCTCAAATCGAAGGAGCATCAAGTTTGGGTGATGAAGCCCATTAAATGGAGCTAGCGCCCGATTATACCATTTTACGAAAATTAAGGGGTCTGACGGTACGTGTCCGCGTTTCTCTCCTCGTCGACGTGCCAGATTAGCGGACGCAAAAACATCTCTTGGATCACGATACGTGTATATAGCTTTAAACGATCCAAAGTAATCGGCAAATCTTTCCATGTCAGCAGAACAGTCAGCACACCCCTGATCTATGAGAAGATAGTCCGGTACCTCAATCTGGTTCAGGATTCGATTTAGGTATGCTGATGCGCGTTTTCGATATTCCGCTACGCTCAGTTCCTTAAGAAAGAATGTTGCATTGCCACTTACATCTGATGCATCCCCGAATATTCTGAAGATAGCGCGTGTTCCCAACGCAGCCAGATGAGGACAATGTTCAAATGGTTCTGCCGAACAAGTTATATAGTCAATCAACCCCTCAAGGAACGTCTTAGTCTCATGTAAGAACTCTTCACCATAACACTTCTTGGTACTGACATAAATATTGTCAATCAATGCCATGAACACACGCAAGGCTGCATCTCGTTCAAATATGTTATTTGTCGTAAAAGCCCGTTCAAAACCGAATACGCCTCCTGCAGCACGTGCCAGATTGAATTCTGCTGGAAATCCTGTTACCGGCGCATATTCCATAATAAGATCATGGACGGCTCCAGAACCACTCCACCCAAATCCACAGACAAAAACCAATCTCTTATAAGTAACTGAAGGCGTTGGTGAAGACTCTTTGGCAAAGCGAGCATTTACTAGCTGTCCAGTACCATCAAGGACATGACGCATTTGAAGCTTGCGAAACAAATACTTCCACATTGCAAACCGCATCTTGTCACAAAAAGACACGTTTGGCAAATTCCGATAACGATCTATTATGCGTTTAATGTTCACCCCGTCACATCCTCATTATGCGGTCTCGAATCTTTGCCTTGACAAAATCTCTCTCTTCTTGTTTCAATACCCACATCCAGCTCACAGGTAGAAACAACACAAGAAAGACCATTGTTGTTACAACGAGCCTAAAGAACGACATTCCCATGAAGCACTGCGGCAAATACGCAAAAGCGGCACAAAGTACCCCACACACTATAAGTGGGGCCGCAACGTCTTTAAACCATGGCATAATCGGAAGGCCGGTAACCCTTCTAGCGACAAAAACATTTCCTATTGAATATACAATTGACATCAGACAAAAAGCCCATCCTATCGTATACATGCCCATCCCGCAAGCAAAACCAACCCAGATCAGTAATGCCGTCGCAACGAGACACACGCAAATTATACTTTTCTGAAGTTTGATTCTTCCAGACCCAACAACTATACTATTCTGTCCAGACACCAACTTCTCCGTCATCAACATAAGGCACATGAAAACACAAAGGCCTGCAGAATATGGTGGAGGATCTTTAAGCCACAATATCAAGACCTCCTTCATCTCCAACATAAGTGGCGTTATGAAAAGTATAACAAGCCATGAAGCGAACTTGCTGCAGCGATACGCCAACTTTGACATCAAATCTACATCATTTGCGCCACATGCCGTATAGATGGCAGGTGCAAAAGCCAAATCGACTTCACGTGCAAACATCTGTGAGTGTCCGGCTACTGTATTGGCGACTGTACATGACGCATTCATTACTGGTGAAAAATATTTGTTGACAAGAATCGCAACACCTTGCGAACGGATTGTCATGCCAAATACGCCAAGGAACTGCCAACCGAAAAAAGACACGAATTCCTTGCCCCTAGCCCGATCAAGCATATATCCAGGCCTCACTTTGCATTCTGGAAAAAGCCAAAGCGATCTAAACATCAAGATCACATTGACAGATGAGGCTTGAATCCCCGTCCATACTGCCAGCCAGACAAGCCAATCCCCGGCATGTGTTACCATGTAATACAACACGACTGTATAAAGACAAGTCTGCGCTACGCTGTATCCAGTCAACTCCGCTATGTACTGCTTTGCCGTATACATCGCTCGAAACGGCACCGTAACCATACCTACAAATGCAGAAAGACATGTCCAGCGAAACACCCAAATGCACGCCTCGAGTCGCTCTTGTGGAATATTCAGACCGTTCCTGATTACGTAGTCACCAACAGGATAACCGATGACAACTAACAGGGCAGGTACAACCACATGAATAAACAACGCCACATTGAACCATCGTTGGCAACCTTCTAGTCCATTGTCCGGATCATTGCGCTTTTGCCCAAGCGAATAAGCGAAGAAACGCCCCGTCGCTCCGGCCAAGACCGTATTAATCATCGAGATAAAGATTATCAAACCCCCTATCAATCCGAACAATCCATAATCGACCTGTCCCAATGCCATCAACGCCCACCGCCCCGTGAGCAACCCGCAAATCAAGGTAAATGTAGCACGCCCATGAGATGCCACCACATTCAAGAACAATCTCTTCGTCTGCGTCATCTTTGGCGATCTAAAGTTGACAAGAAACAGTTACACGAGCTCCATGATCTCATCTATTGGCGGACAGAACTCCCCGTCTGCCTCCAGCGCACGGCCGCATTCCAGAATGCGTTCCGTACAATTCCGCATTGCAGGATACGCGGCGCGAAGGAGCTGGTTTGCGTAAATGACGATGTTGACACCCACGGCGGCAAGTTCTTCTTCGGTGATCTGCGGGTAGGTGGTAGGCATCACCACAAGCGGTTTGTCGGCGGAGACCTCTGAACGAAAACGCTTTGCGAACGAAAGAATCTCATCCGGCGTTGTGGACTTTGAATGAATCAGAATCCCGTCCGCACCGGCCTCAAGGTACGCGCGGCTGCGGGCAATAGATCCATCCTCTCCGGCCCCCGACACAAGAGACTCGCATCGCGCGATCACCATGAAATCGTCAGTAATCTGTGCCGCCTTACCCTCGTGAATCTTGGCGCAGAAATCACGGACGTCAAGTTGGGCGAGGGATTGGCCGTGTCGCAATGGCATTTTGTCCCCGATCACGACCGCAGATGCGCCCAAGCGCTCCAGAGACCTCACGAGGAATGCAAACTGTTCGTCTGTCCCTCCGGAGTCTCCGTCATAGATAACAGGTTTAGTCGTTACTTCAAGGATGTCATTGAGCGTGCGGAGGCGCGACGTTACGTCTACGCTCTCGGTATCAGGCTTGCCCTTGAGGACAGAATCTGCAAACGATCCCAGCCACATGCCGTCGAACTCATACTTGCGGTTGTTCTTCTTCACGGAAGTATTCTCGACGATCAAACCGGTCAAACCGGAATGGGCTTCAAGGATGCGCGTGATCGGCTTGGCGTTCAGGAGGCGCCGCAGGCGCGCGCGGCGGATATCGGGCGTGGTTCCGACCTCGCGTATGGCCTTGTTCAACTGCGTGGATGATATTCCGGGAGTATATTCTGGCTCAACAAGCTTGCCGCCCCATTCAGCAAGCGTATCAATCACGCCCTGGCGGGTCTTGGCCTGCACCCCTTCCCGCCAGTCTGTTCCGTGTACCACGAAATCCGGCTTCAATTTCAAGAGGTTGGGGATGTAGTTGAGCTCTTCCTGGGGAATGACGCGTGTCACGCCCTTCAGTGCCGCCACCACCGCCGCGCGTTGCTCGTAGTTCATGTACGGGAGGCGCTTGTAGCTCGCAATGGCAGCGTCGGTGAGTACGCCCACCGTCACGTCGCCGAGTTTCGCCGCTTCCTTAATGATGTTCAGATGGCCGGGATGGATGATGTCCGCAGACATCGCGACATAGACGAGTTTTGACATGGTTTCTTCTTTAAGTTTGGAAGTTTGAAAGGTTTGAAGGTTTGTTCATGTTCTCACACATTCAGACCCGTTCACAGCACTGACTTCTTCTTCCCCATGACACCCATTACGGCCATGAGCGCGCAAAGGACCGCGAGAGAGGCGAATACGGACATCCAGCCGATCTTGTCAAGCAGGAACCCGTAGACGAACGACTGCACCGCAGCCCCCATGTAGGCAGAGAAGTTTAGAACACCCGATGACGTGGCCGAGAACACGCGTCCGCCGATGTCGGTGGCGTAGGCCCAAGCCGTCCCGTTGATTGCGTAAATGCAGAAACCGGCGATAAACAGCAACGCCTGCACGCATGCCATCTGCCAACCCACCCTCGGATCCAACAGCAGAAAACCGCCAATCGACGCCGCGCCGATCAGCGCGCTGGCGATGACGGCGGGGAGGCGGTTGTTCGGACACCATTTATCCGTAAGCCACGGTACCACCAATGTCCCGATCCCCATGCCCACTGGAAGCGACAACGACCCCATCAGACCACTTGTTACACTGATATTGAAGCGGTCGACGAAGTAGAGCGGCACCCAAGTGACGAGTCCGTAACGGGCCAATCCCGTAATAAAAGCTATCATGACCCAGATCATGAACTGCCGATTGGACAACACATACTTGTACGGATAGAGCTTGCCGCGCTGTTTCACGAGCACCTGCATCTCGGCCTCAAGCTGGGCACGAGCCGGGTCGTCCTCCACATATTCGACCAAGCCAATTTGCGTGGGCGAAGTTCGCGCCCAGACCAGATAGGCGACGAGCGCAGCGAGCGGAAACGCGGCTGAGATAAGGAATGCAGATCGCCAACCGAGGCTCGGCAAGACCTTGAACGCGAATGCCACGGACAGAATGGCTGCCACCTGACCAAAACCTGAGAAAGCATGTGCAAGCCCCGTCGCAAAACCACGTGTCGGCCCCGGCCACCATTTGGTGAGAATTGCCACACCCGGCGTCCACGCCATAGATTGAAAATAACCATTCAATCCCCACAGAACCGCCATCACGATGATGGAATTCTGGAACGAAAATAGCACATTCGCTGCCACTGACAGCACCACCGACGCAACAACGAACTTTGCCGGCCCTATGATCTCGCTCAGACGCCCGTTGACGAACTGTCCAATGCCGTATGCCCAGAAGAGCGCACCCGTGAGGATGCCGAAATCGGCCTTGCTCCACCCCAGCTCTTTCATCATCACCGCACCGGCATTTGACAGATTCAGTCGCGTGCAGTACAGGAAGCAGTAGAGCACCGAGAACAACATCAGATACCTCCACGCAAAAGCGTAGAAGCGTCTATAATCTTGCTCTGAATAACCAAACATCGTCTTAACCATTCTATTGCCCAATCGCGCCGCTTTCGTTTGCAACGATTACGTGGTTCTTCCCACAAGAGGGGCCAAAGGGTCTGACCCCATTGGTGGAGTAAAAGTGGTGGAGTAGCATTTTCACAACACAGCAGTCGGTCTCGTGCGTGCAGAAACTCTTCAGCGACGAATCCGGCACGCCGGCGAAGAACTCCACGCCCGCCGCCTTCAACCCGTCAACAAGCCTTCCAACTTTCATCATCCCTGTGTGCGAAAACAGGTCAGACCTGTTTTCTCAAAATCATTTCTTGCCGTATGGCTTGGCGGACGACGCGTTTCCATTGTTGAAGCCGATTCGCTTGCGGGGCGGAGCCGGCGGGGCCGAAAGCTGCTTGACGAGATAGTTCATGCCGCCCTTGATCTGCTTGATGTCGCCTTCCACGGCATCCATCCGGCGCTCAAGGTTGCCGATTCGCTTCACCTCGTCGAGACGGTTCAGCAGCATCTCGCGGAGGATTCGCGTCGCCCAACGACGAAAACGCACACCTTCCAGCGACTTTACGCGATATCCGACTGAAATCATAACATCTAAATCATACACCAATTCCGGACGGCCGCGTCCCGTTTGAATATTGTGCAGATTTTGCACATTAATATCTCGGCTCAGCTCACCCTCTTTTATCGCATTATTAACATGGCGAATAAGAACCGTTCTATCTCGCCCAAACATTTTAGTCATCTGCTCGATTGTCATCCACACCGTCTCGCCATCGGTTTTGACGGGCAACTCGCTCCCGTCAGATGTTTTGTATACAATAATCTGCTTATCCATACCGCTCTCCACTATTCACTAACTACCTATCCACTATCACC
>JAEEGL014150007.1_pt1 | contig 11688 bp, 9 predicted proteins | sample 9134231 | NCBI WGS metagenome assembly JAEEGL01 (sample SAMN16246548, study PRJNA631951) | gut metagenome | biome: gut microbiome; feature: rumen; material: fiber-attached | host: Bos | place: Iran: Karaj | collected 2018-10 | reverse complement strand
CTTGCTGACAGCATTTTCCATCTTGGATATGACTTCTTCGCTGTTCTCTAATACACCCATGTTACTTGCCGTAACATTGAGCTGGTTTGGATAGCGGGTCATAAGAGTATCTTCTCTGTTGAAATACAAAGCAGCAGTAGAAGATATCATTACAAGTATCATCGTTAGGAGAATGCATATAGATGCAAGTCCGGCTCCATTTCTTTTCATTCTGAATGCCATGGACGAGACGGATACGAAATGATTTGTCTTATAGTAGTATGTTTTATTTTTCTGTAAGATCCTGCAAAGAAGGACTGAGCCTGCGATAAGGACAAGATAGGTTCCGATAATGATGAGAATGACCGCAATAAAGAACCAGGCCAGAGCGGATAAAGGCGACTCGATCCTTAAAGCAATCGTATAACCGCTGAGAAGGATGATAAATCCGAGAATACCGGTCACCCAGTTAGCCTTAGGCGGCTTTTCACCGGCTTTATCCGCGTGGATTAGATTAATGGTTCTTGTAAACCATATCTGTCTTAACGCATTGAGATAGATAAGCATAAAGATAAAGCTGTATACAATTAATGTCGTAACTATAGAGTCCGACGATACCGTGAACTGATAACTTACGCTGGAATTGATCATCTTTGTAAATCCGAGTTCAGCGAGTTTAGACAGGCCGATGCCTGCGAGGATACCGCCTGCCATGGATATTATCCAAATTAACGCAGTTTCAAAAAATAAGATCCTTCCCAGGTTGACTCTGTTCATGCCGAGCACATTGTAAAGGCCGAATTCTTTCTTTCTTCCTTTGATCAGGGTCGACTGTGTGTAGAACAGGAATATCGTTCCGAAGAGGGCCATTATGATCGTTCCCAGCTGCAGGATCTCTTTGGCTGTTGATGCGCCTTCGAAATTCTGGAGCATATCCGAGAAACCTAATAAATGCATGATGTAGAATACTGCGATCATGAGGATGCATGTCGCAATGTAGGGCAGATAAAGACGGCCGTTCTTTCTGATACCGTCGGCCGCAATCTTAGGGTAAAGACCTATCTTCATTTCAGATCACCTCCCTGAGCCAAAAGGTTCAGTGTGTCGGAGATCTTCTGATACATCTGTGTATCGGTCGAGTTGCCTTTGTAGATCTGGTGGAAAATGATTCCGTCCTTGATGAACATTACGCGCGAAGCGTGGCTTGCAGCCTTGGTGGAGTGGGTAACCATAAGGATTGTTTGACCCATCTGATTTACTTTGGAGAACAATCCGAGAAGTTCATCCGATGATTTGGAATCCAATGCGCCTGTAGGTTCGTCAGCCAATATGATCTTCGGGTTTGTGATCAAGGCTCTGGCTATTGTTGCACGCTGCTTCTGACCGCCGGATACCTCATAAGGATATTTCTTAAGAAGATCCGTGATGCCCAGAGCCGGAGCAAGATTATCAAGGCGTGATTTCATATCGGCGTGCTTCCTGCCTGCGAGAACGAGAGGAAGATAGATGTTATCTTCCAATGTAAATGTATCGAGCAGATTGAAATCCTGGAATACATAACCTAAGTTATCACGGCGGAACTTGGCCATGGACGAGTCTTTGATCGTTGAAAGATTCATGCCGTCTAAAATGACTGTTCCAGCTGTTGCTTTATCTAATGCTGCGAGGATATTAAGAAGGGTAGTCTTGCCTGATCCGGACTCGCCCATGATGGCGACATATTCTCCCTTTTCAACTGTGAAATTAACATTCTTGAGCGCTTCAACAGAAGTGCCGCCGCGGCGTCCCTTATATGTTTTCTTTACACCTGTTACTTCAAGTAAACTCATAAACTGTACTTCCTTTCATCTAAGTCAGCCACAGTATAGAAAACATGTAAAGTCCACTCCATTGAATCTGCTTACCAATTCCTTACAGCTTTGTCACATTTATTCTATGCCGATGTTTTTCGCTCTCATATCAAGGAATATCTTTGTTCCTTTTCCGACTGCGGATTCGGCGTATATCTTATGACCTAAATTATCCGAGATACGCTTGCAGAGGTAAAGCCCTATGCCGCTCGCTCTTTTGTCTTCGCGTCCGTTAAATCCCGTGTATCCGTTCTCAAATATACGGGGCAGATCTTCAGCGCTGATACCTATACCTGTATCTTCAATGCAGAGGATACCAGGTTCGTTCATATAGATGCGGACAGAACCTTCAGAGGTGTACTTAACCGCATTAGAAATAACCTGTTCGATAATGAAAGACAGCCATTTCGAATCTGTTATGGTCTTATAGTCAATTGTTTCATATTCGAGCTTCAGTTTCTTAAGGATGAATTCTCTTGAGAACTTGCGGATAGCAGGGCGGATGATACTGTCGAGATCATATTCTTTAATAACGTAATCAGTGTTGTTTGAGTCGAGTCTTAAGAAGGTCAGTACCATCTCAACATAAGCTTCGATACGGTTCAGGTCACCCATCAGTTTTCGCGCTGATTCAGTGTCTTCAGACTGAAGATTCAGCCTCATTGCGGCAATGGGTGTTTTTATCTGATGTGCCCAGACCGTGTAGTATTCGACCATGTCTGTATATTTGGCAGAAGCATTTTGTTCAGCTGTTTTTGCTTCTTCGCTCATCAGGCTGATTATCTTCTGATAGTCTTCTTCAATAAGATTCTTAGGTTCAGGAAGTTCGTCGGAAGATTGTGTTAACCGGTTATGTTTTTTAATAAAAAAATACAGATCGAATCCGCCGATGATCCCACCCACTACCAGTGTCAGGATAAGCGGGTACAAAATGGCGATGCGGGGCATATCGAACAACAGGTCGGTCGTTACGAAGATAGCCATTACGAATATGCAGGTAATAAATATTTTCGCACGGTATTTCAGATATTCGGAGAAGAGTTTCATTCCTCATCCTCCAGGATGTATCCGACACCGAACTTGGTCTTGATAAAATCCTTGAGGCCTGCTGATTCCAGAGTCTTTCTTAATCTTCCGACATTGACGGTAAGCGTGTTCTCGTCTACAAAACTGTCGGTCTCCCAGAGCGCTTCCATGAGCTTCTCGCGGCTTACTACCTTATTCTTGTTCTGCATGAGAGTAAGAAGGATCTTGTATTCATTACGTGCCAGATCGATCTTGTTCCCATTATAGGTAAGCGAATTGTCGTTGGTGTTCAGAACGGCACCCTTTGCATGAAGAGTGAATGAACTCTGGTTGAATGAATAGGTCCTTCGCAGTAGAGCCTGAACCTTCGCGATCAGTACGCTCTGGTCAAAAGGCTTCGGGATATAATCGTCTGCGCCCATGTTCATGGCCATGACAATATTCATGTTGTCTGTAGCCGAAGATATAAAGATGATCGGAACGTTGCTGGTCTTGCGGATCTCCTGACACCAGTGATATCCGCCCATGTAGGGAAGAGTGATGTCCATGATTATAAGGTGGGGTTCGAACTCTTTGATCTCACCCATCACATTGCGGAAATCAGAGACTTCTCTGACCTCCATCTCCCATGCGGACAGGCATGCCTTGATGCCGTCTTCAATTCCTTTGTCATCCTCAACTATATAAATCTTATACATGCAGTAATTATACACTTAAACTTGGGGTTGGTTTTTCTTTTCGCCCGACTTGTCAAAAACGCAGTGACTGAAAAATGACTCTGAAGGGTCAAAACAGTCGCGTCTGGAGTCATTTTTTCGAAAAATGACTGGAAATGTGACTCCAGAAGCCCTGAATAGTCACTTTTTAGTCACTGGCGGAAAGTGGTAAGATAAAAAACGGGGAGAAATAATATGGAACTGATCAAACCTGATTACAATAACTGTCTTGTTAACTTAAGCAATTCCATGCTCAAGCATTTCAGTGCTGAGACGAGCGCGCCTACGCTCAAGATGGCTGATAAACTTCTTGAGAAGGAATATAAAAATGTGGTTATTCTGCTGCTCGATGCGATGGGAATATCGGTCATTGAGAAGCACCTCAAACCGGATGGTTTCTTTCGTTCGCATCTGGCAGGGTCTTACAGTTCAGTATTCCCTCCGACGACCGTTGCCGCAACGACTTCCGTTTTGTCAGGACTCTATCCGAATGAGCATGGATGGCTCGGCTGGGACATGTTTTTTCCTGATCTGGATAAGAACGTAACCGTATTCACCAATACTGACCAGCTGACAGAAGACGGGGATGGCAATGTGACCGAACCTGTTCCTGCTGCAGATTATCATGTTGCGAACAAGTACATTCCATACAAAAATATTATCGACAGGATTAATGAAGCAGGCGGCAAAGCCTACATGTCTATGCCGTTTGCGGCACCTTTCCCGCAGGACCTGGACAGTATTTTGAATCGTGTGGAAGAACTCTGCAAAGCACCCGAAAAGAAGTTTATCTATGCTTACTGGAGTGAACCGGACAGCACGATGCATCTGTATGGACCGACGAGTAAAGAAGCATATGATGTTGTGACCGGAATAGAGAAAAAGGTTGAAGAATTCTCTTCGAAACTGTCCGATACTTTGCTCCTCATCACGGCTGACCACTCGCAGATCGAGAGCACGAATTACTGTATACGTGATTATCCTGAGATAATGAAGTGCCTTGTGCGTATGCCGGCGATCGAACCGCGCACGCTGAATTTCTTTGTTAAGGATGAGTATAAGAGTGTATTCCCGAAGATCTTTTCTGAAACGTTCAAGGATAAGTTCCTGCTGCTGACCAAAGAAGAGATAATCGGTCAGCAGCTGTTCGGTACCGGCAGGGAACATGAACTGTTCCGGGATATGCTGGGTGATTTCATAGCGATATCGGTTGCTGATGTTTCTGTTTTTGTAACGCACAAGGAAGCGGAGATGCTGCCGGGCGGCCATGCCGGACTTACCAAAGAGGAAATGGAGATCCCTTTGATAGCTGTCGTGAAATGATCTGATACCAGAACATTACCGTTTCGGTATGAAAAGCCATAACAAAAAAGTATAGGGTATTATAAAGCCTCTGCAGCCTGCCGATGCTATCATAAATTAAAAGCAAAGGCGGAACGAACTATGGCTGCATTTGATAGAGTAATGTCCGGAATACCGCAGATGGACGAGAGGTATGACAACATCCGTCTTGGAGATAATGTTGTCTGGAGAGTTGATTCTCTCGAAGATTTCAAACTGTTTGCCAAACCATATGTTGAGCAGGCGATAAAGGATAAGAGAAATCTCATCTATGTCAGGTTCGCTTCGCATGAACCGCTGTTCGAACCTCAGGAAGGCCTTAAGATCGTTAAAGTTGAATTGTCTCACAGATTCGAGACATTCACTGTTGCCATCCATGAGATTATCGAGAAGGAAGGGTTTGATGCGTTCTTTGTTTTCGATTGTCTGTCAGAACTTCAGACGGCGTGGGCAACAGACCTCATGATGGGGAACTTTTTCCAGGTTACCTGTCCTTATCTTTTCCAGCTCGATACCGTTGCATATTTTCCTCTTATCAGAGGCAAGCATTCGTTCAAAGCAATTGCAAAGATAAGAGATACCACACAATTATTCCTGGACGTGTATTCGGATGATACAAATGTGTATGTGCGTCCTGATAAGGTGTGGAACAGGTATTCCGAGACGATGTTCCTGCCTCATCTTTATAAGCCTGAAACAGGTGAATTCAGTCCCGTATTGGACGGCGTTCTGGCGAGTCATTTCTATCAGATTCTGCAAAAGGATACGTCAAATTCCGACCGCGGAAACATGGACAGCTGGGACAGATTTTTTGCGATGAGCGAGGCCATGTACGAGAACGGAATGGATGTCACCGAACAATGCAACCGCATGTGCAATATCATGATGACGCGTGATGAGAGAATGCGTGTCATGATCAAGGAGAACTTCCGGCCCGAAGATTATTTCAGCGTCAAAAAACGCATGATCGGAACCGGAATGATCGGTGGCAAGGCAACCGGAATGCTGCTCGCCCGTAAGATAATCGAGAATAAACGTCCGGATATATTTGCGAACTTCGAACCCCACGATTCATTCTATATGGGTTCTGATGTTTTCTATACATTCATTGTCGAAAACAATTTCTGGGACATCCGCGTAAGACAAAGGAGCAAGGAGGAATTCTTCTCTCTGGCAGATGAATTTGCCGACCGTCTGCTCAAAGGCAAGTTCTCGCGCGACATGGAGGAAGAGTTCGTAAAGCTCCTTGAATACTACGGACAGGATCCTATCATCGTCCGTTCCAGTTCGATCCTTGAGGACGGATTCGGTAATGCGTTTGCGGGTAAATACGAATCGGTATTCTGTCCTAATTCGGGTGATATGGACAGAAGACTCAGAGAACTGGAAGATGCCATAAGGACCGTATATGCGAGCACCATGAGCAAGTCTGCTCTGGACTACAGGAGCAGACGCGGACTGCAGGCAAGAGACGAGCAGATGGCACTTCTCATCCAGCGTGTATCAGGTTCATATTACGGCGAGTACTACATGCCTTGTGCAGCGGGTGTAGGTTATTCATACAGCCCGTACCGCTTTATGGAATCGCTTGATCCGAATGCGGGCATGCTTCGTCTTGTAATGGGTCTGGGCACTTCGGCTGTGGACAGGACAGAAGGTTCGTATCCGCGTCTTGTAAGTCTTGATAAGCCGCTTGCGGATTCACATAAGACAAGTGGAGAGCGTCACCAGTTCTCACAGCGGAAACTTGAACTGATCGACCGTTCCGAAGGCAAGCTCAAACAGGTGACTCTCGATGTGATCGAACCTCATATGCCGGCCTTCTTAAAGCAACTCCTGCTCGAGCACGATTACGATGCCGAGCGTGAATTCAGGGAGCGTGGACGCAGCCGCGTTATCGAATTCATATCATGCAAAGGTATCGTTGCAAAAGAGATCATCATGAAACAGATGAGCGATATTCTTAACACGATCGAAGCCGAATATGAATATCCTGTCGATACTGAATTTACGATCAATCTTTCAGAGAACGGTGACTATGTCATCAATATCCTGCAGTGCAGACCTCTGCAGGTTTTTCAGGATTCGGGCGCCATCACTTTCCCTGAGAATGTTCCTGATGAGAATGTGCTCTTTGAATGCAAAGGTTCTGCCATGGGTCTGTCCAGGTCTGAGAAGATCGACCTTGTGGTCTATGTTGATCCTGTCAATTACTACAGTATGCCATACCGTGACAAATATAATGTTGCAAGTGCGATCGGCAAGCTCAACTGGAAGATGAGAGGGCAGGATAAGAAGATGCTCCTCATGGTTCCGGGCCGTATCGGTACAACGTCGCCGGAGCTCGGCGTGCCGACTTCGTTTGCGGACATCAGTGAGTTCGATTCCATCTGCGAGATCTCTGATTCGAAGGCGGGATATAATCCTGAACTCTCGTACGGCAGCCATTTCTTCCAGGATCTTGTTGAGTCAGGAATACTGTACAATGCGATCTTCGAGAGCGACAAGACATTGCGTTATAACCGCGCTCTTCTGGAATCTTCCGTGAATGTTTTCGCTGATATGATAGAAGCACATGAAGGATTGGAGAATATCGTTTATGCGTACGATGTTTCCGGTCTTGATCTGGAACTGTGCAACGACATGGGCAGTGAGAGGATAATCTGCTATAAGAAGGAATGAACTCTACAGTTTCAGCTCCATAAACACTTCGGCGAACTTGTTGTCGTTGTAGCTGTCGATCTCTTTGAATCCGAATTTGTCATACAGTCGGCGTGCGGCAGTATAGCTCTTCATGGAATCGAGAACCATGCGTCTGTATCCCTGTTCGCGTGCATAACTTATGGCGAGATCAAGAAGTTTAAATCCCCATCCATGACCACGGAGGTTCTCTGACAGATAGAGCGCCTTCAGCTCTGCGGTGTCATCACTGAACCTGCGGACAGCAACAGAACCCAGTACGGTGCCGTTGTAGGTAAGACACCAGAACTGCTCGAAATGCGTGTCTATGTGATTGTAGAATTCATGTCTTCCTTCAGGCTCGAAAGGTTTGCCGACACCGGGAAAACATTCGCCGTAGAAAGCGAATAACGAATCCTTCAGTGAAGCATCATAAGGAACAAGGGAAGGAGTCATTTAACGAACTCCGCTATCTCTTTCTCGAGCAGACGGTAAACGTTTGCGACAAGATATCCGTCAGCGATCGCATGGTTCATGCGTACTGTGACGGGCATTATGAGACGGCCGTTCTCCTCTCTGTATTTGCCCCAGTTGATGATGGGGAGGAAGTACAGATATCCGTCGGGAAGTTCAACGTTCAGCGAATCATAGGACAGCCAGGAGACAAAGGATGCATCGAACCAGTTCGGATGGTCGTTGTCGAGAAGATACTCACGTGTAGCCTTGGCTCTCTCGGCATCAGCAACAGCTCCTTCGTAGAACTTCTTATAGTCTTCGAAGTATTCAGTGTAAACCGGAGTGCATGTTTCGGTGTCTTCGTGGAATATGTACTGCGTAGGGTTGATCTTGTCGAAACAGACGAGTTCGTCTGTCTGCCAGAAATACTGCATCTTATAGTCGTCTCTTGAGTTCAATGCCTTGCATAAGATGTACAGGAAGTTGATGTAGAATTTGGTGCCTTTTGATTTGGAATAAGTGACCAGATCGGTTACGTCTATACGCGCAGTCATGGAGACGGAACACTTGCAGTCTTCCGTGAAATGACGGTATACGCCTTTGCGGTAGTATGTTTCTCTGTCGATTATTTTATAGTTGCTCATATATTCCTCACAGCCACCGGATAAAAGCAGTCTTATCGCTGCTGTTGTATCCGGCTTTCTCATAAAAATGTAATGTCTCAGGTTTCTTGGATCCTGTAAGGAGCATCATCTTGTAGCAGTTTTCACGGACGGCGATCTCTTTTGCATAATTCAGGCATGCACCTGCAAGACCACGGCCTCTGTATGCTTCATGCGTAACCACGTTCTCGATGAAAGCATATGGTCTTACTCCCCGTGTCAGATTGGGGATGATGACACAGACACAGGAAGACACTATCTTTCCGTCTTCCACATCAACGATGATGTGATGATTCGGGTCACCGATTATCTGAGACCACGTGTTACGCAGATGCTCATTATCCTCCGGAATGCTGTCCTCGTGCAGATAGAGGTATAACTCCAGAAGTTCATTAAGATCTTCTGATATGGCTTCTCTGGTCATGTTTCCACCTTCTTTCTGATAGGGTGATTATACAGCAGTTCAGGGCATCTTAGGCTAAATTTATTTATTTACGCGTAATATAAATTTCACGCATATCGAATATTTTTAACACTTTTTGATGATAAGATTAGACTAAGTTAATCCGGCCAAAACTCAAGGGGAGGTCTTGCATCAGATTAAGTATCATTACGGCATCGGTATATAAACGGATAATGAGTTGAAGAGCAGAAAAATTATTCTGATTTAAGGGCGATAGGGTGGTAACTGTTTATGAGCAGAGATAACAAGTATAAGATTCCAAAGTCCAATGCGGTAGTGCCGATCATAGGTTATACGCTTATTTTTACTATTGTTGTTGTTGCGATATTTCTTGTTATCGGCCTCCTTGCGGATTATACCAAGGATGTCAGGTCCGAGCATGACAGAGTCCGTTTGGAAGCTATCGTTGATCAGTATGATAAAGCTCAGGATTCAGAACGTGCCGCCATCCTGGATCAGTTAGCATCGGAAGGATACGCCGGGTATTGTATCATTGACCGCAGCGGTAAGATAACCGCTACTAATATGAATAAGATCACCTGTGAAGGATACGATCCTGATGAGAAAAGATTTACCGAAGAAGCTGTCAAAGATATGTACGAAGAGGCAGGCATAGATGAAGATGAGGTGAAGAATCTTTGGTTTGCCGTATTCGGTGGAGGGATTGCTGAGTCTTTCCTGGTTGATGACAGGAATACCAACATACAGGCATTTAAAAGTGCTTATGAACTCGGTCAGAGTCCTGATCTTCATCACATGAAATCAGATGAAATGGTGATCTCGTTCCCGTACTGGGTCGGTAAGGCTATAAACAGTTCTGATCAGGTCATCCTTGTTAAATCCGAACTGACTGTCATGGTTAAAGACTATGTATATCTTGGTGTAGGCCTGATGGCTGCCGTCCTCATTTCCGTAATCATATTTGTCATCATGATCATCGGAGTTGTAAGGAATCTCTCTGCCAACAGGAAGATGAGGAGTCTCCTTTTCAGGGATAACATCGCGAAAGGCCGTAACTGGTTCTGGTACGCAACAACCGCTATAGATATCCTGCAGAAGAGACGCAATGCGAATAAGACTTTTGCAGTGGTAGACCTTGTTTTCGTTAAGTACAGAAGCTATGTTCTCTGCCACTCTGTTGCGGAGGCTGAAGAGCTGCTTAAGAAGGTAGTCCGGATCATCGATAAAAAACTGGGTGCCCAGGAACTTTGTGCTCACAGTTCATCTTCATCGATCCCGCTTCTTATGCAGGTCACGGATGAGGATAATGCGAGAGCAAGACTGCAGGAAATAATCAGTACCCTTGAGGCACTCGCGCCGAATCATAATCTTGCCTTTAAGGCGGGTGTATATATGGTTACTCCCGCTCAGGAAAAAGTGCTGCTGAACCAGAAGAAGTTTATTCCGGACATTGACCTTTTCTACAACAATGCATGTACTGCAGAACTTTCTATTGCTGACTCCGGCGATTCGGGAATCGCATTCTTCGATAACAATCTTGTTGAAGAAGAGAAGTGGGTAAATACAGTTACCGAGAGACAGAATCAGGCGATCGCAAACGAAGAATTTCTCGTTTACTATCAGCCGAAATATGATCCGAGTACCAATCAGCTCAGAGGCGCGGAAGCACTTATCAGATGGATCGCACCTGACATGGGCCTCGTTCCTCCCGGCAAGTTCATTCCGATCTTCGAAGAGAGCGGATTCATTACTCATATCGATGACTATATGCTTATCCATGTAGCCAGAGACCAGAGAAGATGGCTCAATGAAGGAAGACAGTGCGTGCCCGTATCTGTAAATGTGTCGAGAGCCCACTTTGGTCAGTATGATCTCGCAGAATATATCTGCGCACTGATCGACAGGGAAGGATGCCCGCATTCACTTCTTGAGATCGAACTTACCGAGAGCGCATTCTTCGATGACGAGGATGCAATGATCAAGACGATCAACAAGCTCAAGCAGTTAGGCTTCCTCGTATCGATGGATGACTTCGGTTCCGGTTATTCTTCACTCAATTCACTGAAGGATATGCCTCTTGATATCCTGAAACTCGATGCTGGTTTCTTCAGAGGCAGCGAAGATAATCCGAGAACTGAGATAGTAGTTTCCGAGGCGATCAGGCTTGCTAAGTCACTCGAGATGAAGACCGTTGCCGAAGGCGTTGAAGATAAGTCCACGGTTGACTTCCTCGCCGGTGAAGGCTGCGACATGATCCAGGGCTACTACTATGCAAAACCGATGCCTGTGGCTGAATACGAGACACGTCTTCCCATAGTTAATCCGCCTGCACAGCCGGTTCAGCAGATTCCTGTTCAGCAGCCTGTCCAGTACGCACAGCCCGCGCAGGCACAGCAGCTTGTACAGTATGCTCAGCCCATGCCTGTAGCACAGCCTGTTCCTCAGGCTCAGCCGGCACAACCGGTTCAGCCTGTACAGCCGGTTCAGCAGGCACAACAGCCTGTACCACCATCAAATACGGAGGGGTGATATGCTTCTTTTTGTTAATGCGTGTG
>JAEEGL011838186.1_pt1 | contig 11688 bp, 1 predicted proteins | sample 9134231 | NCBI WGS metagenome assembly JAEEGL01 (sample SAMN16246548, study PRJNA631951) | gut metagenome | biome: gut microbiome; feature: rumen; material: fiber-attached | host: Bos | place: Iran: Karaj | collected 2018-10 | reverse complement strand
GACGACGAGTTGATCTTGCCGCACCAGCTGTTCAGGCCCGAGACTTCGTATTTCCGGTTGAGCGCCTTCGTGTAGCAGCGGGCAACGAACTTCGTCACGCCGTAGTTGAGGTCCCGCTGTTCGAGCTTGCTCCGGTCCACGTTGCCGCGGACGATGCCGTAGTCCCCGCAGATCCTCGTGAACTCCGCCGACTCCGCGAAGCCGCGGAAGACGCCGGCCCGCGAAACGCCGTTGTCAAGGAGGTCCACCCAGTACGCCTTCCCCTTGGAATCGGGGGCGCGGTCCATCAGCGCCCTGTAGAGGATCTCCACGTACTCGACGTTCGACAAATTGCGCCGAGTCATCTCCGCGCTCAGGAAGAAGCCGTAGGCGGCCATGGCGCCGTTCCGCTCCCCGCTCGTCAGCCTCTTCGACCAGGTGGCGCAGCCGGTCCGCTCAGGCTCGCGGTCAAAACAAAGATAGTAAAGGCGCCTCACGAAGTTGTAGACGTCCGTATTGGCGACGCTGCAGGAGTCCGGTACGGCAAGGTCGTCCAGATAGGGGACGAACCTTTGCGGCAGGTAGAGCATTTCAAGAGAGTCGCAGCCGACGAACATCCCTTCGCCCAGGGTCTCCACCGAATCGGGGATGGCGACGGTCGCGAGGCTGCCGCAATCCGAAAAGGCGCCGATCCCGATGGAGGCCAGCGTCTCGGGCAGACTGACCGATGTCACGCCCTGGAAGTCCTGGAAGGCGTTGTCGCCCACGCAGGTGACGCCTTCTTCCACGACGATGGCCGTGACCGTTCCCGCGTAGCCCTGGAACGGCGGATCCGCGTCGGCGTAGTCCGGCATCGGCCCGTTGCCGCTGATCGTCAGCGTCGTGCCGGAGACGGACCAGACGAGGCCGCTGCCGGGAACCTCGTCGAAATCGGCGACATCCGCCGGTAAGACCTTCACGTCCCACTGGCATGGCGCGCTCGCGATCCCGTCCGAGGCAACCGCCTCGATGCGGAAGGTTCCGGCGGTTGTTGCCGCAAACGTGTACCCATTGCCGGAACCCGCCAGTATCCGGTTCTGACCCACCTCGTCGATGAGGTACCACTTGACCGTGACGTTGTCGCCGTCCGGATCGGAGATCGTAACGGAGAAGTCCTCCGTCGCGCCGAATTCCATCGCAATGAAATCGACGGTGGGTGAGACGGCCTCGAATACCGGCGCGCGGTTTTCGATCCAATTGGCATAGAGCGTTGTGTCGTCTGTTCTGTCCCAGTTACGGGCGCTTGCGCCGGTGTGCGTGTAGTATCGCGTACCCGTTCCATTGGTCCCCGTGAAGTAGCCGCCGAACTTGAGATTCGCCCGCGTCGGGACCGTGATCGCCGGCATGGCCGCGCCGTATGTCGCCGTGACTGACGCCGAACCGCCCGTTCCGCTCTGGTTGTCCAAGGTAATGGCGTAGGTGGCGGGGGCGTTGTTTTTGGCCCTGAGGACTTCTGGGTGGAATATCTGTCCAATCGCATCTTCGCCGTTGTGCGAAATTACCCCCTCCACCTCATAGACGCTCTGGCTGTCTGAATCCCAGATCTTGAGGGCGAATCCCGATTCCGAAGAACTCGTAATGTTGACCGTGACTTGGAAGAGCCGTCCATTGGGACCATCCATGACTTCCTCCGTTCCGCGGCACTCGCCGTCCGCCGCGAAAGCGGCCACCACGCTTCCGTCCGCCTCGAAGAACCCGCTTCCATCGGGCTTTTCGATACGGACGTAGAGGATGAAGCTGTCATCCTGCTGTACAGCCGCCCAAGCGGGCTTTGAGCTGCCGGTGGTGCGGAGGCCAATTCCCCCGAGCCTGTTGGACTTGGGACTTGCGAAGGCCAATTTTGCAGCAGATTGCGCAAAACGCAAAGTCCCGGCATTTGCCAGCTTGAACTTGTATCCCATGCCAGGTTTGAACTCAAACGTGCCGCTATGCCACCATTTCCCGTTGTAGAACGTGGCGGAATGGGTCGCATCCTTGACGATGTCGTCATTCGTGAATCCCCCGGAATGCGTCACGTTGGAAATTGCGACATTCTCGGGCAAGCTGGAGGAAATCCAGTTCCAGCCGGAAATCACCGAAAGACCGTCTTCCATTGTTGTGCCGGAAAGCACAATGCTTTCGTCGCCGCCCGCGCTCTTCTTCACGCAATATGTTACACCGGGATTGATCGTGAAACTGGCGGGATACCATACGCCGCCATAGTAGGTGGCGGACTTTGTGCTTGTCTTCACAATGTCCCCGTCCGCAAACGTGCAGTCACCAAACACCGTGCCGACGCGTTGGTCATCCGCGGTGACGCATGTCGAGACCCAGCTCCATCCAGATCTGAGATTCAGCGTTATCTCCGTCGCGCCGACACTGAACTCGTACGGGGAGGCAAACAAGCCAATCTGCTTTTCAGAAATGCAGGCTATCCTTTCGGCGATTTCACGGACTTCACCGGTTTCCGGATTCCAGACCTTCAGGACGAGGCCTGATTCGGCATCGCTTTCAACGCCGACGGTGACAGAGAACAGCCGCCCGACCGCCGGTAGGCCGTCCATGATTACATCCCAGCCGCGGCATTCGCCCGTGGAATCAAATACGCCGAGCATCGTTCCCTCAGCCTCCATGTAAGCATTGCGCGCGACATCAAACACCTTGGCGTAAACAATCATCGACTCTCCCTTTGGCACAATCGTCCATGAAGGGGACGGTACGGAGCTATTATCAATCCACTTTGCGTAGAGCGTCGAATTGCTGGTCTTGTCCCAGTTGCGGACCGATGCGCCGGTGGCATCATAGTACTGCGTCCCTCCGCCATTCACGGCTGTGAAGTAGCCACCAAAGGTGTGGCCCGTGCGCGTCGGGACCGTAATCGCCGGCATGGCCGCGCCGTATGTCGCCGTCACAGACGCCGAACCGCCGCTGCCGTTCTGGCGGTCCAGCGTCACGGAACAGCGAAGCGGTACCATTGATCCAATTTCAAAGGCACCCATGTCCACACGTCCACCCCATATTCTCATGTTGCCGGCAAAGTCTGTTTCTGTTTCAACATACGTATCGGCACCGGCATCAACGCAGGGCGATCCTGGCTGTAGCCTGTAGTTCCCGTTCGCCGCATCGACGAAAAGCGGATTGGCGAAGATGTTGCCCTCGCCGACAACTTCCTGGTCAAGGCAGGAGTTGCGGCAAATTGTCGTATCCACGTCGGCAATCGCTTTGTAAGATGGCGCAGTATTGCCCCAGACGATGCAGTTGTTGATCACCGCGTCTCTTCCATCCCAAAACCGATCTTTTGCCACCCCGCCCCCTTTACCATCCGTGTAGTTGCCAACCACTGTGCAGTTGTTCAGTATTCCACCGGCGCACCCGCCGCCATTGCCGGATGAAGTCCATGCAAGAGCGCCAATAGCGGTATTGTTGATGACAAGGCAGCTGTTTAATGTTGCGCGGGCCGCCCCCCCTCCAGAAAATGCTGTATTGCCACGCAACGCGCAGTTGTTCAAAGTCCCTAAGTACGCTCCGCCGCCGTAAGGAGCCTCGTTGCCACGCAACGTGCAGTTGTTCAGCGTCCCTGAATCCGCACCGCCGCCGAACATGCTTGCCGTGTTTCCGCTCAATGTGCAGTTGTTCAGCGTCCCGCGATACGCCCCGCCGCCGCCACCGCCGTCCAATGCGCTGTTCCCGCTCAACGTGCAGTTGTTCAGCGTTCCGTAGGCCGAGCCGCCACCGGCGCCGGTGACTGTGTTGCCGCTCAACGTGCAGTTGTTCAGCGTCCCGTAATACGAGCCACCTCCGTAGTAGGCATTTCCGTTTCGCAATGCGAAGTCCTCCAAAACTGTGTTTGTCGTGATTCCAAACGTCGCGCAGCGCATTACGCCGCCACCGTCGATGATGGTCTTTGCGACGCCATCGCGGGACGCGATTCGAATGCGCAAGTCCATGGTCGCGATGGGTGCATACGTCCCCGGCGCTACAAGGATCGTGTCGCCATCGCGCGCCACCTCGATGGTGGCCTGCAGGCTTCTCTTGGCCGACGACCATGAAGCCCCACTGTTGGCGTCGTCGCCGCCATTGGCGTCCACGTGCAATGTTGCCGCGTTCCGCTCCTCCGGCGCATAGGTTGCGCCGGACGACTCGTAGGCTCCCATGTCAATCCTCAATCCCTGCCAGCGGGGGTTCCCGTCAAAGTCGGTTCCCAAGTCCCCCCGCCACGGACGCCAGCCCGCATCGATGCAAGGGGAGCCAGGTTGGAGACGATAGTCGCCGTTTGCGGCATTGGCAAAGAGCGGATCCGCATGGATGTTCCCGATGCCGGGAATGTCCGCATCAAGGCAGGAATACGTGCAATCCGACTGGTAAACGGCATTGCTTGTCGTAGCCGTGTTGCCCCAGACAATGCAGTTGTTAAGAATCCCCTGGCACGACCCCCCGCCATAGTCTTGTGCCGTGTTCCCGGTCAACGTGCAGTTATTCAGCGTCCCGTAGCATGAGCCGCCGCTTTTCCAACTTGCCGAGTTCCCGCTCAACACGCAGTTGCTCAGCGTTCCATAGTAAGAGCCGCCACCAGAGTTGGCCGTGTTTCCGCTCAAGATGCAGTTGCTCAGCGTTCCGTAGTATGAGCCACCGCCATTGGATGTGGCTCTGTTTCCGCTCAACGTGCAGTTGTTTAGCGTTCCGTAGTACGAACCTCCACCGTACGTGGCGATGCCTTTTGTGAGGTAGAAGCCGTCGAGGGTGGAACTGCAGTCGGACGAACCCAATGCGGCGCAGCGGTTGGTCACGCCGCGCAGCCACTGGAGCGAGGCGTCGATGATGGTGGCCTCAGCACCATTGACGGAGCGGATGACGATGTCCTTGCCATCTGTGGAAATCGGCTCGTAGCGCCCGTCGTTGACGAGGATGAGGTCGCCTGCCGTGGAGACGTTGATGGCCGCCTGGATGGATTTCTTTGCCTTCGCCCAGCTCCGTCCGTCGTTGGCGTCATTGCCCGTTGCCGCATCAACGTAGAGGTCGCCATCGGTTGGCAGGGAACCGTTTTTCGACCACATGGCATAGAGCGTCGTGTCGCTCGTCCTGTCCCAATTACGCGTCGAGTCTCCCGAGGCTGCGTAATACTGCGTCCCACCGCCGTTCGGCTCCGTCCAGTAGCCGTCGAACGTGTGGCCCCTACGGGCCGGGACCGTGATCGCCGGCATGGCCGCGCCGTAGGTCGCCGTCGCGGACGCCGAACCGCCTGCGCCGTTCTGGCGGTCCAGCGTCACAGCGTAGGTCTTGGCCGTCCACTTGGCGTAAAGCGTCAGGGCAACGGTCTTGTCCCACTTGCGGACCGAGGTCCCTGTTGCGGTGTAGTACTGCGTCCCGCCACCGTTCGCGGCTGTGAAGTAGCCGCCGAAGGTGTAGCCCGTGCGGGTCGGAACCGTGATCGTCGGCATGGCGGCATCGTATGTCGCCGTCACCAACATAGTCCCGCTGGTTGTGCACTCATGTGCGTCGAGCGTGACAAAGTATTTGTTTGCGCTCCATGCCGCATACAGGATGGTTGAGCTCGTCTGAGTCCATGTCCTGGCGCTCGCGCCCGATGATGTGTAGTACCGCGTACCGCCGCCATTGACGCCGGTATAATACCCCTCGAACGTGTAGCCGGTTCGCGTCGGCGGCGTTATGGCCGGCATGGCTTCGTCGTATGTGGCTGTTGCGGACAAGGAGCCACCCGTTCCGTTCCGCCGGTCGAATGCCACGCTGTAGGTGTTCGCCGTCCACTTGGCGTCGATGGTGGTGGAGCTGGTTTTGTCCCAGTTGCGGGCCGAAGTTCCCAAGGCCGTGTAATACTGTGTTCCGGAACCGTCTTCAGAGCTGAAGTAGCCTCCAAACGTGTAACCTGTCCGCACTGGAATGGAGATCGCAGGCATGGCCGCTCCGTAAGTGACACTTATTGTCTCCACCGTGTAGGCATTGCTACTAACTCGGCATCTAAGCGTCACGGCGAATGTCCTTCCTGTCCACTTGGCATAAAGTGTCGTATCGCCGGACCTGTCCCAAGTCCTCGCGCTGTTGCCGGCAGCGGTGTAGTACTGCGTCCCGCCACCGTCCGGCTCCGTCCAGTAGCCGTCGAAGGTGTAACCCGTGCGCGTGGGCACAGTGATTGACGGCATGGCCGAGCCGCAGGTTGCCACCACGGACGCCGTTCCGCCGCTGCCGTTCTGGCGGTCAAGCGTAATGCTTGACACGCTCACCTCCCAATACGGATAGAGTGTCAATTCGGCGTTCCCCGTGTATGAGGCGCCAAGGTTGAAGTCCTTTGAACTTCCATTGGCATTCTTCGACCAGCCAGTCTGCGAGTGGCCCGCCCGCATGAAGACCGCGCCCTTCAGCGCCAGCGCCGTTCCGTGCGTCTTGGTGTCCGTCTGCTGGGCTCCCGTACCGTATGTCCCGGGATTGTACGTTACGACGTATTTCTGTGGCGCAACGTTTAGCGAGAGACCACTAATGAAGCCGTCGCCTGACGTCGGAAGCGTAAAGTCGCATGATGCGTCGCAGTCAAGGACCCTGTTTTCTGACACTCGCCAGACCTTGAAGTGGATTTTCGTGCCTCCGGAGACGTTTACGGAGAGGGTGAGATTCAAAAGCCCTCCATCAATGGTGACGACTCGGCCAAGTCCGCACAGCGACGAGTCGCTGACACGATACACGCCAACGCAGTTCCCATCCTCCAGCAATGACATGTCGCCGTAGTAGAGCTCGACGTCTTCGAGGATTGTCGGTGGGACCATGTCCATGACGACATCCGCGTCGGTTCCGAACGGACCGTATTCCCCATCGGCCGCTCTTACTCCAAGCAAGGGCATCGCGAATGCAATCAGTGAAAATAGCAGTTTCTTCATTGCGGTTTATCCTTTTATCAAAACGTTCAGTCGTCAAAGGTGATCGTGGCGGCAGTCGGAGCGTAAACCCAATAGCCTTGTCCCGGCGTCAAGGTCGTCAGAGTGCCGCCCTTGCCACTGCGCCAGTTCCGGCTTCCATTCACAATGCGCTCGATTTTCCCGGCGGAGATGGCCGTGGCAAGTACCTCGTTCACGGGTCGTTCCTCCAGAAGCGGGTAGCCGATCATCGTCCAACCGGCGTTCAGGCGGATTTCGACGCCTGGGGCGACCTCGCCAATGACCGTCCAGATGACATTGGAGCTCTTCGACTTGACCCAGTAGCCAACGCCAGGGGCGATGGCTTGAAGGGTGCCGCCTTTGCCGGGACGCCAGTTCTGGCTTCCGTTCACCACATATTCGATTTTGTCCAGCACATCGGCGAACACGTTCGCAGGGGAAGCGTCGTCCGGGAGAACGCTGAACGAAATCTGGTTCCAGCCCTCCTTGAGGTTCAATGTCACCTCGCCGGTCTCAAACGTGACGGGAATCGAGATGACACAGTCTTCGTACGCGCCAATATCGACCACGCCGTTTGCGACACGCGGATTGCCTGCAAAATCGGTCTCTCCCATGACATAGGCATTTGCTCCGGTGTCGATACATGGAGAACCGGTCTGAAGACGATAATCGCCGTTTGCGGCATTCAAGAAGAGCGGATTGCCAACGATATTGCCGACGCCGGCAAGGGGCTCGTCACTACAGAGATAACGGCAGGTCGCTCCATAGACCTCATTGCTCGTTCGCGCGACATTGCCCCAGACGATGCAGTTGTTTAGTGTCCCAAGGCACGCACCGCCGCCGCCATAGGTGGCTGTGTTGTCGCTTAACGTGCAGTTGTGCAGCGTCCCGTTGTACGATCCGGCGCCGAAGAGGGCCGTGTTACCGCTTACGATGCAGTTGCCAAGCGTCCCGCAGTACGAGCCCCCGCCGTAGCGGGCGGCGTTGCCTTTTACCAGGCAGCTGTTGAGCGCCCCGCTGCACGAACCGCCGCCGGCGTCGGCAGAGTTCCCGCGCAACACGCAGTGGTCAAGTGTCCCGAAGTATGAGCCGCCGCCGTTTTCAGCATTGCCGTTTTGCAGGGTGAAACCTTGCAGAACCGTATTTGTTGTCGTTCCAAATGTCGCACAACGCGTCACCCCGCCGCCGTCAATGCCTGTAGTCTCCGCGCCATCTCTGGAAACGATCCGAATATGCAAGTCCATTGTGGCGATAGGCGAGTATGTCCCTGGCGCAACTAAGATCGTGTCGCCGTCGCGCGACAATTCAATGGCGTCTTGAATGCTTTTCTTGGCCAGCGCCCACGAACTGCCACTATTGGCTTGGGCTCCGACACGAGCGTCCACATAGAATGTCGTTGCGCCTCGCACCTCCGGTGAATAGACGGCTGCGGCGGACTCGAATGCCCCCATGTCAACTTGTGTTCCCTGCCAGCGTGGTTGGCCGGCAAGATCAACTCCGATGTCGTCAGCGTAGGGCCGCCAGCCGGCATCAATGCACGGAGATTCGGCTTGAAGCCGATAATTGCCGTTGTCTGCGTCAACGAAGAGCGGATCGGCATGGATATTCCCCACTCCCGGCAAATCGGTGCTTGTACATGTGTGGCAACCGTAGCAGTTGTAGGTTTCCGAAAGGTAAGGAGCCGTGTTGCCCCAGACAATGCAGTTGTTCAGTGTTCCGTTGGCCGAACCGCCGCAAGCTTGGGAGGCCGAGTTTCCACTCACCGTGCAGTTGTTTAGCGTCCCGCCATAGGAGCCGGCGTAATCGTAGGCCGAGTTCCCGCTTAAGACGCAGCTGTTTAACGTCCCGTAGTGCGAACCGCCGCCGGCGTCGGCCGAATTCCCGCTCAGCACGCAGTTGTCAAGCGTCCCGAAACATGAGCCACCGCCATCCCCTTTTCGCACGATGCCGTTTGTTAGGCAGAAGCCCGAAAGGATGGTGTTGGTGTGAGACACGGAAGACCCCAGCGTTGCACAGCGGTTTGTAATGCCGCGAGGCCATTGGAGCGACGCGTCTATGATGGTGGCCTCCGCACCGTTTACGGAACGGATTGTGATGCTCTTGCCGTTGGAAATGATGGGCTCGTACCTGCCATTGTTGACGATGATAATGTCGCCAGCGGAGGAAACGTCAATGGCGACCTGTATGGACGCTTTGGCCGTGGCCCAGCTTCTGCCATCTCTGCCATCATCGCCCGTTACAGCATCAACGTAGAGGTCGCCGTCTGTTGGAAGGTTCCCGTCGGGAATCCATTTTGCGTAGAGCGTCATGTCCGAAGTCTTGTCCCAGTTGCGGGCGCTTGCACCGGTGGCGGTATAGTATTGAGTTCCACCGCCTTTAGGCTCTGTCCAGTAGCCGTCGAACTTGTAGCCGGTTTGCATCGGGATTGCAATTGAAGGCATGGCGTTGTTCTCAACGACCTGAACCGATTCCGTCCCGCCTGTGCCGCCCTGAGGGTTCAGGGTCACGGTGTAGATGTTCTCAGTCCATTTGGCGTAGAGCGTCGTCGCGCTGGCGATGTTCCACTTGCGTATGCTTTGTCCGCTGGCATAGTAGTACTGTGTCCCGCCGCCGTTTTTCGCCGTCCAGTAACCGCCAAAGTCATAGCCCGCGCGCGTCGGCGGAGTAATGCCAGGCATCACCGCATCGTATGTCGCCGTTATGGACGAAGGGCCGCCGGTGCCGTTGTCACGGTTAAAAGTCACGGTATAGGACCTTGCCGTCCATTTTGCATAAAGAGTTGCCGAGGTTGTTTTGTCCCATTTCTTCGCGCTGGAACCCGAAGCCGTGTAGTATTGCGTCCCATTGCCGTTTGTTTCCGTCCAATATCCTCCGAAAGCGTAGCCAGCGCGCGTGGGAATCGTGATTGACGGCATTGCCGAGCCATATGTGGCCGAAACCGAAGTCGTGCCACCAGAGCCATTCTGCTGGTTCAATGTCACGCTAAACGTTTGGGTTATCGGCAGAACGATGTCGCTGCAATGGCAGTTGCCAATCGAGCATCCTGTTTTTGAAGGAGTGGACCGACTGCTCATATTGACCGCTTTCGTGCTTGAAAGCGTCCCGCTAACGGTTCCTGTTTTTCCAAATGCTGTCGCTTTGACGGTGAAGGTGCCCGTCTTCCCATAGGTAAAGGCGTAAATGCCTTTGGCATCGGTTGTCGTTGTTGCAAGCGTCGTTGTGTCCGAAAGCATGGATACAGAAGCGTTGGGGACTGGCAGCCCCTTTGAATCAATGACACGCCCACTTAAAATATTCCCGGTTTTTGTGGGAGACACGTTGCAAAGAAGGTGTTCTATGATGTCCCAACTTGCTATGTCGGGAGGACAATACCAAATATCCGAACTTCCGCCACCCCACCCCATGTTGACATGGATGTAGAAGGATGAGCCTGAATAACCATAGCCGTCCGCTAAAAGGGCATGGCCGGCACCACCGCTTTTTGAAAAAACAGCAAGAGCAACGGGACGTTTATCGTCCAGATTTGGAATGACCGCCGTCTTGAATCTTTCAAGAGTCCAATTGTAGGAACTGGTATAATAAAGATCGACGGCGCTCGCGTACCCAAAGTTGTCTTTCAATGCTGGCATGCCTGATGCAACAGAAGCCCCGCTGCCATCAGACTTCCAACTCATGCACACTGTCACGCCGACATCATAAGCCAATTTGCCAATGGCCTGGCATTGGGCGTCTGTCGGAGTAGTGGAAAATGGAGTCAACGGCATTGACGCCCATGCGTATGTTCCGCCCATCATTGTCTTCGTCACGCTTTTCCCATCAACCTTGCATCCATACGATTTTGCCGTTACTGACGCCGTCGGGTACTGCCAATAGCGCATCATTTGCGCGATTGCCGTTGCCGTGCACCCGCATACGTAGTTATTTGGCGTATAGTAGTTCCAGCAGTTTTTGCTGCCGACAGTTGACTGGCTCCATTTCGACTTGATGAACGGTTCGACGCGCACATCGGAAAGGCTGGGCAATCCATCATCGCCGGACGATCCATCCGGCGCTCTCAGACTGAAGGATAGTCCTCTTTCAAGCAAATCATCCCATTGGCGCTGAGCGGCAGTCCGCTCCTGTGTCACTACCCGACCGAGCCGGGTCGCGACTTTCGATCTGCTGTCCGTTTGACGTGCCACGCCTACGGACGCCTCACGCGCGGCAATATCGGCTTTAAGAAGCACCCAAAATGGATTCGACTCGTCGATTTCAATGCCGTCGCCTGTTTCCGAGAATGCGATTATAGGGTCTACAAGGTCGTCGGCGGCAGTAACGACAAAACCTCCGCCCTTCATTTTCACAACATGAAGTTCCGCACCGGTTTCAGAATCGGAAATCAACTCGGCGGAGTCAACGGCGAGATTTGAAAGTTTTCCAAGCGAACAGCCGTTTTCGATCCAGTTCTCAACGGCAATCGTAGCCTGGTCAGTTGATATTTCATCCGCAAACGCTTCCCCCAACAGGACTGCCAGGACCATGCCCGCAAACATCCTGCGTATTGAAAATAAACGGTAAGAACGTTTCATCGTGTCGTAGTTTTGAGTTATGGCGCACTGACTAGAGTGGCTAGTCCTTTGCCGTCAGGCGCGGCGAATCCGAACTGGGACAAATTAATAAACGGATTTCAGCGAACTATTCTTCCAAAAGTGTGGAAAGAGTCTAATTCTGGGTCGTGGCGCACGGCCCGGACGATGCCGGGCCCTCCCCTGTGCGCTGGCTGCCCAAAGTGATCCGAAGGGCTACGGGAGGGCCGCGCTCCGGCGCG
>JAEEGL011606591.1_pt1 | contig 11688 bp, 11 predicted proteins | sample 9134231 | NCBI WGS metagenome assembly JAEEGL01 (sample SAMN16246548, study PRJNA631951) | gut metagenome | biome: gut microbiome; feature: rumen; material: fiber-attached | host: Bos | place: Iran: Karaj | collected 2018-10 | reverse complement strand
CACCCTTTCCGGTTCCTTCTGTTAGGAGTATGTAGGTCACTTTAGGTGAATTGCAAATGATGTGTCATTGGTAGGACAAAGGACAGAAGACAAAGGACAAAGGACCGGGCTGGATGGCGCTTCGCAATCTGCAGCCACCATCCTCTGTTGTCTGTCCGTTGTCCTCATATACTATTCCTTAGAAACCTCTGTGATTGCGCCCGCCGTTGTTCTAGCCATTGCTCGTCAACAGTAACACTTTCGCCACGGCGTAGGGAAGCCAGCGCCTCGGCTAGACTTTCGGCAATAAGCGGCCCTTTCGCGTGTGCCGCAAACTCCTCAATACGCGCGAACATCTTCCGCCTAAACTCCGTCTTGGGCCTGAGAATCCGAACATTCTTCTTGAACACCGTCGCAAACATGAGCGCATGGAACGAATCGCTCACAACCCAAGTAGCATCCGCAAATGCTTTCACAAACTCCTTGGGGCCGGCGGATACGCAAATGGACACGCGACCGAAAAGACGTTTCCAAATTCCCTTCGCCCAAACCTTGAACTTGGCGCAACTCGAAGGGAACGGCAAGAGACCTGCGTGTCCATGATCAACAACTACCTTGACGGCACATTTTGCTTGTTTGGCAAAAGCTTCAAGTACCGGCATCGCCTCTTCAACGTTTTCCGAAAGAAAATAACAGACAAGATATGGCTTCTTCGCCCCTTCTCCACAAGAGGAACCGACAAGCGGCTTCCAGTCTTCACCATGAAGGAGAAGAGTCGGATCGACAACATGCTCTGCGTGGATGCCGAACTCTTCGCAAAGCCGCACACCCTCCGACTCCCGGCACGAGACAGCCCTGAAACGCGCAAAACCTCTTTTGTAAATCGGAGCCGCCTCCAACTCTTGTCGGTTATCCGAAATGGACTGCGGAATCACCGTCATGCCAAACGATGCCGCATACGCGATTGCCGGAATCTGAGGCGCACCTTCCAACAAATACGCTCTCGGATCGCCCCAATCCCCGCAATGCCACACCTGATCCGAACCAACAACAATCGCATCAATACCAAGGTCTTTGGGCGCGTCCTTCCACTCGACAAAATGGTACGACGTCAGGGTCAGACGTTCCCTCAAAAACTTTTTTGTCCGCCTGACCCTTAACCACGGACTCAAATTACCCAATCCCGACAAAGAACGAATCCAAAACTTAATCCACTGATACCACCCCATCCTATCATACACCGTTTGGTGTATGTTGCGGGCATCGTCAAACCATCTGTCAATGACCACGACCTCATGCCCAATCTTCTCCAGTACGGTCTGCAACGCCCAGCACTGTAGCACCCCACCGTAGTTCAACTGCGAATGAAATGTAAGAATGCCAATCTTCATATCACTCCCCACCAAATCGCATGCGATATTTCTTCAACATCTACTGTAATTTTAGAATCAATACTTCCATTCTACCTTATCACATACGACCTGAGCAGGATTCCCCATGACAAGAGTATTGGCTGGGACATTGTTGAACACAACCGCCTTCGCCCCAATGACAGCACCTGCGCCAATCTTCACGCCGGGCATTATTGTACATCCTTCACACAACCAAGCATGTTCACCAATTTCTACAGGCTTTGTGTCTCGATAACCTGGAAGATTCATCCAATGCCCCCCATTATTATCCCTAATCGTCACATGCCGACCACACATCACGTGCTTTCCTAACGTTATTCGTTCGCCGCATACAATTGTAGCTCCGATATTAAATCCACAGCCATCACCGAGTTCCAGCGTCGCGTCACGAAACACCTCCACATCAGCACCAGGGGCAAAATGGACATTCCCTTTTACAACCATCTTTCCATCATGCATGATGCCAATCGCAGAAGGATGAATTTCCCTGTCATAAAACATGGCCTTACCTATCCGTAAAGTTCCTGATCTCACTTCAATCATCCCGGCATTCTCCACAACAGTCCCAGGCGAAACCACAACTAAAGGTCGTCTTGCAATGACTCTCTTTATACCATTAAGCCGTACATTCAACATGAAGGTCCTTGGAGACCTCATGAAATCGCAGACATCCATATACGCACAACTTAACCCCCTACGGAGAACACGACAAGTTCTTCGTAGTACATCTAATAACGAGAACCGAAAGAAACTGATGTTAGGAGGGGATATAAATCGCCTTGCAACAGCCTCAAACCCATGTTCATTCAGAATCTGGAAAAACTCGTCTCGATTACAGTTCGGAGGTGGGAGTGACGACTTCCACATGACATTCCCCCTCTGCGCCTGCTCCCACGACAGGTTAAATACATGCATGGATCGCGACACTTCGCCAAACAACGCCTCACCTCTTGAATTGTTAAGCATTACCAACGACGTTCCAAGATCTCTATCTAGCTCTTTGGGTAACTCTAGGTCGTTCGCCCCCCAGAAATCCGCCACAGTAATATCTGAAACCCGTGGCAATCCCTTAAATTGGCAATGATAACATGACGGCCTACAATAGACATTTGTGGAAAGATAGCCTTTTGTAAAATACGAGGTGTCTCGCGTATCGTAAACCGTCTTGCCGTTGTCAAATACAATTTTAGTGGTCAGGTTGCGCCAGCCGAGTTCCTTGTTCTTCGGCTTGACATATACAGCTTTGCCCCCATTTCGCGATTCCTGCCAATCAAGGTACTTGCGAAACACAAGCGGAGAGTTGTTGCCACGACAGATGAAGTCAATGATGTACAGATTGTCATAGGTTCTGCCAAGATATGCCCGCAATGCAAACATCTGGCACGGGCATCCACACACCAGAACAGGTCTGCCAGTTTCAACTGCTGCTTTGACAGCCGCATAGAAACCCCGTGCGTCGCTTTGCGCATATTTCGAACTCCTCAGTTTCGGCAAGTCATCCTTGTCATCAGAAACATACTGCCGAATAGAGAAATCATCATTCCATATCGCGCCGCCGACAAATCCTCCTCTACGATAAATAACATTCGCCAATGCGGAGAACGCGCCGCCGGATGTACTGTCAAACAGTGTCGCAAGATTCTTGTGCGCCACAGCAAAGCATTTCGGCTCTGCGAATTCATTTTGGCGAAGTGTAGCATGGTGCAACTGCGGACAGGTCTTTTCACACAACCCGCATTCTACACATTTCGACCGGTCAACCACAGGATAAAGGAATCCTTCTGAATCTTTTTCAAAACATATTGCGGTCTTGGGGCATATATCGCCACAAGCATTGCATCCGCAACAGTCTTTTTTGTCTTTAATCTCAATCATAGCATCTCACTATTGCGCAAGATATCCGCCATCGACAGGAAGATTGACCCCAGTAATGAAACTAGAAGCGTCGCTAAGCAGAAAGCAAACCGGCCAAGCCACCTGCTCAGGCTCGCCAAGACCAAGCGGTTGCTTTTTAATTAGTTCACACAAAGATTCCTCGCTGTTCATGTCGGACGCACCTTTCTCATACATGGGCGTCCGTATGTTACTGGGGCATACTGCATTCACGCGGATGCCCTTTGACGCAAGTTCCATAGCAAGTGCCCGTACGCTTGCGCTCACCGCCCCCTTTGATCCACTATACACGGCCACGCCGCCCCAACCGCTCATCGAGGAAACACTTGACACGGCAACCACGCTTAGTCGTTCATTGCGGTTTTTCTTTTTGGAGAAATGCTTCATCAACTCCAGAAAAGAATAGTAGTTCGTCCTCATAACAGCTTCCATCTGGCATTCTGTCAACATTCCGATGGGACACATAGGGCCAATCCCTGCCGCATGAACGAGGCCGTCAATCTTTCCACATCTTTCAACGAGTTCCCGAACAAAGTCTGCCAAGGAGATGTCACCAGGGAAACATACATGATCACCAGGATAGCAGCATGCCCGAGTCTCGTCAAGAGCTTCCGCTCTACGTCCGGTCAGTATGACGGTCGCGCCGGCTTTCGTTGCGCAAATGGCGCAGGCTCGCCCAATCCCAGAAGACGCCCCCGTGACGAGTATCTTCTTGCCTGTTAGACTGTAGACATCCATCAGAATGCCGCCTGAAGTATTTCGCCTACGACCTCAAAAGATCGAATCTGTGTACCCGTTATCGTCTTACCATTGGTTTTTGCAAGAGCAATTACGCTCAACATGCCCATTGAATCCCATCCAATGTCGTCAAGAAGCGTGTCTGCCGACAATGACCCAATGTCCTGATCAAGGACATCTGCCAATTTCTCTAGTTTTTCTTGTTCGTTCATTTTCTCCTCCACATAAAAATGTGAGTTATTGATTAGATGGTCATTATTGTTGCGCCCCAGCTTAAGCCGACGCCGAATCCCATCAACATCACTTTCATGCCTGGCTTGAGCCTTCCAGCATCGTCAAGTTGTTTCAATGCGATGGGGATTGTACTTGACACCGTATTGCCTGTCAACTCAAGATTTACATAAAATTTTTCACGCGGCAGACCGTTCACTTTGCGAATTGTGTCAAGCATGAACTTGTTCGCTTGATGGAATACATAGAGGTCAATATTGTCATGCGAAAGTCCGTTCTTTGACAAAACATCCTCCATAGTCTTGGGCACAATATCCAGCGTAAAATTAAAGATGTCCGGTCCATCCATAAAAAGCCTTCCATCACGAACTATCAGTTTCTCCGCACCAGAACCATCAGTACCAAAAGAAAATGCTCCAATCCTTGATGCGACCTCCTCGTCAATCAATGTCGCTGCAGCACCATCCCCAAATATTGACCTTGTTGACTTGTCGTCTGGCGCAATGTACTTGGTATAGGTCTCTGCGGTTACAAGCAGAACTTTCTTGACCATCCCTCCGATGATGAGTCCCTTGGCGATTGAAAGGCCATATATGAATCCAGAACATCCATGGTCAATCGAGATGGCCCCAGCTGTTATCGGGATACTCAGCCGATGTTGTAGCAAACAGGCAGATGACGGCAACCTGTATTCCGAGGACTGGGTACATAGGATAATGAAATCGACATCAGATGGCCTCTCCCCACTCAACGCAAACAACCTTGCCGCAGCCAGTTCCGCCAAGTCAAGCGCTGTCTTTTCATCCGCAACACATCTGGAAGCGATACCAGTCTTGGCATATATCTTCTCTTCTGTCCATTCTGGATAGATTTCAACTAATGTCGCATTGGATAATGTTTTTTCAGGCAGCCAATATGCGAGTTTCATGCATACCTCCTTCATAGAAGTGTTCAATGCCTTATGCATCTTTTTGCAATCCGTGCCATAAAAGCAATACATCGCAAAAGGAACGATTCCCTGTCTCGAACTTTAAAATATTTAATTCTATCATGTAAAGATGCAGTACCTATGTAGTCCACAAACCCCAGTTTATATTTTGAACTAGGTATGCCGTTCTGCTTACACCATTTACGAATAATACGATCATTATCAGCGTCAAACGCCCAATCTATTCCCTTCTGGTAATTGGTGTCCCTGTAGGCTTGAATCGTTCTTGCAACTCCCTCCTCAATCAATATCGTCTGCTTAAACGAAGGGACAATGGATTTGATTTTGCCATTGCTATTCTTGGCATCCAACGAGCGTCCTCCAAGAATTTCCCCTGCTCTATCAGGAATCTCTTTTGCATAAAACTCACTTGACACATCTACTGTTACGGCTTCTTTACCAATAACTTTAGAAATTGCAAAAAGTACATCATTAAAGGATGGCATCTCATCACCGCAAATATTAAATATTTCACCATAGGCATTAGGATTGCCAATCAACCCTACACATCCAACGGCAAAGTCTTCAACTCGCATCATGTTACAACGATTTATACCTCCATTCCAGCGTATAATCGGCTTCCCTGCCAAAATCCTTGCTACAAGCGTCCAATGATAACCGTATGGAGGTGTTATACCGTATGGGATTCTTGTATCACCATACGTGATCGCAGGACGTATAACAGTATAGGCACAACCACTGGTTTCGGCCAATCTCGACAAAAGGCATTCACAATTCCACTTGTCAACCGAGTACTGCCATATTGGAAGTGGTTTGGGCGACTCCTCGTCCATAACCCTGTCAAGCCTTGTGTCATACACAGCACAACTTGAAATGTATATATATTGATCAGCAAATTTTGAATACAAATTGAAACTCGCCTCAAGCTGCTTTTCTGTGTAGCAAAGAAAATCAATTACAGCCTCAAAATGCCGCCCTTTAATATCATCTTCAATATCGGCATAATGATAACAATCGTGCTTTAGAAGTTCAACTCCTTGGGGAATATTCCTTTTGCCACGATTTATCATTGTTATTTCAATACCAAGCTTAAGTGCTTCTGAAGTTACGGCACTTGAAAGGACTCCAGTCCCGCCAACTAGCAACACTCTTCTAGTTTTCAATTTCTACCTCCTAACACGCGCTTAAATGCCATTTTAAGCGACGCAATAATACTCCATGGGAAAAGATATCGTTTATATTTCCCCCATCCTATCTGTACTTGGTATTTAAGTGCCTTGTTGTGTGGATCATGGAGCAACAGCATCTCATAATACTCATAATGGCCTTTTGCCTGCTGAAATGGCGTACGGGAACTCCATACTCCATTTGGATTAAAACGATACATCACCATCGGCTCTCTGAGCAGATATCCACTCCCTCTCTTCAGCAAAAGAAAATAATATGTAAAACTGGTACGAAAGTAAAACATCGCCAACTCATCCAAATCCAAATCGGATTTCCTGTACATTGCTACACCTATTGGGCCTCCAAGCGGATGGGCAAAATAATCATCCCTCTCAAATAAAGTTCCGTCTGGATCGGGGGATTCAGAAAGCAACTTGTCGAAATGATCATTGTGTGCATAACTTGTGCGTCCATCCAATGAAAGCGTCTCTCTGCCTGCCATGCAAAGCGTGACTTCAGGATATTTCCTGAATATCTCAATCTGTTTTTGCAGTTTCTCCGAATCAGTCCAATAGTCATCGCCTTCCAAAATCGCAATGAATTCACCTCGTGCTCGATGGCGAAGTCGTGATATATTACCACCAAGTTTAGATACATTCAAAGACGCTGTTATGAACCTTATTCGCTCGGGGAATCTCCTCTGATACTCAGCGCAGATCGCCCCTGTATTATCCGCCGAACAATCATCACCAACTAATATCTCATATTCAAAATCCGTCTTTTGATCAAGCACACTATCAAGTGCCTCTCCAATAAACTTCTCCTGATTATAGGTTATAATCAGGACTGACACCAGTGGATTCTTGCAGAGTTTATCAACATCTGAAATCTCAACAGCAGGTATGTCCTCTGGGCGAACATTCACGCGCCGCTTGATCTGCTTCAAATACTCCGGCTTCCTATAAAACACAAAGAATCGCCTGAGATTACTGATTCGCGCCAGAACTTTAGATATACTTTTCAAGCAGACATCCTTTCTTTTCCCATTCCTTGTGTTTAGCGTATTCCGAGATTCAACGTTCCGCTCTCGAACCTTCTCTCTAGCATTCTTGCCACCTTCGGGAAACGCCCGCCTATCGCCGTGGCCGCCATATGTGCGTATTCTCCCATCGGGTTCAGCTTGAATGCGTATGCAAGTACGAAGAAGACTAAAATGCCCAGCGACACCTGCAACGCCAGTTTGACAGCAAGGAACGTAAGATACTCCGCACCCGAGTCCGCAACGACTAGACTCTTCGCCACAAAATCCATAAGAAATCCCGCGCAAAGCATCACACACGCCTGCGCACAACACAACAGTACAGTAGGTATCACATCATGAAACTGCATACCTAACGTATAATTCAAGAGCCTTTTATTCGGCCAAGCGTTCACCACAACACCCAAAGGTCCCAAAACAAAAGCCGAAATTAACATCCACGTGAACACCCCCAATCTAAAACAAGATAAAACAACCACAAGAACCAACGCCTTCTTTATGATTTCTAACTTTAGAAACACATCACTCCGCCCCAGCGCAACTATACCCCTTAGATTAATAGTGTGAAATGGCCATAATGCAAAAGTGAAACAGGCAAGCGCCATATACGGAACGGCAGGCGTCCATTTCTCTCCATACAACAGCCTGATCCATGAATATGAACATATGGCGATACCAACCATTAATGGGAATACCAGAAACGTAGAACAGCGCATCATTCTGCGCATGGCATCACGGAGCTTAACCTTGTTGTCCTGAAGTTGTACGAGCGCCGGAAACGAAACACGACCCAACGTAGCATTGACCTCGTTCATGGCCAGCGAAGGTAGCGAACGTCCCTTATTGACAAAGGCCACATCCGACTTAGAATAGAATTTTCCTATTATCAGACCATTGAGATGAACAAAAGTCTGATCAAGTAACCCCGACGCCGCCATCTTCCAACCATAAGAAAACAGCGGCTTAAGCCTCTCCATGCTGAACATTAACTTCGGCCGCCACGCAATGATGAACCACCGGGCTATCACACCGACAAATCCCGTTATCAGCGACGACCACACGAGAGCCCACACACCATATCCCATAAATGCAAGCGTCACCCCGCAGATAGCAGATGTAAAACAGGTGATCAGCGATATGCGAAAACTAAGATGAAACAACATCTTCTTCGTCAACTCAGCGCCTTGGATGGCATTAAAAGCATTGAAAAAGAAGCATATCGCCGAGACACGAACGATGTTCTTCAGAACAGGCGTCTTGTAGAAATCGGCTATCCATGGTGCAGCAAAGAACAACACAACATATGCCAGCACGGACATGAACAAGTTGAGATAAAACACAGAATTAAAATCAAGATCATCAGCATTCTTCTTTTGAATCAACGCACCGCCGAATCCACCATCCACCAGCACGCCAGCGATGGCAAAGAAGATGCCGGTAAGCGCAACAGTGCCGTAATCATCCGGAGTCAGAAGCCGCGCCAGAATCATCCCTACGATGAAACTGACGACCTGTGTGGACAGTTTCTCCAGAAGCGTCCACACCGCGCCTTTCGCTACTTTGGATTTCAGCGACTGAGAAGGCATATTGTTTCCGTGAAATCTTAGTCTTTAGTCGTTAGTCGATAGTGTCCCTTCTAATCGGATCGCCTAATCCATACACTTCCTCTTGGGAAGTTGCTCCTGAATCCCATACACCATCTTTGCCAGAAGCATAGCCTTCTGCCATACCACTAGCTCTTCATAACTCTTTACTTTCATCGGCTCCAACCCAATGACTAACGACTAATGACTAACGACTATTTTCTCCAGCCACCTAAACACTGGCCTCTCCACAAACCTTATCCTCAGATAATCCAACACCGAACACGCCGCAAACACCCCCAGCATCACGACAAACGAATATCCAATCAGCATTGGCAACGGCATGGAATACGCAGCAGGCACATTGACGAAATCCTGCCACAACCACTTGCGCATTCCAGCACTTGCAGCATGAATAAGCAATACGCCAAAAGTCATTGATGCAATTACATTCACAAAACGAGACTGCGGCAGTTTCCCATTCTTGAACACAAGAAACGCAAGCAATGCCGTGGTGAACGACAGCAGTTTGTGCGAGTCGACAACGAAGAAATACGGGTGCCTAGTCGGATGTCCAAGCCAATACGCCAGAAGATTCAATCCAACCGCGCTACACCATGCAGTCATCACCGACAAGACAAGAAACGGAATACAAACCTTGTTTCGTTCCATCCAGCTGAACGGGTGGATTCTAATTGCCGCGCCAACAAGATACAACGTCGCATACCAGAACACATGATGGTAAACATTCGCATTCAGAAATGTCCCGCACAGAGTGAACATCCCAATGAGCACACCAAGAGTTCCATACAGGTTTCGCTTCGTCACCCCATGCAAATAAACATTGAAAGCAGGTATGAGCAGATACATCCACATGAACGCCGGAAGGAAACCATTGTCCTGTCGCGTTAGAATGCCATAACATATCAAGCGCTTCACTGTACCCCTCCACGTCAATGTCTCGTATCCCATCACCACCAAAGCAAACCACATCACCCACGAATAGAAGATTACCTCAAGAAGAATCTTCAGATAACGCTTCACCGTCAACTTGCTCTGGCACATAAAATAACCCGTGATCAACACAAAGACATTTATTGCCGTTTTGCCCCACATTCCCCACAGTTGTAGAAACACGGAGTTCGACGTTGGCTGGACTGGGTCAAACATCTGCCACACCGTAGAGTTCACCACATAATGGTGAGCAACAATAACAAGCATCGCCACAATGCGCAACAACTCAATATTGCTGTTACGCATAGCGTTTGCCCCTATACTTACTGCCCGTCCCTTCATTTTTAAAAATACGCCATTATCATTTATTCAATACACTCTACCTATCTAGCAATCGCATTTCGCTCATTTCTTTGCTCAGGCGTCATCAAATCTATTGCCGAAAGCTTTCCAGAGATGTAGCTTCTAAATTCCATGTCAGCCAACAACGATTTATACACTTGCAGGTTGCCTATACCGGGATGCGAATTAATCTCCATTATTTTAAACCCGTGAGCGGACATGCAGACATCAAATCCCATGAACTCAATACAATTAAACTTTTGCACAACTTTAAGAATTAAACGCTTCAGTTCTCCAAAATTGTCTATTCGACCTTCCAATGGAATTCCTGAGTCAGGATGAACTTTAATAAATTCTTTTCTGTTAGGATAAACTATCACACCATTTCCCCATTGCCCATTCTCAAGATCGACATCAACTTGAACATGATGAGCATTCACATCCGTACCGTCAAAAAGAAAATAATTAGCGGCCTCACAACCACTATCGGCAAAACGGATGTAGCCTCTCAATAGTCTTGGGCTACCGCCATCGACATTCAAAACATTTACACGCATTGTATGTATCAGTGGTGAGATTCTGCCATATTCCTCAGCAGGATGAAGGTATTCTGTAAAAACATAGTTTGGATGTTCTAAAACAAATCGTTCCACATCCAACAAGGAAACCTTCTTGTCATTTATAAAAAAACCTTTCCCAAATGACAGTTTGTAAAAGCCACCAGATGCCGTGCCATTACATGGTTTACATGCAAACTCTCCAATCTCCTTCAGCAACCTTATAAAACCATCTATTGATACATCATTTTTATTGGGATTTTCATATGAAGGACGTAATCCCAAATCAGATGAATAGTAATAATATTTGGGCATTAGATCGGACAACTCGGGTTCAGCTAACATCAACTTCAGAGTAAGCTTGTCATTTATCCAGATTCGCTGCCATGCATTCAATGGCCACACTTTATAGAAATCATAATCAGAAAGATAAGTGTCAACATTACTATCATCTAGTCCATATAAATACGCATGTTCACACCAGAAGCCATGGCTATGAGCCCATTCCCTATATTCAGCATCGTAAAATTGTACTTTCTCTTCACGCTTACAACCTGCGAGATAGAAGGTGGCAAACTTCTTAGTGAACCCTTCATCGAGAAGTCTCATTAGATCTTTAGTGCAGTTACCTTTTTTCATTTCATTATTCCTCTAATAAAGTTGTTTTGACATAAACATATTTACCCCATTGGTACATTCTTGCGAAAACCCTCGTCTTGCATAATAAGAGATTGCGCGTTGATTATTCGATGCGACTTCCAATCGAATCATTCTGAAACCAGACCTACGACAATCATCTTCCATCGCTTTCATCAGCGAAGACCCTACGCCACAACCTCTTCCT
>JAEEGL011386429.1_pt1 | contig 11688 bp, 8 predicted proteins | sample 9134231 | NCBI WGS metagenome assembly JAEEGL01 (sample SAMN16246548, study PRJNA631951) | gut metagenome | biome: gut microbiome; feature: rumen; material: fiber-attached | host: Bos | place: Iran: Karaj | collected 2018-10 | reverse complement strand
TCAACAAAGCCTGCCAGTCTTCGGGTTTCATGTAGGCAGAAAGGTCCATCGCCCCGCGGTCGTTGACGACAAGCGCAGGCTTGCCAGTGGCCTTCGCGATTTCGTAAAACGAATCCTCCATCTGCAACAGGAAGGTCATCATGTTGCGGTGGATTTCGAAATAGAGGTGGGGATCGTCGGTAAGGAACTCCGCGCCGGCATTGATGAAAAGGGTTGCAGCTTCCGGAAGTGTGAAAACGGCGTATCCAACCTTGGAGAAAAACTCCTCGATGCGTTCATTGGTGGTGGTTTTGCCGGCACACGGACCGCCGGTCAGCACGATTTTGGTAATCATAAAGGCAATTGTTGAAAGAAAGTGCAAAAATACAAAAAAACCGGACTCGGCTTTTCGCTTTGGCTAACAACTAACAGCCAATTCTCATCTCGCACTTCCCGCAGTCGAACTCCAAACGGAAACGATGCCTGCCCGACACGAGGAACAACGGATCCTTGGGCACTTTCGAACCGTCTATGCGATGATGGCACCAGCCCAACTCGTACCGCAGACAATATTTGCAGGTCATCAACGCCTTGCCTGCATAATCCTCCGTTTTGTCCAACCCGTACTCTATCTCCATCGCCCCGAAATCCTCATACACAGATCTGTGGGCCTCATTCGTGATATTTCGAAGGTAATCAGCTCGTTGAAACAGTGGCTCAGGAGAATAGGCAAGGGGGTTGTCCTGTGGGCGGAAATGCGTGATTCGGGCGGCTGCCAGCCTCTCCACCGCCTTGGATTTCAGCTCGTTGATATAACCGGCACGCAGAAAGGCGGTGCATTTCGGAATCTCTATGCTGCGAGCCTCGAAGGGAGTGTTGCCCAATTTGGAGAGTGTGGTGCGTAGCGTTTCCGACATCTTCTCCGGTTGCTGTGCAGGAGCCAATTCAACGTTCTCCCCTACTCTGACCATACATCCGTCCTCATCGGTTAGCGTAAGCCGCACACCTTCGGCCAATTCCTCAAATTCTATATCCACCGCAATCTTCCGCTCAGCCGTCTTCCCAGACAATATCTTCTCGAAATTCTTGTCGATATTGCGGTATAATTTCACCTTTTGGAAATTGGACAATGGCTTTTGCGGGATAATCCTGTCCCCCTCCACACCATTGACCAAAAAACCTTCCAATTCACCGTCCGCATTGATGAAACACAGACCATCCCCGTTAACTATTGCCTGTTGCCCTTTTCCTGTTGCCTCAAACAAATATTTCCCGTTGATTTGTTTCAAAATACCGATAGACTCACCTATGGCCTTAGGTGTGTCGAAGGAGGAGATGGAACCCACAGAATCTCGGTAGCCGTCAATGTAGTAGGAGGTATATTCGCGGTTGAAGGTCTTGTGAATGTCGGGAGTGAAGAAAAAGCGCGTGACGCCGCTTCCAACACGCCGGCATTCAGGATGCCCGTCCAAAACAGAGTCCAATCGTTGACGATAAAAGGCGGTCACATTCTTGACGTAACTTTCGTTCTTCAAACGACCTTCGATTTTGAAAGAAACAATGCCGGCATTCATCATCTCTTCAAGATAATCAGCGCGGCACATATCCTTCAACGATAGCAAATGCTTGTTGTGTATCAGGGTTCTACCATCGGCATCCCTCAAATCGAAGCGAGTGCGGCAGATCTGGGCGCATTCGCCCCGGTTACCGCTCCGTCCTGTCATCATTCGGCTGATGTAGCACTGACCGCTGTAACACACACACAACGCACCATGCACGAAGGCTTCAAGTTCGATATTCGTTTGACTATAAATCTGCCGGACAGTTTCCAAATCGGTCTCACGAGCTAATACGGCGCGTGAGAACCCCGCTTTTTCGAGAAACCGGATACGCTCCACGGAATGGTTGTGACATTGCGTGCTCGCATGGAAAGTCAACGGAGGGATATCCAGTTTCAACAAACCTAAGTCCTGGATTAAAACCGCATCCACACCGATGTCGTACAAATTCCAAAGCAGCTTTCGCGCGCGCTCCAACTCGTGGTCAAACAACACAGTATTGACGGTCACATGCACTTTGGAACCGTACAAATGTGCATATTGCACCAAAGCATCGATATCTTGCAGAGAGTTGCCGGCTGCCTGCCGGGCCCCATACGCAGACGCACCGATATAGACAGCGTCCGCACCATGGTTGATGGCGGTTTTGCCGGTGGACAAGTCCTTGGCGGGCAACAGCAGCTCGATTTCACTCATGGGCAAAGCGCTGTGCTTTCAACGGGAAATATTCGGCTAATTCTCCGGAATAATAGAAGTCGTTGCAAATCACCCCGAATGTGTACACCTCGTCATGAACGGTGATATGCGATCCACCGCATTTCGGATCAGGGCCCGGTTTGGAGGCTTGGAAGCCGAGGTTGAAGAGCGTGAACAGAATGTCGGGACGGTTGGTGATGTCATACCCGGACCGCTTCCACTGCAGCATCGTCTGATGCAGGATACAGCCCGTGTAAATATAAGAATACAAATGGTTCCGGTAATTCGTCAGGCGATTGAAACGCTCCGATTGATGGTCGGCAGTCTGGAAGTCCAGAATATGCTCGTATTGTTTGCCCATATAGTAAATGGAGGTGTCGTTGGTGAGGTTGCGTTCCACCTGCATGGCCGTGAAATCCTTGATACCGTTGACGCCGAGCGAAAACTGCGACTGCACGGAGAGCACCTTCATCGGACCGAGGTAGTTCTTGTACATTTCACGCTTGCTGTTGAAAAGTCGCACCTGCTCACCCACGAGGCAACCCACAATCAGTCGCGGTTCCACGCCAGTAAGACGTGCAGCCTCGTAAATCACAGCGGTGTCTTTCAGGATGGCAGCTTTCAGTGCCGACCACGCCGAGTCGTTCATCCAGGGAATCACGTTCCCTTCAAAAGGCTTCATCTTATTGGATTTCAAGACATTGTCAACATCCGCAACCATCTTCTGATAAGCGACGGCGTGCTCGTCATCCTGCATGTACATATTGGCGGCGTAAATCATCTCCTGAACGGCCGTGGGACGGTCGCTGAATTGCGCGGCATGAAAAATCATGTCGGCGTTTTTCGGATAGAATTGGCGCAAAACCGACAGGGAACGATAGCCGTTCAAGGCCGCTTCCTGACTGCTGGCCGAATCCATCGCAGCCACATACTTCTGTTGCTCAGACAGATAACGGTTGTTTTTATCCGTACCGCCCCTATTGTTGGTGAAGCCTAATTCATAAAAGGCCCAGGCGCCCAAGATGCCTGCTCCCACCAGAGCAAACAGATGCACTACAATCAAATAGAATTTGGCACGGCCCTTCAGCCGTTTCCAAGATTTCCAAAGGCTGCGCTTTTGGCGCACCTTTTCCGTAGTTTGTAGAGACGTTGCGCGCAACGTCTCTACAGAGGAATTCGTCTCTTCCATTGTCTTTTCAAATGCAAAATTTACAGTTGACCTCCAGAAAAAAATTCTGAATTTTTAATTCTTAATTCTGAATTAAACAAGGTTGGCAAATCCCATAAACGCCATCGCCAAAATACCGGCGGTGATCAGCGCGATCGGAACCCCTTTCATACCCTTCGGAATCTCCACCAGTTCAAGCTGTTCGCGCAGACCCGCGAAAATCGTGATGGCCAAAGTGAAACCGACAGCGATGGCAACTGCGTACAACGTGTTGTCAATCACGGAGAAACCATGTCCGGGGATGATGGTCTGCTGGGTGACGTTGATAGCGACACCGAGCACAGCGCAGTTGGTGGTAATCAGCGGCAAGAACACACCCAACGCACGGTACAGCGACGGGCTGACCTTCTTGAGCATGATCTCCACCATCTGCACCAGACTGGCGATGACCAGAATGAAGACGATGGTCTGCAGGTAGGTGATGCTCAGCGGCTCAAGCACATACTTCTGCAGCAACGAGGTGACCAGCGTGGCGAGCGCCATCACGAAGGTGACGGCAGCGCCCATACCGAGAGCGGTATTCACCTTGCTGGAAACGCCCAAAAACGGGCAAATGCCGAGGAACTGCACCAAAATGATGTTGTTGACCAGCACAGCTCCGATGATCATTATAATATATTCCATTGTTTTGTTGTTTCGTTTGTTTGTTTTTTTTGTGATCAGTGATCGGTGATCAGTGATTAGTTAGTGTTATTGATCATTTCTTGTCATTAAAATCGATAATCCAACTTCAATAACCAATAACCAATAACCAATAACCAATAACCATTATTTTTGTTTCTTCTTCTCTGCTCTCTTGTTCACAATAAACCGCACCGCCGCCATCACGAAACCGAAGACGAGGAATGCGCCGGGAGCGAGCACAAAAATCAGCATATTGTACTCCGACGGGATGAACTGGAAGCCGAGGAAAGAGCCGGAACCGAGAATTTCGCGGATACCGCCGATGAGTGTCAACGCGATGGTGAAGCCGATGCCCATTCCGAGACCGTCAAGCAGTGAATCGAAAACAGTGTTCTTGTTGGCGAAGGCCTCCGCACGGCCTAACACGATGCAGTTCACCACGATCAACGGGATGAAAACACCCAAGCTGGCTGACAGTGACGGCAGGAAGCCCTGAATCAACAGGTCTATCATGCTCACGAAGGTGGCGATGATGACGATGTAGCTCGGAATACGCACCTTGTCGGGAATGACGTTCTTGAGCGCGGAGATGAGCATATTGGACATCAGCAGCACGAAGGTCGTGGCCGCGCCCATACCCAGGGCGTTGACCACCGAGGTGGTGACCGCCAGCGTCGGACAGCAGCCCAACACCAAAATCAGAGTGGGGTTCTCTTTGAAGAAACCCTTGGTTAGTATGTTTAATTTGCTGTTACTCATGATAATCCTCCTTTATTTTCATAAAAATGTCGTAAGCGCGTTGCACAGCGTCGCAATAAGCGCGCGACGAAATCGTGGCTGCCGTGATGGCATCCACATCGCCGCCGTCTTTCTTCACCACCAACTTGAAATCAGCGGGATTCTGGTGGTTGAACTGCTGTGCCCAGCCGTTACCTTCTTTGTCCTTGTTGATTTTGTCGCCCAAACCGGGGGTTTCACCGGCTTTGATGACTTCCGTATTCACAATCGTGCCTTCCGCGTCGAAGCCGACCATCAGGTCAAAACGGCCCGCGAAGGCTTTCTTGGTGTAGGTTTCAATGCCTGCGCCGCAGAGTTCGCCGTCCTTGCCGATTGCCAGGTGAACGGGAATCTCCTCGTTATCAGCGTCCACAATCAGAGTGTCACGCACAATACCCTCATACTCAGGCAGTACGGCTTGCAAGGCTTTTTCCTTCTTCTCACGTTGGCCCTGTTCGATAGGTCCTTTGGTGAGGGCATAGACACCGGTCAACGCCAGTGCCGCCAACAGTGATATGCACGTCAGCACAATCACTAATCTCCAGATAGAATCATTCTTTGCCATATCGATAGAATTTTAAGGGTTAGTGAGCGAATTGTTTCGGTTTGAAGCCTTTGTTAATCAACGGCACAACAGCGTTCATCAGCAGGATGGAGAAGGAGACGCCCTCGGGATATGCACCGAAAATACGGATAATGATGGTGAGCAGACCGCAACCGCAGCCGAACACGACCATACCCCACGGCGAAGTCGGGGAGGTCACCATATCGGTAGCCATGAAGCAGGCACCGAGGATGAGACCGCCGGAAAGCAGGTGGATCATCGGGTTGACATACTCGGCGGGATTTGCCAAGTGGAAGATGCCGGCCACAACGAACACCGTTGCAATGAACGACACGGGGATATGCCAGGTGATGATGCGCTTCCAAAGCAGGAAGGCCGCGCCAATCAGCAAGGCGATGGCAGAGACCTCACCGAAGCTGCCTCCCATCTGACCGATGAGCATATCCACGTAGCTGGGGAGTTGCGTCAGGTCACCACCCTCCTTGATGAGGCCGAGAGTCGTGGGACCCGTCACAGCGTCGGCGAAGCCCCAGATGGGCGTCGGCACCGGCCATGTGGTCATCTGCACCGGAAAGGCGATGAGCAGTGTGACACGTGCCACCAACGCAGGGTTGAAGGGGTTGTGTCCCAGACCGCCGTAAGGCATCTTCGCAATGCCGATGGCGACAAGCGCACCCACCACCATGATCCAAATCGGCAGACTGGAAGGCACGTTGAAGGCCAACAGCAAGCCCGTGACCACGGCTGAACCATCGTCAACGCTCGGCTTCTGATGCAACATGAAACGCTGGATGAGGTACTCGAACAGCACACAACATCCGATGGAGACGAGTGTCAGAATGATGACCGGCAACCCGAAATAATAGACGGAGACCAAAAATGCCGGCACCAACGAAAGGACCACCGACCACATGATTTTCTTCACAGACTCGTCACTGTGAACGTGCGGTGATCCAGAAATGTGTAACAATTTATCCATTGATTGTTGATTTTATTGATTCCTGTTTTTCCTAAAATAAACAAACTGCAAAAGTAATATTTTTTTGGATATGTCAGCATCTTTAAAATAAGATGCAGAGCCTCCCCGATGAAAGTCTCCACAAAACAGAAAAACGTCTGAGCAGAACTCTGCCCAGACGTTTTATGGATACATTGTAGAGACGATATGCACATCGTCTCTACAGGTCGATTACCGAATCAGCGTAACATTACCGTTTCGCACCATCATCTCGTCCGGGGTGCCGATCTTCGCGTAATGGATTCTCCACACATAGACGCCCTCCGGTGCGGGTTTGCCTTCAATGAAGCCGTCCCAGCCGATTTCAGGGTTGTTGGTGTAGAAAATAAGCTCGCCCCAACGGTTGTAGATAATCAGCTCGTAATTGGTCACATCATTCACCCTCGGCAGGAAAATCTCGTTCTTGCCATCGTTGTTAGGGGTAAAACTGTTCGGCACAAAAAAGGCGAAATTGTCCTCCACAGGAACTACCTGGATGGTGTCGTCGGAACAACCGTCAGAGTTCGTGACAGTCAAATGCACGGTCATCATCTCACTCTCTGTCAGATGGTAAGCGTGCGAAGGCTCCTCAACGTACGAGGAGTGCCCGTCTCCGAAATTCCACACGAAATTGGAGATATTCTCGCCCGTGGAAAGGTTGTAAAAGAAGACCTCCTCGCCGTTCTCCGGTTCCGAAGGACTGAACATGAAGTCGGCGTGCGGGAAGTCGGCGACATGGATCACGTTGGGGTAAGTGACCGAGTCCGCACAACCAGGCGCACTCTCCACAAGCAGCGAAACACCGTAATAACCAGGCTCCGGCAATGAAATGTGGAGCGTGGAGACCGAATCATGATAGATGAAGACCGAATCGTTGTCGATGGTCCAGAACAACCTCGCATTGTCAGGCGAATACTGCACATTCAATGTGACAGGCAACGGCACACACCCGTGGTCAGGCGTGTAGGTGAGCGCGAACTCCGGCCTTGGAACAATGGTCACTTGCGCATCGGCCGTATCTTTCATACAATTCCACTGATCATGTGCAATCACCTTATAATTAGTGCTTTGGGTTATCTCGCATTCCGTAGCGAGAGAATCGGGAGTGACGATACCCGCAGGATCAGGATCCCCATTTTCGGCAAGCCACTGGTAAGTGAGCGGTTGCGTGCCTCTTTCCAACTCCACGGCAATGGATTCCAACTCTTCGCACACGGTGATGGCCGTGTCGCGCAAGACGATGGTGTCGTTGGCGCGGAGCCACAAATAAACGGTGTCTTCCACATGGAAGTAGGGCATCAAATTACCATTGCCGGTACAGCCCTGCGTGACGATGTAGAGAACGACCGATTTTTTATTCACGCCCTGGGGAAAATGCGCCGTGGGCAGCATTTCCACATGCACCATCTGCATCGTGTCTCCCTCAGGGAAGAAGAAGGTGTTGTTTTCGGAGGAGATATGTGAACCGTCGGGCATGGTCATGATGTAATCCTGACCCAAAAGGGCAGTGCCTGACGCATTGATAATGATGGAGGTGTTGGAGGTAAGCATGGGACGGTCGATGGAGAAAACCAAGTCCATCTCCCTGCAATTCTGAATCAGCGTGTCACCATAATCGGGAGCGTCCCAAAGTTCGTCAATCTGCACGCGCGGACTGTAGAAACTGCCCTCCTCAAGGAAAACCCCGGAATCATACCCATTGTCGCCCACATTGGCGACAGCCAACTTCATGTGGTAGGTCTGACAGGCCAAGATAACAGACTGGGCGGCTAATGCGGTGGTATAACCGTCATACTGCACACCTGTGGAATTGCCAGCGTTACAGATGAAATAATTGGAATTGGACGGACTAGTTCCGGGACCCGAACCCGAACCGTGATAACCGTGATTCACGTTGTTGATGGTTACCGGTGTGCTGACCGTACCGGGAACAATGGCCACGTTTTTGGTGGTAGTGGTATAAGTCACAGGGTCAATGCCCGTCAGCAAAAAGGCGAACACGTCATTAAATGAGGAATTCACGTATTCACAATACTCTTCGGAAGCGAAAATATAATTGAAGGCGAATTCATCCGCCATCGCGATGAAGTCAAACTCCAAAGAGGCGGAATTGTAAACCGTATTGGTGGTATATGAGCTGAGCGCACTTTCTGTGTAACCCGGGGTAACCTGTGCGGAAACAGAGGTGCCGTTGTTCGGCCCTGCCGCCACGCTCACATTGCCGGTGGTCAACACCAAGCCTGAAACAAACGGGAAGTTGGTGAATCCGTTCCGGTTAAAGGTGCCGATCTGCGGGTAGGTGACATTTCCCGTCTGGTTGTTGAACTTGGCCGGAGCACTGAAAACATTCGGACAGTCGCAACCCGTAATCAACACCCCTTCACCTGCCAAATGCGCCTGCAAAATGTTCTCCACCGACTGGCCCACCAAGGACGACACGGTGAGATTCTGATTCTGCGCTACAACGGACAGCACCGCTAACACATTAACAATCAATAATGTAATATATCGTTTCATACTAAACACTTTCTCTCATTTATGCTATTAACGAAATATCGCCTCAAACGTTACAAACTTTTTTCCAATTTTTACTCCGCCTCGATTTCATCCACGAAAATCCAAGCCGGATAACCGAAACCCGTGTGACCCTCCGGCAGTTGATGCCCCGTGACAACGACACGCAGAAAGCGGGTTTTTACAGGATCGAATTTCAATTCGTGGTTTTCAATGCCGTTAATCTGGTTCCAATCCGCCAACGGATATTCGGCATTGGCCACCTCACGGAACTCCTCGCCGTCATCGGAAACCAGCACGGTGAAGCTCTTCGGATTGTATATCCAGTCGTTGATATTGAGGATGGAGCTGAACGCCACCTTCCGGATCTCTGTGGGTTGTAGCAAATCAATGGTCGCTTCCAACGGCGTCCCCCAAAAGCCGATCCAGCGACCCGTGCGGTAGTTCTGACTGCCGTGCAGACCGTCTGTCAACGTGGGAGCGCCTTCGTAAGCGTAATTCTCGTGCGGCGGTTCCTTCAAGGCCACCGGTTTCATCGACGATTTCGAGAAGCGGAACTGCGTCTTGTACTCGGAGGTCTGCCCGTCCGGACGAATCAGAATGGCACGGAAGTCGGTATTTTCGCGAATTTCAATGGGTTTCGTATAAACCTCTCCCCTCTTCGGGTTGCCGCCGTCCAACGAATAACGGATCTCGCCATCGCCATATTTGGACAACACGATTTGGATACAGCCCTTATCATAGTCGGGCGTGACCTCAGCCTGCAAATCGAAAATATGGCGCGCATAGTTGTACTGATAGACATCATACAACTTCGCCATACGGAAACAACGGTTAATAAAATCCTTGTAATCACGCTGTTGCGGTTTGCACCACTGTAATTCCGCAAGGGCGGCCATACGAGGCAGCGCGTCGTACTCCACATCCTTGAAGCTGTGGACATACTCGCCCCAAATGCAACCTTGCACACCGAGAATGTGTTTTTGCTGTTTCTCGTTGAGTTCCTCGAGAAGCGGACGGAACGCATAAACCCGCTCCACTGGCAGGTAGCCGTCGGCGTAAACAGGCTCGTTTTCGGGTGTAAGCGACTGTCCCTGACTGAAATAGAGATAATCGCAAGGGGCCATCACCGCATCGTGACCTTTCTGAGCCGCAGTGATGGCGCCAGCCGTTCCGCGCCAACTCATAATCATCGCGCTCTTGCTGATGTTTCCCTCCAGAATCTCGTCCCAGCCGATGACACGGCGACCACGCGCCTTCACCACCTTCTCCATGCGGTTCATCACATAGCTCTGCAGATAGTCCTCCGCAGTACAACGGCCGGTGGTGCGCAATCCCAATTCCTGGATCTTCTCCTGACACTTGGGACATTCGTGCCAGCGGGTTTTCGGACATTCGTCGCCGCCGATATGGATAATTTCGGACGGGAAGACATCCATCACCTCGTTGAGGATGTCTTCGAGGAACCGCATCGCCATCTCGTTGCCGGCACAGATCACCTCGTCGGAGACTCCCCAGCGACGCCACACCTCGTAGGGACCGCCCGTGCAGCCGAACTGCGGAAACGCGGCCAATGCCGCCTGCATGTGTCCGGGCAGGTCGATTTCCGGAACGATATTGATGTGACGTTCAGCGGCGTAGGCCACCAGCTCGCGCAACTGCGCCTGCGTGTAATAGCCGCCATGACGGATAGTGTCGTAGTTGTTGGTGTTGCGCCCGAGCACCGTGCCCTTCCGCCATGCCGAGGTGTAGGTGAGCCCGGGGTAGCGCTTGATCTCCATACGCCAGCCCTGGTCGTCTGTGAGATGGATGTGGAACTGGTTCATGTTGTGGAGCGCCATCATGTCGATGTATCGTTTCACGGAGTCGAAGGTCATGAAATGACGGGCCACGTCAAGATGCATGCCACGATAGGAGAATTGCGGATAATCGACAATGGTGCCGGAAGGGAATTGCACCATGTCGGCCTTTTCGCCGGCGGGAATACTCTTGCGCAAAGTCTGGACACCATAGAAAACACCGGCCGCATCGGCACCTTTTACAATGATTTTATCGGAAGTGATACTGATCTTATAGGATTCCGGCCAGGGGCAAACATTCGTGTCCAACATCAGATAGATGCCGGCGGCTGTCTTCTGCGCAATCGGTCGCAGCTGCAGCTTCATCCGCAAAAGATCCGCAATGTACTCCGCCAAGAACTCGGCCTCGCGCTTCAACGAATCGCCTTCTGCATAAAAAATGATGGTGTTCTCGGAAAGAGTGAAGGGAATATGATGGGTCTCATTGACCTCCTTTGGCAATGGAACAATCTGGTAATCAGCCGTCGCCACTTTGTCTTTACAGCAAAAAAACAGACAGCAAAAAACGATCGCCAAACTTGCTACCGAGAGCTTACGATATAGAAATCCTAATTTCATCATTACAAAAAATTTAAGCTGCAAATGTATATAAAATATGAATACACCCAAATAGTTATTTATTAACTGTTTGGGACAAAAAAAACGCTATCGATTCGGATCGATAGCGTTTTTCCAAAGGCAATTGCCTGATAATTAGTCCACATCGGCGCGAGCCATAGCGTCTTTGTAGTACTTCTGGTTGACGAAAACGTCTTCCTTGTACGGGTTGATATGGCGTTTCTTGGATTGTCCGATGATGTAACACAACGCGATGATGTTGGTCACGAGAGCCAGTGCGCTGATGACGGTCATCATCGTCGGGTTGGCAGCCACAACAGAAGGATCGACCG
>JAEEGL010414650.1_pt1 | contig 11688 bp, 5 predicted proteins | sample 9134231 | NCBI WGS metagenome assembly JAEEGL01 (sample SAMN16246548, study PRJNA631951) | gut metagenome | biome: gut microbiome; feature: rumen; material: fiber-attached | host: Bos | place: Iran: Karaj | collected 2018-10 | reverse complement strand
TTTCCCCGCTGAGGAGAAGACCACCAAGTACTCATTCGAGAACGAGTGGAACAGCGCCGGAATCGAGGAAATCTACCTCGTTCTCGGAAGCGGCAGCATCATGTCCTACGTGCCTCACAAGAGCGCGGTCGAGAATCCCCGCTTCCAGGTCATGGAAACAAAGGCTTCTGCCATGAAGAAGAAGCTCCAGTTCATGTCAACCGTCTACACCCCTAACAACAAAGACGGCATCTCCTGGTACTATGAGTTCGTACCCGAAGGATCGGTCGTCGGCGACGCTGACCCTCTGTACGGATACGACAGCAAGACTTGGGTGCTTGACAACGACACCCAAGGTTACATGGGCTGCGGCGAAAGCCTCATCAACCCCACAGGATGGTGGTCAGCAGTTCCTCATGACAAAGACGGTTGGGGCGTCAAAGACGACGAACTCACATTCTTCAAGGGCGGCAAGTATGTCTTCAATCCCGGTGAGGACGGTGTGGTGTATGTCAACTGGGAGTCCGGTTATCATCCTGAGCTCTATGTAGGCGACAAGGCCGACTACGACGCTCCTTGCGATGTCCAGGAATCCACTTACACTTTGGCCAGTGATACAGACGGAGAATATATCGAGCTCCCTGCCGGAGTCTTCTTCAGCTACGTTCCCAACAAGGCTGTCCTCTCTGAACCCACTCATCTTTACATCAAGGAACTCACTGATGAGCAGATGACTCTCATAGCCAAGTTCGAAGGCATATCATGGCAGCTGATCTTCCGTCCCAAGGACGGTCAGGGCGGCGATGACACCCCCGATGCAGACAACACTGACTACGACGTGAACGGCGACACCAACCTGTGGAAGAGCGCCACGATCACACCCGAAATGTGGTATTCCCCTTCCGACTGGAGCGGTGGACTGGAACCCGATTTCTCTATCACTGAGGGCAACGGTTTCCAGGTAACCATCCCCGAGGGTGTCGGTGGAAGTGAATGGATGGCACAGTCCAAACTCAAGAGCGGAATCGCTACCAGCAGCGAGAAAGAATACGACTTCGCAGTCACCCTCACCGCTGACCAGGACATGACCATCACGATCAAACTCACCAACGACCCCGAAGAGGAAAATGACGTCCATGCTTTCTTCTATGACGGAAGCGTACAGCTCGAGGCCGGAGAAAGCTTCACTTACCGCAAACACAACATCAAGCAGTCTGTAAGCGGAAACAATCTCATGCTTATCTTCGACCTTGGACGCAGCCCCATCGGTTCGTCCATCAAATGCACCGACATACTCTTCCAGGAACACAAAGAGAAGGGAGAGATGAGTTACGATGTGGATGGTGAACGCAACCTTTGGAAGAGCGCCTCGATCACTCCTGAACTCTGGTATTCCCCTAGTGACTGGAGCGGTGGACTGAACCCCGAGTACTCCTTGCTCGACAACAACGGAATCTCCGTTGTCATTCCCGAAGGCGTAGGCGGCAGTGAATGGATGGGACAGACAAAGCTCATCTCAAACATCGCCACTTCCCCCGACAAGGTATATGACTTCTGCGCGACTCTTCTTGCTGATGATGACATGACAATCACCATCAAACTCACATCCAACCCCGAGGGTGAAGGCGATCTCCACGCATTCTTCTACAACGGAAGTGTCGTTCTTGAGGCTGACACACCTTTCACCTTCAAGATGCCGGAAATCAAACAGAAAGAAGGCTCTGACAATCTTATGCTTATATTCGACCTCGGACGCAGCCCTATCGGTTCCTCATTCCAGGCGACCGGAATCTGCTTCCAGGAGCACAAATAGGCCATGAAAAGCGGAAGATGCATATTGACAGGATTGCTGCTGGGTGCAGCAGCAATCCTTTGCTCTTTCAGCTGCTCAGGAACCGGCGCTGAGCCCGAGAAACCGGTAGCGGTTTCATTCAGCGTGTCGAACGAGAAATTCGACTTCGATTACAATGCCCAGACGGTGAACATCACTGTGAATTGCAACGCCGATTGGGGCGTAGCGATAGACGGGGGTCCAGACTGGGTAAGCGTCAGTCCGAGCGGCGGAGTGAGCGGTTCCACCAACGTGAAGATAACTCTCAAAGAGAACAAGGGTACCGAACTGAGGAAGGCACCCCTCATCTTCAAGTCAGGAACCTTCAGAAAAGAGTACACCATCACCCAGGGTTTCAACGAGAACTCGGAGATAATCGTACCTGACGGATACAAACTGGTCTGGAACGATGAATTTGATGAAGGGGATGAGCCCTCAAAGGATGAATGGTGGTACGAAACCGGCGGAGGCGGCTGGGGGAACAATGAGATCCAGACTTATGTCGCCGGATCCCAGAACGGAACCAAGCTTGCCACAGTCTCCAACGGATCCTTGAAGATACAGGCCCGGAAGATTGACGGGAAAGTGTATTCCATACGTATGAACACCAAGAAATTCTGGACTTACGGCTGGTTCGAGGCACGGCTCAAAGTAAGTGACGTCTCAGGAGCATGGCCCGCTTTCTGGATGATGCCACAGAACTTCACCGCATGGCCAAAGGACGGAGAGATCGACATCATGGAATACGCTATAGCCACCCAAGGGAAGAACAAGGTATCTTCAAGCATCCATTGCGCAGCCTTCAACTGGCCGGCAGGAACACAGAAGACACATGTCCAGTCCATTACGAACGCCGCTTCCGAGTACCATGTCTACGCTCTTGAGTGGAGCGCCGACCAGATGAAATTCTATGTCGACGGGAAGGTTCACCTGACCTTCAAGAATGACGGACAAGGATACGATCATTGGCCCTTCAACCAGGACTTCTACCTCAAGCTCAATCTCGCCTGGGGCGGAAACATGGGCGGAGAAACCAATGACAGCGGACTTCCCGCCACATACGAAGTGGACTACGTACGCGTATTCCAGAAGAAATAAAAAACGATGCGAACAAAAACAATAGACATTCTCCTCGGCATCCTTGCGGGGCTGACGCTCATTTGCTGCACCCCCAAGGATGAGACCGAGAAGAAGATTGACGCTCTGATCGGGAAAATGACCCTCCATGAGAAGGTCGGTCAGATGAACCAGCTCTCCGGTGGCGCATGGCTTACAGAGTCCGCAGCCAAAGGTGAAGTGGGTTCAATACTCAACTGCGTCGATCCCGCTGAAATAAACGCCGTACAACGGGCAGCCGTGGAAGAATCCAGGCTAGGGATCCCCATTCTGGTGAGCCGTGACGTGATACACGGCTTCAGGACCATGTTCCCCTTGCCGATAGGCCTTGCTGCCACTTTCGATCCTGCCCTAGTGGAGCAAGGAGCGGCTATAGCCGCGAAGGAGGCCGTTTCTTCAGGAGTAAGGTGGACCTTCTCTCCGATGCTTGATATCGCCAGGGATCCCCGCTGGGGAAGAGTGGCTGAAGGGTCCGGTGAAGACCCTTACCTTGACGCCGTGATGGGTGAAGCCATGGTGAAGGGATACCAGTCGAACGGCCTGGCAGCTTGCGTAAAGCATTTCGTGGGATACGGTGCCGCTGAAGGAGGAAGAGACTATAACTCCACCGGAATCACTGAAAGGTCCTTAAGGAATGTCTATTTCCCGGCATTCAAGAAAGCCATTGACGCGGGAGCCATGACGCTCATGACCTCCTTCAATGACAACGACGGTATACCTTCCACCGGAAACCGCTGGCTGCTCACTGACATCCTCAGGGATGAGTGGGGATTTTCCGGGATGGTCGTCACCGACTGGAACTCCTCAGGTGAGATGGTCGCGCACGGATTCGCGAAGGACCTCAAGGACGCCACTGACATTTCCATAAATGCAGGTGTCGACATGGACATGATGTCGTACGGTTTCATAAGCTTCGTTGAAGAGCTTGTCAAGGAAGGAAAGATAAAGGAATCCAGAATCGATGAAGCTGTACGCAACATCTTGAGACTGAAGTTCGACCTCGGACTTTTCGACAACCCTTACGTTGACGAGAACGGCGTCCAGGCATACAGTGCAGAAGCCCTTGCCGCAGCGGAAAAAGCCGCCACAGAGTCAGCAATCCTTCTCAAGAACGACGGCGTTCTCCCTCTCAAGAAAGGGAAGACCGTACTTGTGACCGGACCATTGGCCGATGCGCCCTATGAACAACTGGGAACATGGGCGTTCGACGGAGAGAAAGACCATACGGTCACTCCCCTTTCCTCCCTCAGGGAGACTTTCGATGTGATCTATGAGCCAGGGCTGTCATTCAGCCGTGATGACTCATCCGCCGGCATTGCCAAAGCACGTGCTGCGGCTTCAAGGGCGGAAGCCGTTGTTGTGGTCGTCGGAGAAGAGGCGATTCTCTCAGGAGAAGCCCATTCACTGTCGGATCTCAATCTTCAGGGAGCTCAGAGCGAACTCATTTCAGCAATGAAGTCAACCGGCAAGCCTGTCATCGTGGTTGTAATGGCGGGAAGACCCCTCACCATAGAAAGGGATCTTGAGAACTGCGGTGCGATGCTGTACTGCTTCCATCCCGGAACAATGGGAGGACCTGCCATCGCGAAACTCCTCGGCGGAGATGAAGTCCCTTCAGGGAAAACCCCCATGACTTTCCTCCATACGGCAGGAGAAGCGCCTTTCTACTACAACCATAACAACACAGGCCGTCCAAATACAGGTACTGAAACCCTGCTGAAGGACATTCCCATCGAAGCCGGACAGACTTCGCTCGGATGCGTCTCCTATTACCTTGACAGCGGCTATGGTCCACTGTTTCCTTTCGGATTCGGACTGAGCTACACAACATTCGAATACAGGAACATTTCCATAGACAAGACAAGGTATGGAACGGATGACACTATAAAGATCGAGTTCGATCTGCAGAATACCGGAGATTTCGATGCAACTGAAGTCGCCCAGGTCTACGTACGTGACCTCGTCGGCAGCGTAGCAAGGCCCGTCAAAGAACTCAAGAGGTTTGAAAGAGTCTCCCTCAAGGCCGGTGAAACCAAGCATATCTCCATTGATCTTCCTGTGGAAGAACTCGCTTTCTGGAACGTCCGCATGGAATTTGCAGTGGAAGAAGGAGATTTCCAACTTTGGGTCGCCGGGAACTCTGCCGAAGGTGAACCAGTCAATTTCACAGTCGAATGACAAAACGGAACATCGCAAACATTATAAGGACAGCCGCCCTCATTCTGATGGCGGCTTTCTTCACCTGCTGCAAAGGTGACGTCACTATAGTGGAAGAGGCTGTTTTCCGGTCAATCACTCCCACCGAAAGTGCCCTGGTAATCAAACCCGGCAGCAGTGTTACGCTCAACTTCACCATAGCCGACCCGGACTACAAGTTTGATTACAATGTCAACTCCCCTGCTTTCCAAGTCGTTCTCCGCTCCGGAGGCAAGACTCCCGAATACTACGCCATAACGAGCATCGTGAAAGGCGCTGAAAAAGGGTCATACGCCGCCACCATCACGGATCTGGGCATCGAGACCGATTATAATGAAGATGTGCAGATCGGACTGAAATTCGAAGCCGGGACTTCAAAGGAGTATTGCATCTTCTCAAAGTCTTTTACTCTGAAGACCGAAGGAACGGAAGGACTCATCGTAAAGACAGGACTTCCGATAATCTACATCAATACCGAAAAACCCATTGAGTCCAAGGATGAATATGTTTCAGGTACTTTCAGGGTAAACGGCAGAGGCGTAGCTGAAGGGCTTGAGGAGGTCACATGCCAGATAAGAGGCCGCGGGAACACCACATGGGAATGGCCCAAGAAACCGTATCTGGTGAAGTTCGACAAACAGCAGCACCTCTTCGGAATGCACAAGCACAAGAGGTACATTCTGCTTGCTAACTTCATGGACCGCACCATGATGAGAAACATTATCGCAATGAAGGTGTCTTCAATGACGAACCTCGATTGGACGCCCGGATGCCAGAGTGTGGAACTTGTCCTCAACGGAAAGCACGTAGGCAACTATCTGCTCATAGAGCAGGTCAGGGTCGACAAGAACAGGGTTCCGGTCACTGAAATGACCCCTGAAGACATAAGCGGAGACGCGCTCACAGGAGGATATCTTCTGGAGTGTGATTTCCACTACGACAACAAATTCCAATGGCTCAGCCCCTATGGGCAATCAGGACAGTGGATATGGGGAAGGAACGATGTCGTTCCCTTCGGCATCAAATATCCGGACGAGGACGCAATCAACAACACCCAGATCAACTACATAAAGAAATATGTCAACGATGCTGCAGCCGCTCTCTACGGGAAAGACTTCAAGGATCCCGAAAAAGGCTATGCGGCTTGGATAGACGTAGACTCTTTCATTGATTACTGGATAGTGTTCGAAGTCATGGGCAACCATGAACTCGGCAATCCCGGCAGCGTCTTCATGCACAAGGACAGGGGTGGAAAACTCATCGCCGGTCCTTGCTGGGACTTCGATTGGGGAATCCTTTCCTACAGGACTTCTCCGCACGCCAAGACCGGGCTTGTCAACGGAAACGCCATATGGTACGCCCGTCTGTTCCAGGATCCGGCATTCAAGGCTAAAGTCAAGGCCCGCTTCGAGGAACTGCTTCCTCAGCTAGAGACCATCCCTTCCTATATTGATGAGATGGAAAAGACGCTCGAACAGTCCGCTGCGCTGAATTTCGCGATGTGGAACCCGGCTGAAGACGCTTCAATGAATGGCGGCAGCATAATAAACGGGGACGAGAACATGACCTTCCATGAGGCTGTCGCCCGTATAAGGTCAATTTACCAGGAAAGGCTGGAAGTTATCGGCAACAGCTTGTAATACCCGCACACTTTCCCGGATTGTGTTTATGTGATGACTAAGGGGCGGCTCAAAACAGAGTCGCCCCTTATCATATCAAGTCTTCTCAAATGTATCAGCGCTTGTTGAAACTGTAAGCAAGAGTCACCATGAAATACCTTCCGAAATTGTGCGCCCATCGGTTGGACACGTAATCGTCGGTCATCGATGTCGAGAATCCCCTGGTCCTGTTAAGGAGGTCATGGATCATGAAGGCGATATCGATGTTGTTCCTGGGACCGAACCTGATTCCTCCGTTAAGATCAAGTATATTGTCGTTCACGGGGACATTGGCCATGCCCTGGGAGAAGGTCTTGGTGTAGTTTCCACCAAGGTAGATGAGCTTGAGGATGTTGTTGATCTCGAATCCGCCCCTTATCGCTTCAGTGAAGTAATCCTTCTTGGAATCCTTCGTGTTCCATGTATGGACATATGAACCGCTGCCGGTCACATTGAGCCTGAAGTTCCTTGAGAAATTGCTGCGGTACCCGAGGGAAAGCGTCGGCCGGAAATTCTGGGTGTAGATGAGATCCGAATTAACATATGAAGGGCTCTTGTCCCAGCTGGCGGAAGCATCAATATTGATGTTACTGAGGATTGCGCTTATCGGGAAACCGAGAGACGCCCTGAGGTTGGCGCTGTAACTGCCCGAAGCGTTCTCGAAACTGGAGAAAGTCGACTGCGCAGGCATCCAGTAATCATATTGGGGCAGATATGTTTCAGTAGCGTAATAAATCTGCCTGTTTACGATGACATCGTCATTCACCCTGAAGGATCCGCTGGTACTGAAAGTCGCCATATCAGAGTTGAAAGTCCTCATGCGGGATCTTCCTCCACCACCTTCCCTGGATGACCTTTCGCTCTCACGGAGGGCCTTCCTTGCTTCACGGCCGAGGACAGTGCTGTACGAAATCTGGAATGAGTTAGTCCTGCTCTGCTTCAGATCGGGATTTCCGGCGGAAACCGAATAAAGATTGGTGTTGTCCAGTCTCGGTCTCAACTGCTCGATCGAAGGCATGCTGTTGGATGTGTTCCAACTGAAGGACCAGTGATTCAACTGGGATATGTTCCCGATACTCAAGGAAGGAGTGAAGGATTTGAAGTTCCTTCCGTATACCGGCTCCATCTCGGGGAAAGCGTCACCGCGGTTCAAACCGGAGAAACGCATTCCAGCGCTCATGTCAAGTATAACCCTGTCTTTAGAGAAAGCGGTTCTGAAAGAAAGGTTAGCCGTATGTGAGTGATTGTCATTGGTCCTGTTGTATGTGTTGACGGAATCAATTGCCTGAGTGGACGGGTCGGTTACGTCATAGGCCCACTGGATGGTCCTGCTCGTGGTGCTGGAGAAGTTGTATCCTACAGATAGGGATGATCTGTCGGTGATCTCGTACCTTATGGATGCTTGAGCGGAAGCGGTGCGGCTGGAAGAACCGGAATCAATGTTGAGGACAGTCCTTGAAATCGTAGAAGTCGTGGTGTCGATCTTGGTCGAGAATCCGTCATTCGTGTTCTTGGAGATAGACGCCGAAGCGTTCAGTCTAAGTTTGTCGAAGAATCCTTTACCGGCTCTCAGGGAGAAACTGTAGGAGTTCCCGTCAGTATCCCTTACATTCGAGGTGGATGTTCCCTGACGAGGAAGATTGTCCTGATAATTGTAGTTGCTGCTATAGGATTTCGATGACCCGTCAGAAATGGAATATGACGCACTCGCGTTCAAGTTGCCGTCAGGCAGGGATTTCATCCCATTGACACTGAAATTGTGCCTCAATGTCGAAGAAGATGACACTGAAGTAGACTTGTTCTCCCTGGAAGTATACTGCTCATTAGGGAAATATATCCTTTCGGATATGGACTCGTTGACATTGTAGCTGTAGGAATAGGAATATGATGCCCCTACCCTTCCCAGCACGAAATTCCTCGCCTCCTGGCTCATCCAGTTCCTGGTGAAGTTGAGCGAAACGGTGCTGCTCTTCAGATCCGGTGAACCTCCTCCGGAGACTGACCGGAAAGTATTGCCCCTCTGGCGTGTGGCGGCGCTGTTTATGTTGTTGATGTTGGCGCGGGCGCTGATCTGGACTTTCTCTGAATTCGCGGAAACATCGCCTCCGAGAGTATAGCGGAACTTGTGGTAAGTGGAGTCGGTATCGTATCCGCCTCCTGCCAGGATGTTACCGTTGGTGACGAACTTGGGTTTGGTCCTCGTTTCGATATTCAGCACCCTTCGTTTCTGCTCGTTCTTGCTTATCTTGTGACGTGGATCCTTGTTCTCGTACTCCTGGAATGATTGTATCGATATCACTTCCTCTGCAGGAAGATTGTTGAGTGCCGTCATCGGCTGGTCTCCGAAAAGCAGTGCGCCATCCACATAAACGGCGGTAATCGCCTCATTCAATACCGAGACACCGCTCTCTGTCACCTCCACTCCAGGCATCTGTTCGATAATGTCGATCGCCATCTCGCCCTTGTTGAACTTGACGGCGGAAGCATGGAATGTGACGGTGTCATTCTGGATGGACAAGGTCCTGGGCGTTGTCCTGACCACAGCCGCATTAAGGTTGTAGCTTTCAGGCTTCAGATTTGCGATTACCCTGTTTTCACCGGGTCTCAATGACACTTTGCTTCTCTGCTCATGATATCCCATCAAAGTGAAACTGACGACAGCGTCTCCTATAGGCAGGTCCCTCATCACGAAAGTACCGTTCCTGCCGACAACAGCATAAGAAGTGTCAGGCCTCTGTGTCCTTCCCACGGTTCGTGTACCGATGACGATTACGGTTACGCCGACTCCGGGCGTCTCCTCACCGCCTTCCTCATCCGGAGAAAGTACAACAGTTCCGTTGATGAAAGCCCCCTGCATATTCCCACGCTGACCGCCGAATCCGCCGGGGCCACCGAATCCACCACCGAATCTTCCGGGTTGGGCAAAAGCATCAAAAGGCAAAAGGGAAAGCAACAGGACAGCCGTTAGAAGCCATATGGTTTCAAGTCTTTTTCTCATCAGTGAATATTGTCTATTTGTAGTTCGTGTGTTCTTTATAATATCAATAATATTAGATGGGGAATCGCTCCTGAGGTTTAAAACTGAATTGAAAAAATCGCAATATTTCCAGACACTGCGACCCATCTCTCCAGGACCTGCGGAAAAGAACGCGCAAATATAGTCATAAGTCCTGAAGTATTTGCAATTATGCCCTCATGAGGGAGCCGTTTCAATGCAATTGTCATATTATTTGAAGAATTTGACAAGAAGCATCCTGTCATTGTTCCCCACAAAGCTGCACAATTGAAGCAAATGAGATGTTTTCTGAAGATTTCGGCAAGGTAAAGAAGGGAACAGTTGAGTAATTTTGCAGAAGAAAACACTTAAAGCTTGTGCATATGAAAAGAATCTTTGCAATCATCGCAGCTCTGGCTCTTCTTTCAGTCAGCGCGCTTGCCCAGAATCTCAAGGTCGGTGCCGCCAAAGTCGATGTCACCCCTTCTGTGAGCGACCTTGTCCGCTCAACCGACTCCATCAGAGGCAAACTCTATGTAAAGGCCGTCTACATTTCCAACGGGACACAATCAGCAGTGATCGCTGCAATGGACTACGGCGGAGCACATGGGCTTGACGAATACATCAAAACTTCTTCTTCAAGGACAGGAGCTCCTGCTGAGAACTACATCGTCACCGCGACCCATACCCACAGCGGAGGAACCGCAGGAATCGGCGGGGACAACAAGCCCAATAACGAGACACTCGGACAAGCCCTCATCAAAGCAGCCGATGAAGCGAAGGCCAATGCAAGGAACGCCAGAGCCGGATTCGGAAAGACACTTCTCGATCTCAATGTGAACAGGGACAATTTCAACGAGTATCAGGAATGGGAGCAGGGCCCCAACTGGACAGGCCCTTCTGACAAGGAACTCACCGTAGTTTCATTCCTTGACGATGAGGATATCCCTATCGCAATAATCATGAACTACGCTATGCACCCGGTGAATTTCTTCATCAGCGGTGTGGTAAGCGCTGACTATCCCGGTGACGCCTGCGAGTTCCTCGAGGACACCTTCGGAGAGAAGACCATCGCCCTCTTTGTCCAGGGAGCATCTGGCGACCAGAACCCCAAGCTCGCTTATAACGCGATCTTCCGTGAGGGCCAGATCAAGGGTGTCCTCCCTCCCAAGAGAGCAGAGACAGGCCAGCCCAACCTCTCGGCTGAAGAAATCTCTCCTGAAAGATATCCTGCATACAAGAAGGCAATCGACCGCAAGAGCGAATATGTCCATATGCTGGGTCTGTCCATGGCATTCTCCACTCTCCAGGTGATGCTCTACAACATGAATTACGATGACAACTCCGTGATCAAATCCGCATACAGGAACCTTTCAATCCCGGGAAGGGAGAGGCTTGACAACTCCAAAAGGGAAAACTACGATCCCGGATTCAAGGACGCTCCTGACGTGAACATCGGAGTAGGACTTCTCCAGGTAGGCGACATCAATTTCGTCACCGTAAGCGGTGAGATATATACAGAAATCGGTCTTAGGCTCAAAAATGAGGTTCCCGCGGCCAAGACAATGGTTGTCGAACTCGCCCATGGTCCCAGAGGCGGCGGTTACATTTACTCAAACAATGCCGGAAACCATCTCACCTTCCAGGTCATCGGCTCCCGCTACAAACCGGGATATGCTGAGAACGGTATAGTAAATGCCGCCCTCGAAATGATGAAGGAAGTGAAGAACAAATAATCATTTCTGAACATAACTACGTATAGGCCGGGATCGGAATGATTCCGGCTTGTTGTTTTTTACCTGATAAGCAAATTCTATATTTATCTATGCAAAAACGTTATTTTTTGCTTTGATTGCCTTCGTTTGCTTTGCTTTTACGTATGCTCTGCTTATCTTTGCGAAAACGCAACAGAT
>JAEEGL010243949.1_pt1 | contig 11688 bp, 14 predicted proteins | sample 9134231 | NCBI WGS metagenome assembly JAEEGL01 (sample SAMN16246548, study PRJNA631951) | gut metagenome | biome: gut microbiome; feature: rumen; material: fiber-attached | host: Bos | place: Iran: Karaj | collected 2018-10 | reverse complement strand
TAATTTATTTAACAATTTAAAATTCATACAATTATGTCAGAAATTCAAGAAAGAGTAACAGCGATTATCGTTGAGAAATTGGGTGTTAGTGAGTCACAAGTCACTCCTGAGGCAACATTTGCACAGGATCTCGGTGCCGACAGTCTCGACACTGTAGAGCTCATCATGGAGCTTGAGAAGGAATTTGACATTACTATCCCCGATGCTGAGACCGAGAAGATTCAAACAGTGGGCGACGCTGTTTCTTTCATCGAGGCTGCTAAAGCTTGATAGAAATACATCTCCTTATTTATGGAATTAAAGAGAGTAGTGGTAACAGGTCTTGGTGCCATCACTCCATTAGGAAATGACGTTGAAACCACATGGAAGAACGCCATTGACGGAGTGAGCGGTGCAGGACCTATTACTCATTTTGATGCCTCATTGTTCAAGACACAGTTTGCTTGCGAGGTCAAGAACTTTAACGTGGACGAGTACCTGGACCGCCGCGACGCACGTCGCATGGACCTCTACTGCCACTATGCTATGGCGAGCGCCACTCAGGCTCTAGCTGACTCAAAGCTTCTTGACGACGAGAAGGTTGACCGCAACGAGATAGGAGTCATCTACGGCTCTGGTATTGGCGGTCTTCACACCTTCGAGAGTGAGGCAGGTTACTATGCCAAGAACGAGGAGAAGGGACCAAAGTACAACCCATTCTTTATCCCTATGATGATTGCCGACATTGCTGCCGGTCACATCTCGATAAAGTGGGGCTTGCGCGGTCCTAACTATGGCATTGTTTCGGCGTGTGCCACATCGACCAACGCCCTTATCGACGCCTTCAACTACGTGCGCTTAGGCAAGGCAACAGCCATCATCACTGGTGGATCGGAGGCAGCAATCTTCCCCGCAGGCGTGGGAGGCTTCAACTCAATGAAGGCCATCTCCACCCGCAACGACGATCCTGCTACTGCTTCTCGCCCCTTCAGCGGCTCGCGCGACGGCTTCGTGATGGGCGAGGGTGGCGTGACACTCGTTTTTGAGGAGCTTGAGCATGCTCTGGCTCGTGGTGCCAAGATTTATGCTGAGGTGATTGGCGGCGGCATGAGTGCCGATGCTTATCACATCACCGCCAGCCATCCTGAGGGCCTTGGCGCATCGCTCGTGATGCAGCGCGCTCTTGAGGATGCCGGAATCACTGCCAACGATGTTGACTATATCAACGTTCACGGCACTTCAACTCCTGTTGGTGACCTCAGCGAGGCACAGGCGATACTTGAGGTATTTGGCAAACATGCCTATGAGTTGAACATTAGTTCCACCAAGTCGATGACCGGCCACATGCTCGGTGCTACCGGCGCTATGGAGGCTCTGTTCTGCATTAAGGCTTGTCAGGATGGCATCGTTCCTCCTACCATCAACCATGAGGACGGTGACAACGATCCTGAGATTGACTACAACCTCAACTTCACCTTCAACAAGGCTCAGCGCCGCGAGGTGAAAGTGGCTTTGTCCAACACCTTCGGCTTTGGCGGACACAACGCCAGCCTTATCGTGAAGAAGTATTGATTAGTTAAACATATTTGAAAAGGTATTAACCTCTTTAGGATTTCCCTTTTTACCATCACAGTGGAGTGCTATGGCGGTTTTGCCTGTTAATTAAAGACTCCACGACCTTGTTTGACAGAATCATATCAGTCGTAAAGTTCCTTTTCGCTAAGGAAAAGGAACTTTACGTTTTTATTCATGGCATAACAGGGTTTTATCCGCTCCACATCGAGTATTATAGATTGGCATTCGTGCACCGCTCAATGCCAGTGAAAACTGCCGACGGACGGTGGGCCAACAATGAGCGCCTGGAGTTCCTGGGCGACGCTATCCTTGATGCTGTAGTGGGCGCTTACCTCTACGACCGTTACCCCAAAAAGCATGAGGGGTTCCTCACCAGCACCCGCGCCAAGATTGTGCAGCGCGAGAGCCTTAACCGCATAGGCAAGGTGTTTCGCTTGGAATCACACGTGAGGGCATCTACACACTCCTCAAGCCACAACTCCTACATCAGCGGCAACGCCGTGGAGGCTCTAGTGGGAGCTATCTATCTCGACCGAGGCTACAAAGCCTGCAAGAACTTTATAGAAAGGAAAATCATTGCCGATAACCTCGATCTAAAGGAACTCGTCAAGACCGAGCAGAACTACAAGTCGCGACTCATAGAGTGGACTCAGAAGTACAGGGTGCAAATTGAGTTCCAGCTTATTGACACCATTAACGACACTCAGGGGAACCCCGTGTTCCGCACCGCCGTGCTGCTCGGAGGTATCTTTGCTGCCGACGGTGAAGGTTACAGCAAGAAAGAGTCGCATCAAGCCGCCAGCAAGAAAACCTATGAGCGACTCAAAAAAGACAATATCTTCCGCGAACAAGTGCTCTCAACAGCAGCGATTTCGTGAAAGATTCCGTAAAACCAATTCTACTTTTTGGTTATATCACCCACACTATCAAGCCTATAATTAAGACGATAACGCTTGCAATCAGGCAGCCTGTTGATGTGCCGCCGTCCGATTGAAGATTGTTGTCACCTTGATTATAATCGGGATCATCATCCTCGAAACTCTCGTGAAGTTCGCCAGTATTCTGATACCAGTCATAATCGTTCATCATGTCATCGTAGTCACTCATGAATGTGTCTTTTATGGTTATGTTTCGCTCACAAAGTTAATAATATTTTTGTTGCAAACTTTTCATAGGTATGAAAAAATGAAAAGGTGACTTCGAGACGTCCTAATTAGAAATCTGGCATCTGATGGTAAAAATCTGAAAACTTTTTACTATCTTTGCCGATTGATAACAAAAAACACAGAGATATAACACACCTTTTATGGTACTCTTTAAGTCATTTGAGAAACTAGGCTCTTATTGCGCGCTGATGTGGCGAAGCATCGGCATTCCCGACAAATGGAAGGAATTTTTCAAGCGCTATATGGCCGAGATATACAAACTGGGCATCGACTCTATCCCCCTGATTCTGATTGTGTCGCTATTCATCGGCGCACTGTGTACTCTACTCATCAAGCTTAACATCAGCAACCCGCTGCTGCCTCGCTACACGGTGGGCTTGACCACCCGCGAGATTATCCTTCTGGAGTTCTCGTCGTCGATTTTGTGTCTTATCCTCTCAGGTAAGATAGGCAGTAACATTGCCAGTGAGATAGGCACGATGCGCGTTACAGAGCAGATTGACGCCCTCGACATTATGGGCATCAACAGTGCCAACTACCTGATAATGCCCAAAATCACTGGTTTGGTGACCATTATGCCCTTCTTGGTGATAATATGTATGGTGACGAGTCTATTTGGTGGTTTCCTGATATGCGTTATAACGGGAATCATCGACACCGACACCTATATATTTGGTATTCAGACGCTATTCATAGAGTGGTATGTGTGGTTTGCCTTGATTAAGTCGCTGTTCTTTGCTTTCATTATTTCAAGCATCTCGGCGTTCTACGGCTACACCGTTAAGGGTGGCTCCATCGAGGTGGGCAAGGCAAGTACCGATGCCGTGGTGATGAGCAATATCATGATTCTGCTCACCGACGTGCTGCTGACTAAGCTGATGATGATGTAAGAGTTTTGAGTTTTCATTTGTGAGTAAAGTTCTACACTATGATAGAAGTAAAAAACGTTGAGAAGTCGTTTGACGAGGATGGTGGCAAGAGGCAGGTGCTTTTTGGCGTCAATGCCAAGTTCTATGATGGCAAGGTTAACCTGATAATAGGTCAAAGTGGCTCGGGAAAGACGGTGCTGGTGAAGAACCTAGTGGGCCTGTTCAAGCCCGACAGCGGCGAAATACTCTACGATGGCCGCGACATCACCAAGTTCGACACCAAGCAGATGAAGGAGCTACGCAAGGAGATAGGCATGCTCTTCCAGGGCTCGGCTCTCTTTGATAGCGAGACGGTGATGGGCAATGTGATATTCCCATTGAAGATGTTCTCGAAGATGAGCGCTGCCGAGCAGCGTGAGCGCGCCCAGTTCTGCATTGACCGTGTGAACCTCACTGGTAGCGAAAATAAGTACCCTAGCGAGCTGAGTGGTGGTATGCAGAAGCGCTGCGCCATTGCCCGCGCCATTGCGCTTAATCCCAAATACTTGTTCTGTGACGAGCCTAACTCAGGTCTTGATCCCAAGACATCTATAGTGATTGATGAATTGCTGTTTGACATCACCCATGAGTTTGGCATTACCACAATCATCAACACCCACGACATGAACTCGGTGATGGGAGTTGGTGAGAACATCGTGTTCATTTTCAAGGGCCACGTGGGGTGGGTAGGCAACAAAGACGAGATTTACAATGTTGACAATGAAGACCTCAACAACTTCGTTTATGCAACCGACCTCTTTGCCGACGTGCGCAAGTATCGCCTCGAGCATGGCTACAAGCGCACACGTATCACAAAATAATAAGTTAAGTGGCAAGAGCCTTAGACTCACAGACAATAATTTAGATAGAACGACGATTAAACTTTTGCTTCTTAATATTATCTAATAATCTGGATATTAATTTTTTAAAAATTTCAACTAATGAAGAAAACACTTTTTACATTGTTGCTGATGATTGCATCGGCGGTAGCTGTCAACGCTCAGAGCCTCACTGGCAAAGATTGGTGCACCATGATTCCTGATGAAGATGGAACTCAGATTGCATTTCAAATGACTTTTGAGAAAGATGGTGTAAATAAAATCAAACTTGTCGCTGTTCAGGACATGAGTGAAAGCGGCATGAAAATGAGTATTGCCATGGAACTTGATGTTCCAGGGTCCTATAAGCTCAATGATAAGGACCTTAAGATTAACCTTGATAGGGAAAAGGCCAAAGTTGAGATTGGCATCGATATCGATGGCGTGGATGCTAAAACCAAGGCAATGATGGAAAGCATGATGAAACCTGAAATTGAAAAAGGAAAGGCCGAAGTTAAGAAAGAATTGCTTAAAGTACTTCCTAATATGGAAAACATGAAGGTTGTTTCTCTTGACAACAAAAGGCTCGTTCTTGCCGATAGCACTGGCGCCGAGATGGAATTCTATGCAAAATAAGATTAATCGTTCTTAATCAGCACATATAGAGTGCGAGGCTACTTTGGTCTCGCACTCTTGTTTTTTGATACTCAAAGCTCAAAGCTCTAACAAATATTCTCAGAAAAATAGTCTTTTTGTTAGGATAGTTTACTAGAAATTTGTATATTTGCAAACTAGAAATTATCCATCCCCGATGCACATCGTCATAGCCGGAAATATAGGTTCAGGAAAGTCAACGCTCACGCGCTTGCTGGCGCAGCATTATGGCTGGACTCCCCGCTATGAGAGTGTGGCCCACAATCCCTATCTAGAAGATTATTACCACGACATCCAGCGGTGGTCGTTCAACCTTGAGGTGTATTTCCTCAAGGAGCGCTTCCGTGACCTCTTGGCAATATCGCAGGCTCATGGCACCATCCTTCAAGATCGCTCGATCTTTGAGGGCGTGTATGTGTTTGTTGCCAACAACCGCGCTATGGGCAACATCTCGGAGCGTGATTTTGCCACCTATATGGAGCTTTTTGAGCACATGCTCTCAATAGTGAAACTTCCCGACCTGATGATTTATCTGCGCTCGTCGGTAGAACATCTGGTGGCAAATATCCAGAAGCGTGGCCGCGACTATGAGCAGACGATGCAGATTGAATATCTCGACAACCTCAATCGCCGCTACGAGGACTTCATAAATAACCACTACAAAGGCCGTGTGATGATTGTCGATAAAGATAACCTCGACTTCGAGAACCGCCGAGAAGACTTCATAGGCATCACCAACCGCATTGACAGCATCCTCTACGGCCTCTTCCCAATGGAATAGTTCACAGTTCACAGTTCACAGTTCATAGTTCACAGTTCATAGTTCACAGTTCACAAGGTTTTGTGCTTAACACTTAAAACTTAACACTTAACACTTAAAACTTACATAGTTATGCATATAGCAATATCAGGAAACATAGGTTGTGGCAAGACCACGTTGACGCGAATGCTCGCCGAACACTACGGCTGGGAGCCACGTTTTGAGTCTGTTACCAACAATCCATATCTCGCCGACTTCTACGACGACATGGAGCGCTGGTCGTTTAACCTTCAAATCTACTTCCTCAACAAGCGTTTTAAGGATGTGGTGGAGATTTCCAAGAGCAGCGATGTGATTATCCAGGACCGCACCATCTTTGAGGACGCGTGCATCTTTGCGCCCAACCTCCACAACCAGGGCAAGATGAGCGACCGTGACTTTGAGACTTATCAGGACTTGTTCCAGCTGATGATGTCGCTGGTGGAGAAGCCCGACTTGATGATTTACATCCGTTCGAGCATCTCTACTCTTGTAGGACAAATCCAAAAACGCGGACGTGAATATGAGCAGACCATCCGCCTCGACTACCTGCAGGGTCTAGAGCGCCTCTACGAGAAGTGGATTGAGGACTATGACGGCAAGCTCATCATCATCGACGGCGACAACTGCAAGTTTGGCGACCGTGCCGAAGACTTCGCCAAAGTCACCGAGCGCATCGACGGCTTGCTCTATGGCCTGTTCCCAATAATGTAATAACTAGTGGAACGTGGAATGTAGAACGTGGAACGAGAACATCCTTCCACTTTCCCCTTTCCTCCTTTCACTTCTCTGGCATTTATAGGTAAAATGCCAGAGGACATTTTTTAAATACACAATGGAAGAAGACAAGAATTTTGAGCGTGTAGAAGTCACTATCGACGACAAGATATGCTTTGTCGTGATGAATAATCCCGATAAGCTTAACTGCCTCGACGACAAGATGTGTAACGACATCGTCAATGCCATCAACTATGGTTACAACAACGAGTGCGTGGCAATCGTTATCAAGGCCAATTGCCACAAAGGGGTGTGGAGTGCTGGTCACGACATCCACGAGTTGCCGCAAGATGGCAGCGACCCTCTGGCCTACGACGTGCCCATGGAGCGAATGCTGCATCAGGTGCAGGAGGTGGCAATCCCCGTGATAGCCTGCGTGGATGGCACGGTGTGGGGTGGGGCCTGTGACCTGTGCCTAAGCTGCGACATGATAGTATCGTCGAGCAATGCCACCTTTGCCATCACTCCAGCCAAGATAGGCATCCCTTACAATGCTTCGGGCATAATGCATTTCGTTAACCAGCTGGGAGTGAACAAAGCCCGTGAGATGTTCTTCCTCGCTACACCCATCGAGGCCGAAGATGCTCTGAACGTTGGCCTGATTAACCGCGTGGCGCCTCTTGAGGAGCTCAACACGGTGCTCGAGGAGCATTTTTTGGCTCCACTGCGTCGCAACTCGGTGATGTCGATAAGTGCCATCAAGCGCCAGTTCCGCATCCTCTTGAAGTCGTCGTCGGTAATCTCCAGCGAGGGCTTTGAGCGTATCAATGCCTATCGCACACGTGTTTACAAAGGTGCCGACTATCTCGAGGGCATCAACGCCTTCCTCGAAAAGCGACCTCCCAAGTTCACTGGCAAGGCGAGCAATCTCGATACAAGATATTAACATGAAGCGATTTATTTCTAATTATACTCTCACTGGCAGTGGTGAGGAGTTTATTAACCACATCACCACGATAGATGATGAGGGCAGGTTGGTTTCCATCCTGCCTTTTGACCGTGAACTCGGCAACACCATCTATGTGCCTGAGCCGCTGTGCATTGTCGCAACTGATGATGTGCCTCTTGTTGAGGAGGCTTTTGGAGACAGCGCTTCGCGCCAGCAATTAAAGAAGAGACTCGTTAAGCAGAATAGACCACAGCCTCAAGCGGGCTCACCGGTGTTGGTGCTGCGGCTTGATTTTGCTCACAATATACTAAACCGATTATAACCCGTTGATCATGGACCAGATAGAAAGAATAAAGACTATGGAGGAGCACTTGAACAAGGCTTCTCAAGCAGTAAAGGCGCTGAGCGATGCACTCGACCTCTATGCCGAGGCTATGGAATCAATAGAGACTATTGACGACTACCTCGTCAGCGACGAGTGGCAGCAAGACTTCAACGACAGCGAGGCAGGACGCCTGCCCAAAGACCTGAAATGTGGAGTGCTCAGCGAGGACGGCATCTGGAACGTGATCGACACCAGCCGCGAACTCAACTGCCAGATGCTCGAGCTTGTCGCTACCCATCTGCGCAACGAGTAGATTGAATTAAACAAAGTCAACAAATCTTGACAAACAAAACAAAGATATTTGTTGCCTTTGTTTTTTATTTGTTGTGTTTGTTTTGAAATTATGAGGTCTCAAGAGGTGCATCTTTGCAAGAGTACATCCGAGGCAGGCCACATCACATTCTGTACCGATTAAAATATTATGTACTCAGTTTTGCGCTACCATGTGCGGTGGTTTTATAGAAAGGTACGTTCTAATATTTTGTATTCGTCACATTGACAGGAATTTGTGTGTGTGAAGGGTACGGTAGTTTTTCTTGATAGATTGCCAGACATTTACTATCTTTGCAATTTAAATTATTACTTTTTAAGATGAAAAAACTGCTAAATATAATCTTAATATCTGTACTTATGTCGGCTGTTATGAGCTGTGGTCGCAGTGTGGATAAGAAGCTTGTTCTTGCCGACTCGTTAATGTGGGTCAATCCAGATAGCTCGCTTGCAATCCTCTCAGCAATCAACCGTGATTCACTGCAAGGTGACGAGAACCAGGCATATTATGCCCTCCTTTTCACACAAGCACAGTTCCGCTGCAACGGCAACTGCACTAGTGATTCTTTAATCAACTTTGCTTCGGATTACTATAGTGACAACCACAATAGAGAGCACTATACTCGCTCATTAATCTATAAAGGATCTTATTACGAAAAAAGAGATAATCCTGTCGAAGCTATCAAGTGGTATAAACAGGCAGAAGACAACGCCGACAGCACAGACTACCGCAATCTTGCGCAAATCAACATGCGATTGGGTATGTTGTACAATAACAACTATGCCAGCAATAACCTTGACCTCGAGAAGTTTAAGAAAGCAGAATATTATTACAAAAAGCTGCGTGACAAAAGAATGACAATGGTGGCCACTTCCTATGTAGCTAATCTTTACAGGATAACTAATAGTGACACCTCTAAATTATTATATAACCAAGTTCAGGCTCTCGCAATAGAACTGAGGGATTCTATTCAGTTGTATGATTGTATTACCTCAAAAGCGCTAATGTACCTTGTCGATTCATCCTACATAGACGCTAAAAGATGCATGCTTAAGGCACTGTCATTGCCAAATATTAACATAAGGAATTCACATTACTTTATTTTGAGTGAAGCATATGCCAATTTAGGATTTGTTGACTCAGCAGAATATTATTTCAATAAAGTTGATTTGAAAACATGCAATTCTTATGACAGTGTCATGCTTTATAGAGCGCTCAAGGAAATAGCTCTTGCCAAGAAAGATTTTGCCAATGTAACTCAATATGAAAAAAAATATCATAACTTGACTGATTCTTTAGAACACAATAAAGAGAAGTATGCACTTAGCAAGTTTGAGTCAGATTTTGATGCTGATAGAATTGCAGCTAAAGGCAAGAAGGTGAATTCATTAAATAAAACCATAATTATCCTTGCTGCTTTATTCTTAGTTTTTGCATTGGTTACAGCAGCACTTTTTATCGTCATTAGTAGGAAAAATCGCAAAGACAAGCAGCAAATGATTGATGAACTGAAGGAAGAGAGTTTCGGCAATTATGAGGAGTTGAGGCGCAATCTTGCTGACTTTGACAACCACTTCAGCAAGACTATGACCGAGAAGCTAATATCTTTTGAGGAGATAATGAATGGAGCCTACAACCCTCAGCAGGACTACAAAAGCAAAGAGATTGCCCATCGCATGACTCCTATCGATGATAACGACACGAAGTTCTGGAATGGTCTGTTTGCTTATCTCAACTACAAGAATGATGGCATTATGGACAAAGTCTCGTCGCAGTTTCCGCAGCTCACAGTTCCCGATCTCAATTTCATCGCACTTATGTGCTGCGACTTCTCCAGTGCTGCTATTGCCGTGTGCAAGGGGTATCGAAACATCGACTCAGTGCGCAGCCGCCGCATGAAGATTCGTGACAAAATGGGAATAGAAGGCACTCTCACCAAATATATCGCTACCCTGAAAACAGCGAATTGAGCAAATGGAAAGGGGCGTTTCGCACAGGCGAAATTAAATCAAACCAAGTCAACAAATCCTGACAAACAAAACAAAGAATATTTGTTGCATTTGTTGTTCTTTGTTGTTTTTGTTTGAAATCATAAGGCCCTCGTAGGTGCAATTTTGTGAGAGGATGCCTGAGTAATTTTTATTTAGATTTTAATCAAATTTTAAGGGCAGCGCCCACCCAGTATCTATCGCTATTATGCGTTTGAGGAGGTGAAGCTGAAAACTAAGAAATAAATTATTCTCTCTCCAGAACCCACTCTTCTCTCTCCTGAATAGCATTTTCATAAAAGGTACCTTTTATAATTTTATATCTTAAAGATTGTCAGCCTATTGTAAAAAGTGAAGGTACGTGCAATTTTCTTGCAAAATTCAATACCATCCCTTATCTTTGCAACGAGATAATTAGTTAAACGACAATTACTGACAATAATTCTTTATGTTTGTTTTATTAATGACAATTGTCGTTCCAAAATAAGTTGGTTCAAATTGAGTCACATGGGCTGTTTTTTAGGAATAGTCAATATGATAAGATTAACTCATAAAAAGATAAAGACATGAAAAAGTGTTTACTCTCTCTAATTGCCTTATTGGTGTGTGTGGTGTTTTTGTCATCCTGTGAAGATGATATTGGCAAGCGCCAAGCAGTCTTCACCGCCACAATGCCAGCCGATGACTTGTCATCCACACGGCCTGGCAGCATAATAAATGGCGTGCCAGCGGCTGAAGGTTTCAATCTGAAAGCCCAGTGGAAAGACGGCGACAAGATACAGATTTTTGCTCGTCAAGACGGCAAAGTTTATCAGGTTGAGAGTCCATCCACCGTTTCGGATATAAGCAGTGATGGCAAGACTTGTTCTTTCGAGCTGGTGTTGCCCAAGAATGTCAAACCTGATAAAGACTATGACATTATAGGCGTGACAGGGGTGGAAGCTTATATCGATGGAGACGATATTATCGCCTCATGTACCCTAACTCGAGTGGGCATTGATGGCAATGGTGAGCTCTCGCTGCCAATGTGGTTCACAGCAAAGAAAGGCAGCAACCAAGCGAAGTTCCGTCACATGTGCGCCTACGAGGTTCTTTTTGTGAACAACAGTTCTGAGTCAAGTATCACGTTTAAGCACAGAGGATATGACGTGACGACTCCATGGTACAAGTATAGTGACAAAGTAGCGCTCACTAATGATGCTTTTTCAGGATATGAAGCAGGACAAACCGAAACTGAGAGCAATGAAATAACGATTGACGCTTGGGAAACAGGCACGATAGTGACATGTTATGTCCCAAGGTTTGATGTTGGCGATGAAACTGACGATGCCACAATCAATAATGCCAGGCTCAAGGCTGTTGTCAATGGCAACGTTGTAACCACTATAGACGCATTGAAGGCATATAAAACTTTCTCGCGTGGCAATGCCTATTACATGCAAGTAACCTGGGACGGCTCAAATCTGTGTTTCTCTAATG
>JAEEGL017363741.1_pt1 | contig 11689 bp, 4 predicted proteins | sample 9134231 | NCBI WGS metagenome assembly JAEEGL01 (sample SAMN16246548, study PRJNA631951) | gut metagenome | biome: gut microbiome; feature: rumen; material: fiber-attached | host: Bos | place: Iran: Karaj | collected 2018-10 | reverse complement strand
TGAAAACGCCGCGAGAAGGCCTTTCCGCACCGTTCCGTATTTTGACCCCGGAGTCTGGGGCGGTCAGTGGATGAAAAAGGTCTGCGGTCTCGATCCCGGCGCGAAGAACTACGCTTGGTGCTTCGATGGGGTGCCGGAAGAGAATTCCCTTTACTTTGATATAAACGGAGTAAGGGTGGAAACGCCTGCCTCGAACCTCGTTTTTTATAAGCCGAAGGAATTGCTCGGACCCCGGGTTTACGCGCGATACGGCGCGGAATTTCCGATCCGTTTTGATTTCCTTGACACGATGGGCGGACAGAACCTGTCCCTTCAGGTTCACCCCACGACCGATTATATCCACGACAAATTCGGGATGAGCTATACTCAGGATGAGAGTTACTACATCCTCGACGCGGAGGAAGACGCCTGCGTTTACCTCGGAATAAAGGACTGCGTCGACGAGAGCGAAATGCTCGCCGCTCTGCGCGAGGCGAGAGACGGCGTAAAACCGTTCGACGCCGAAAGATTCGTCAACCGGTTCCCCGCGAAGAAGCACGATCATTTTCTGATCCCTGCGGGTACGGTCCATTGCTCGGGTAAGAACTGCATGGTCCTCGAGATCAGCGCGACTCCGTACATATTCACGTTCAAGCTTTGGGACTGGGGCCGTCTCGGACTTGACGGAAAACCGCGTCCGATCCATCTCAAACACGGCGAACGCGTAATTCAGTGGGAACGCAGAACGGAATGGGTCAAAAACAACCTTGTTGATCGCGAGATCATTGAAGAAACCGGTGACGGTTATTCCGTTGAAAAAACGGGTTTGCACGAACTCGAACCGATCGAAACGAAGCGGTACACGGTCACTGGCGTTCTTCCGCTCGATACGGAGGATTCCGTGAACGTCCTGAATCTCGTTGACGGAGAATCAGCCGTGATAGAAAGTTCCTCCGGAGCGTTCGAGCCTTTTGAAGTCCACTACGCAGAAACGTTTATCGTTCCCGCGGCTGTCGGAGAATATACGGTCACACCCACGCGCGGGGAAATCAAGCTTCTTCGCGCTGCAGTCAGAAAGTGATGGGAAAATGAAGATCGAAAAAACAAAAACCGCCGTCGCCATCTCGACCGGAGCTCTCTCCGGTGACGGCGTCGTAACGTCAAAGAAAGCGCTCGGGGAAATACCGCATCTGTTCCTTGACCGCGACGCGCTGTCGAGTATGGATCCCGAAACCGTCGTTTACTCCGTCGAGTGTCACGAGGCGGTCGCGGCGGGAACGCGGGGCGGGCTATTCTTCGGAACCAGTACTGTCAGACCCGGGCGCGTCGGCGACGAATACTTTATGACGAAGGGCCATTTTCACTCCCGCCGCGAGACGGCGGAATACTACTGGGGCATTTCCGGCTCGGGAGTCCTTCTTCTTATGGACGAAAGCGGCGTCTGCCGCGCGGAAGAGATGACGTCGGGCAGCCTTCATTATATCCCCGGAAGAGTAGCACACAGGCTGATAAATACGGGTGAAGACGATCTCATCGTAGGTGCGTGCTGGCCGTCGGACGCGGGGCACGATTACGGATCGATCGAGACGAAAGGGTTCCCCGTACGGGTCTTTTGCCGGGACGGAAGACCCGTCCTTGAGGAGAAAAAAAGATGACGAGCGTATCGGTGGATCTCGGCGGGACCAACGTAAAAATCGCCATCATTAATGACGGTAAAACCGCCGACTTTTTCAGCGTTCCGTCCCACCCCGAAGACGGTATCGAAAAGACGATTTCAACGGTGGGATCCGTTGTTTCGGATCTGATGAAAAAGGCGCGGATCGACCGGATCGGGATCGCGTTTCCCGGGCTCGTAGACCCTGTTGAAAAAAGGGTAATAAGCAGAAAAGGGAAGTATGAGGACGCGTGGCTCTTCGACTTCGAAGGATGGGCTCGCGACGCTTTCGGTCTGCCTCTCGTACTTGAAAACGACGCCCTTGCGGCGGCCGTCGGCGAACACGCTTACGGCGCTGCAAAAGGATGCGACGATTTCGTCCTTCTTATCCTCGGAACGGGGATCGGAGCTGCCGCTTTCATGGGAGGCGATCCGGTTCGCGGAAAGCATTTTCAGGCGGGAATTACGATGGGTCACACCCCTCGCGACGGAGACCGCCGCTGCGCGTGCTGCGGAGGGGCCGGCTGCTCCGAATCGTGCGCGAGCACATGGGCGCTCGGCGATATGATCGCCCGCAGTCCGTTCGACAGCCCGCTCAAAAATGAGAAAGACCCCGATTTCAAATTGCTGAAACGTTACTGCGATGAGGGCGACGCGCTCGCCTCGTTTTTGCTCGACGAGTGCGTTTTCGTCTGGGAAGACGTGATCCTGTCCTTGGTTTATGCATACGACCCCGAACTCGTCGTTCTCAGCGGCGGCATTCTCAAATGGGGAAACGAACTATTCGACCGCATAAAAAGCGGCGTTCTCGAGAGGGCGTGGACCGAGTGGGGAACGATCCGCTTCGCAGCGGCGCCGGATCCCGACGCATCCGTTCTCTTAGGGCTTCACGCACTTGCATAATAAAGCTGCGCGGCATCGTTCGATGCCGCGCAGCCGTTTTTTTCGCCGTCCCTTCGGGGCCGTTTTTTATCCGATCCTGTCTCTGTAAAGGAACGTTACTACCTGTCCTCTCGTACAGGTGTCGGAAGGCGAGAAGTGAGTCGCATCCGTTCCTTTGGTGATGCCTTTGGATACTGCCCAAAGGACCGCGTCGTAGAAGTATTCGTTCGATTTCACGTCGCGAAACGGGTTTGTCGCCGCGCCCGCGGACGGAGAACCGGAAGATCTCCAAAGGAAAGTGACGATCTGACCTCTCGTGCATGTCTCCTCGGGCGAGAAGTGAGTTGCGTCCGTTCCCTTGGTGACGCCTCTCTCGACCGCCCAGAGTACCGCTTTGTAATAGTACTCGCTTGACTTTACGTCCTTGAAAGGATTCTTGTCGCTCGCGGGTTCGGGCTTACCGGCCGCTCTCCAGAGGAACGTCACGACCTGACCGCGGGTACATCCGTCGTCGGGTGAGAACGTCGTCGCGCTCGTTCCCGTAGTGACTTCGTTTTCGACCGCCCAAAGGACGGGGTCGTAGAAGTAATCGTCCGTTTTCACGTCGGTGAAAGGATTCACCATCGGGCTCTTGACCGTCAGATGCAGAGGCAGACCCTCGGACCATACGCCTTTCTTGAGCGCGCGGATCCGGAAGAAGTAATTTCCGGGCGAGAGGTCTATGGGTCCCGAATAGACGTACCGTGCCGTCTCGTCGTCGCACGGGCAGACGCCGTTCAGCGTGTAGAGGATCTCGGCGCCTTCCGTGGAGCAGGAAAGGGTGAGTTTCCCGGGCGACACCGTGTCTCCGTCCTTGACGGGCTCGCCGTTGACCGACGCCGTGGGCCTGTCGGGGGCGCTCGTTTCCGCGGGTATCGTGTACCTCACGGCCAGCACCGCGCTCGGTTCAACGAACGCGCCGGTCGCGATCGCTTTGACCGTCACGTCCTCGCTGACTATTATCGCGTCGACCATGACCGGGCTTTCCTCTGTCGGATCGGTCCCGTCGACGGTATAGCGTACGACGGTCCCGTCTGTCGGAGCGGTAATGAATACAGCGGTATTCTTTTCTACCTCGCCCGCCGGTACGTTAGCCTTCGGGATCGCGGCGGCCGTGGGAGCGGAAACCGTCATTCGGCCGCTCTCAAATCGGTTCTCCATCGCTACTCCCGCGTAACTTTCGACTCTGTTGTCTACCATCAATTCGACGACGTCGCCTTCTGCCATACCGTCGTACGTCAGCTTCACGGTACGGGTGTAGTTCGGAGCGTTGTCGGCGGTGCCGCTCTTTTCGCTGTCGACGAGCGACAGGTTATAACCGGTCTCGACGCCGTTTACGAAGAGCGTGAACCGGTCGGAAGTGAACGTGCTTTCGTCCATGTACTTTGAGAAGACGACGAACAGTCCCTTGGTATTGGCGATCATCCTCGATACCTCGGGAGACGCGTAGCTTACGATCGGTATATTGACGTCGAGCTGTTCTGGAAGAACTGGCATATACCAGTTCCCGTCCGTCGCGTTTCTGACGGCACCGATACCGAATCCGCCGTCTGCTCCTGTGTCGGCAGCCTCATATCCCGCTTTTGATACGCTGACGCGCCACCATCCGGAGGGTACGAACCATTGATATCTTCCGTCCGTTCCCGTGATCTGCGGGTTGGGCTCGATTCCGAAGAGATCGGCGTCTATAATGAACGGGACGCCTCCCGAGATCGATGAGACTTCACCGTTACCGTCTTTAGTCTCCGTCGCTCCGTCAAGCTGCCACAGCGTGACCTCCGCGCCTTCGACTCTGTTGGTCGGAACCGCCTCGTAAATGTAACCGGAGGGGTCGTAGCGTCCCTGAGGTCCTGCCGGGGGCTTGACGTACATGTGCGAACGGGGACCGTAACCGAAATATTTGTTGTAGTCGTAAAGGGACGTCGGGAAACGTCTCCAGTCGATCCCCTCGTTGCAGAGTCCGCCGATACCGCGTTCCTCGCGCTCCGCGCGTTTTGCGGCGATATAGATATCATGGGCAAGATTCTCCGACTGCCTCCAGAAGAGGTCCGCTTCATACATTTTTGAGTATGCGTAATCGGAGAGCGTCTCTACGGAACCCTTGTACATTGCGTCGGTCAGTTTTTCCGCCGCCTGCTTTGCGCTGCCTCCGACGTACGACCCTGCGTTGAAGGCGTTCTCGACGATCTTGCCGAGCTCGCCCATTCCGACCTTGTAATATACGGCGTCCGCTTCCGCGATCACACGGTAGGGGTTGTTCGCGTCGTTGGTACCTGATCTGTAGAACTTGTAAAGCCGTTTGAGACAGGGATTGTCGTCAAGGAAGTCCTTGATCTTCCGGATCTCGTACTTGTCAATCTCTTTTCCGTGACACCAGTCGTAACTGTCGGTGACGATCTTCGTGAACGGATCGTCCTTGATCTTTTCGAATTTTTCCTGGCACTTTTCAAGGCGCTTGATCCCGTCGATGATATCCTGCGTGCTCGGTGCGAGAAGCTTTTCCGCGCTTCCTACCGAGAGGGCGGAGATCCTGCCTCCCGACGCCGCGGCATCCGCGTCGGCCGCTTCCACGGCGTCGGCGATCGCGTAAGCGAGTTGTTCGTAGAATGTCAGCCAGATCGACTGGATCGCCGATGTGCGCGCGAATCCGAGCAGAGTTTCGTCGGTTATTCCCTCGAAATCAAGTTCATTAAACTCCAGACCGCCAATCGAGAGGATGGAGACCTGCTTCGTCTTCGCCGATTCGTTCCACGTAGTGACCATACGGAAATCAGGAGTGTATATCGTTTCTTCGTACAGGTGCTTTGAGTTGTCGTCGTGATCGACGTAACGGCAGACCGTGTCCGTCGCCCAGACGGTGAACGCGTCCTCGCCCTCGCCGAACGTCATATAACCTTCGTCATATGAGAGAAGGTTCGGCGTGTTCGGACTGAGTTCAAGTTCTCTGAATCTTTCAAGTTCGGCGTCGTTCCACTTGTCGTTCCAAAGTGAGAATCCGACGGGGAGCTGTCCTTCTTCGGGAGTCCCGAGCAGGAACGTCAGAACGTCGCCGTTCAGCGGATCGCCCTCGATATTTCCGACGCTCTCGCTTCCGGAGAGCAGGGCAAGGAATTTCGCGACGTCGCTCTGCGAGATCGCGCCGTCCGAATCGTTCACGTAACCGTATTCGACCGGGCAGTCAAATTCGACCCACGCGCCGTCCGGAGCCGCGCCGTAGAAGAAAGTCGGTTCCGAAGCCCAGCTTCCGTCGGGCTGCTTGACGCATTCGAGGCATTCGGTCGTCCCGTTGCGCGGGACGTAGACACGAGCTCCCTCGACTTTTTCGGGATGGCCGGCGAAGGTAACGGTCCAGAAGACTTTGCCTGCTTCCGTATTTTTATTTGCGCCGCGGTACCACGATTTGTAAAGATTCGGCGCGGCGCCGTCGTTGAGAATGATTATCGACTGTCCTTTGCCCGCCTCGAAGTCGCCGAGATGCGATTCCCAGTTTAGAGTAAACGTCTGCATCTGCGCGCCCTCGGGGTTGTAAAGGGTGACCTGTTCTTCGGAGTTATAAGCTCTCGCGCCTCCGGCAAAAGCTCCCGATACGGCGAATCTGAGATTCTGTAAAGGACGGAGCTCGCTCTCGTCAAGGTTCACGGCGATATGATAGTAACCGCGCTGAGTGTCCGTCACGCCTGAGCCGATCGGCGCGCCGTTGAGATAAAGCGTCACGGTGTAGGGGTCCCCGCTGAGAGACGCGGGACCTCTGCCGTATACGTAGAACGTCCCGTCGGATATCGTGCCGGGTGCGGTCAGCGTGAGCGCGTCCGTCGATTCGGCAAACTGACCGACGTAGTCGCTGTGATACGAGCCGAGCGCGTCGTGATAGCGCAGATATGCCGTCGCCTCAAGCTTTTCGGAGTCCGATTGATAGCAGGTCGTGGATAGAACGAGCGGGAAACCGCCCATTTCTTCGACTTGCGCCTTCGTGAGCTTCAGCGTTATGGTTCCGTCGCCCTGGATTATACCGTTCTGTTCTCCCCAGCGGTTAATCTCGACCGGGATCCCGTTGACCGAGAGCGAACGGGTCGAAATAAAGCCCATTCCGGTGCTGTTCTGCTTCTGATTGGTTGTTACGTAGATCTCAACGTCATCGTGACGCCCGTTACCCCAGGTAAATCCCGTTTTCGGCGTGACCGTGACGTCGAGGCGGAACTGCTCGCCGCTCTCCTTCGACATCCGGACTCCGGACAGACCGAGATTTACCATCTGGGCGCCGCGGAAGCTCTCCGGAAGCGTAAGCTCGCCGACGTGAGTGGGATTGAACGGATCCGTTACCGCGGAAATTACCGCGGAATACGGAAGAGCGATCAGCTCCGCCGCCGTGTCGTATGCTTCGGGATCGAGCCCGTCGAGATAAGCGGTGGGAGCGACGCCTAAATAGTAAGCTCCAGCCGTCAGGCGCGGAGTGCGAAGCCATATTTTCGTACTCATGCTCGAACCATCCGCGTCGCGCTTCTGCCAGACGAGATTTCCGTCAGCGCCGAATAAGAGCAGGGTGATGTCCGGGAGCTCAAGTCCGCGGGGAACGTCGACGCTTAAGTACGGTCGCTGTACCATCGGGACGGCGACGCTGCCGGCGCGTCTTCCCGCGTCGTTGGTAACGGTGAATTCCGCCGCGCCCAGAGATTCCGGATACTCCTCGTCTCCGGACCAGGCGGTAAGCGTCAGTTTTTCACCGAAGGCGACCGCGGACGGATCGGACAAAACGAGGAATTCGTTTCTGCGGATGAACGAGAGCTCGGTCCCGTCCGCTTTCGAAAGACGCATATTGTAGACGTAATTGGTGTTAGGCCACGTTCCCGTTGAGTTGGTATACGTCGAGTTCCAGCGGATAAGACCGTCTGCAAGCGGAACGGTCGGGTTGAGTTCGAGAGTTCCTCTCGCTATGTCTTCAGCCGTTACGACGTAACTGTAACTGCCCCATCCGGTATCGCCGGTAAAGACGATTTTCGTTCCTTCCGTGAGGTAGTCCAGAGTCAGCGTTTCGCCCGCACGCCAGTTGGGGGTGTAATAATGGTTATCGGAATAACCCGGCTCGCCGTACCTCGTCACGCTGACGGAGTAATATCCGCGGGCGGGAGCGCTCCCGTCGAGCTGTTCGCAGAGAGCGGACAAAGAGGCTGTCAGCGTCGGCTTCTTCGGCAGCGTGAGAGTCACCTCACGGTATCCCGCAGTCGAGCCGCCGCGGTCTATGCGGGTCAACTCGGACGGGAGATTCGTTTCCGTCGTACTGTATTTAGGCACGGCGCGCACGTATACCGCCTCGTCGTCGAGCAGAGTGCGCGAGTAGCCGGTCTGCAGCAGCTCCGTTCCCTCGGGGTCGGCGTACCATTCGTACGTTGCGTAACAGAAGCCTATTCCTTCGGCTTCCGACTCGAGGTTGATATTCGTCGCGTAGTGCGGGACGATGGGAAGCGCAACGCTTTCTTTCAAACCGTCTTTGAGCGTTACCGTCGTCTCGCCGTAATTCTGATACCCGAAACCGTAAAGCGTTCCGGATAGCATGAAACGGTAAGTACCCGAGGGCAGAGAATCGATATTGAATGTTTTGCCCGAGTAACCGACGGCGTATCCGTTGACACATTCGCCCGATTCGTCGTAAATGGAAAGATACAGATATTGTCCGGACGACCCGGTCACGTTCAGTTCAAGAGCGGGCGCGACGCTCTTCCCGACGGGATGGGTCGCGACTTTCTCTCCGTTTATGAAAAACTCGACGCGCTCAACGCTTTTTGCGTCCGCGGGAAGCTGACCGTAGCCGCTCGCTCCGGTCCATCCGTACGTTTCGAGCGTCTGATCGATCTTTTTCGTCGCGCCGCCCGTCGTTTTGTAATAAACGGCCGCGGACACGGTCTCGTCGGAGAAAGCGGAGCGGTTCAGTGTCATTCCCAGCGAATACGAACTTCCGAATTTGATCTGTTCGTCGACGTTGTTGGTCCAGAAATATCCGTCGCCGACGATCGCGAGATCGGGAGGCGAGACCGATACGGTGAAATTCTGATCTGCGTATCCGGCGCCGCTTTCGCTCGCGCGGACCGTGAAGCTGAAGGTACCCTCTTTTTCGGGAGTACCGGAGATCTGCCCGTCGGAGGCGAGCGTAAGGCCGTCCGGCAGTTTGCCCGACGTGACGGTCCATGTTATCTTTCCTCCCTGGCAGGGAGTCGCCTCGAGACAGGCCGAATACGGCACGTCGACTTTTGCGCCCGGAAGGGAAGTCGTATTGATAGTCGGCGGATCCGTCGATACTTCTTTGACTTCCACGACGGTGTTGTCTATAAAGACGCGTCCGTCACCCGCGATGACCTTGACGCGGTACGACCCGAGCTGCATGTAAGTCACTTCGCAGTCTTCAAGGTAGAAACTGTGTCCCTCATCGAAAACGCCGTAGTCCGTAAGTTTTCCGACCTGAAAACCGGAGCCCGGAACGTTGACGCCGGACCAGTAGTAGCTGTCGCTCATGAACGCGTCGTTGCTTTCATGCAGAAGGCGGACGCTCGAAAGCCCTTTGACGTCGGCGGGAAGAAGGATCGACATATCGAAAGTCGCTTTGTTTTCGTCGGCGTTGTAGGGGATCACGGAGGCCGGAGCGTCGTCAACTACCCAGACCGCTTCCGCGACGCCCTGATTTGCCGTCAGACCGGTGTTGTCCGTGATCGTGTAAACGTCGGAGTAGTAAACGTCGTTCCCGTAAAACATGAGGAAACGGTACTTGCCGGGCTCCGGATAATACGGTCCGCCCGCGCCGTACTGAAGGGTATATCCCTCAGTCGCGTAGAACTGGCCCTTGTCCCAATCGTACCCGACGTCACCTCCGATTATTGAACCGGACATCAGACTCGTCGAGGATAAAGACCAGAGCGAGAGCAATTCGCTCGAATACTCTTTGTCGCCGTACCCGGAGTTGCTGACGTCGGGAGGCGGCAGCTCGTCTTCCTCAACGGGCCAAAGACAGAAACCGCTCATACGAACGTTGTTGCCGGTTATGAAATAGAACTCCTGAGAGAGGTCTATCACGTAATCGGTTATCCTTGTTCCGTTTCGCGCGTCGTCCGTCGGACCGTTGAATTCGTACACGGTAAACTCGGACGCATATCTCAAGGTCAGCACCGGATTCAGCGCGAAAGCGTTGAGCGGCAGCGCAGGGAGCAGGATCAACAGCGCCGTCAGAAGCGCCGCCGTTCGTTTGAAGAAACTTTTTGTCATAGAGTCATCCTCCTATGAAAATATATAATTTTTCATTCTAATACTAACAGATTTTGGGAAAATGTCTATTGCGGTTTCCCGCAAAACGCCCGAAAACACGAAAAAAACTCCCTTTTCTTTTCGAAAAAGGGAGTCCGAGGGGCTGTTTTTATTTATCTTCGGAGAGGGCGTCGTGATAGAGCTGAACGAGACCGGAACGGGTCGAAGCGCCGGTCTTTCGGTATATCGAAGTGACGTTCGCCTGAACGGTCCGGACTTTTACTGAAAGCCGTTCCGCCACGGCGGTCTGTTTGTCTTCCGTCAATACGAGTTCGCGAAATACCCGGTCCTCACCCTGGGTAAACCCGTATCTTGCGCAGATGACCGCAAAAGGGTCGCCCGCGGTCTCTTTGCGCGGCGAGGGATCCTGCGCGGTGAAATTGAAATCTCCGTTCAGCGCCATCAGGACGATCGTTACGGCAAGCAGCGCGATATCGACCGAGACCACCGCGACGGCGGGGAGAGCTGAAATACGCGAGACGCCGGCTATCAGAACGCACGCGGAATCAAGGATACGTCCGAACGACGCCCAGAACTCCGGGCACCTCGTTTTCATCGCGATCTTCCAGAAAGCAAGATCGTAGTATGCGACCGAGGCGGCGATCGAAACGTAGAAAAGGCACATATTGACAAGATATCCGACGCCGCTCCAGCCCAGGACCGAGTTGAGCAGAGCGACGATGGCCGCGCACAGAGCGGTGAGAGGCAGAAACTTGCCGCGTTTTATCGTTCCGACCGCGCCGAAAAGCAGATACGCGGGTATCATCATCAGCCGGGGCCACGTGTACACGTTGAATTCGGTATACCCGGACGATATCTGGAGATGATGGATATATCCGTTGAAAAATGAAGGGAAGAGCAGGAGCGCCGCCGCTGCGAGAGATGTCAGGATCAGCGTCCTGACCGGTATTTTCCCGTCCGGAGAGGCGGCTTCGGGGTCCTCCTCCGCGGTATTTCGTCTGAACAGTGAAAAAGACAGAAGCAAGGCCGCAGCGGCCGTTAATACCGCGAGGGCCGGCGTAACCGTCCATTTAAGCTGAAGCAGGTACTGGAGCAGTATCGGGAGGGAACAGCCGAAAGAAAGGCAGATCGAGACTTTCACCCCGGAGTGCGCGGCCTGCGCCATTTTGAAATATACGGACCCTCCGATGAATCCGAGATGGATCGCGCCGACTGCGGTCAGAAAGAGATAGTAGAACGAGTCGGCAGGAACGAAGAGCATCATAAGGGTGCAGTACGCGAGAACGGTCACGGAAACGAGCGATACGATGCGAAGACAAAGTCCTGCGGCTCTTTTTCCGGTCAGGGCAAAAAAGACGAATCCGAAGATCACGAAGATCTGGATCGCGTAATATACCTTTTCCGCGGCATAGTCGGGAAGAAGCCCGAGTCCCGCTTTGTTCCCGAGCCTCAAAAAAACGAGCTGAATAAACATAAAAGCGGAAAAAAGAAAAGAATACGTAGCAATCTTTTTTGTCAAGATTTTTCCACCTTTCTTTTTTTGTGTTTCCGGGTCGGAAACGCTCCCGGCAATTCGGAAACCCCTGTTGTTCCGACAGGGGTTTCCGCCATCCGAGTGACTGGTCTCGAACCAGCGGCCTCGTGGTCCCAAACCACGCGCTCTACCAACTGAGCTACACCCGGAAATCATACGCGCGGAACGCTCCGCGCGCCGATATATTTTATCTCAAAATAAGCGTATTGTCAAGCGAACCGCGGAGCCTTTTTCTGCGGAGGACGATCTTGCCCGCGGCCGCCTCCCGGACACGTCCGCGGCGAGTCTCATCCGGCGTCCGCCGCAGGATTCCGTGCCGCCGCGCGGAGTCACGGTTCAAAGAGCCCCGGAAC
>JAEEGL015698143.1_pt1 | contig 11689 bp, 14 predicted proteins | sample 9134231 | NCBI WGS metagenome assembly JAEEGL01 (sample SAMN16246548, study PRJNA631951) | gut metagenome | biome: gut microbiome; feature: rumen; material: fiber-attached | host: Bos | place: Iran: Karaj | collected 2018-10 | reverse complement strand
TTGGTATCCAAGACTTCAATACGCTTGATACGGTCAAGTCCGAATCGGCAAATATCCTTCTCCTGAGGGACATAACCCATCACGTACCAGCGTCGCTTGAACAACCTGACGAAATAGGGATTGATTTTTAGTCCCTGTTTCGTGTTGCCGAAGAAGTCCTCATAATCTATCGTTATCTGTCGGTTCTCCCGAACAGCGCCAGTTATTGTCTCAAGGAAATTCCTTCCTGACGGAATCTCTTCCAAAACGATTCTGTCACTGATAGAGCGGTTTTCCATCAACAGATTATTCACAGCAAATGAATCAATCAACCATTTATTGATAGAATCTTCTTCTATCACATCCGGATTGTCGATATAATAAAGGTTCGTACCTTTCTGACATTCTATTACGATGCCAAACTGCTTCAGGATTTCCCTTTTATGATTATGGAATGTACGCAGCCTCAACGGCTGATGCAGATCATTGACATAGGCAGTATCCCACTTATGCGCTATTTTCTCAAAAGAAATCTTGCCCGCATCTTTAATCGTAGATATCAGCCACATGTATTTTGCGTATAATTTGTCCGTCATAATTCCAACAAAACTTTTTGAACGGCCGGAGCATACACTAAAGTATCTTCCGCGCAATCCAAGCACAGGCTTCTGCATCAGCAAGTGCATGGTGATGATTCTCTAAACAGAAACCACACTCTGCAGCTACGGTATGAAGCTGGTGATTCTCCAAATCAGGGAACACTCGCCGCGAAACACAAAGAGTGTCGTAGAACTCATAATCCGGATAAACCATTTGATACACCCTGAATACAGCTTTCAGACAGCTCTCATCAAAAGGACGGTTATGAGCAACGAGCGGAAGTCCTTCAATCAACGGTTCTATCTGTGCCCAGACTTCTGGAAATACTGGCGCATCATCAGTATCATCATGGCAAAGACCATGCACCTGACTGCACCAATAGTTGTAGTAGTTCGGCTCGGGTTGAATAAGAGAGTAGAACGAATCCACTATCTCACCGTCGCGAACGATGACGACACCTACAGAGCAGACACTGCAGCGCTCGTTGTTGGCCGTCTCAAAGTCTATGGCTGCAAAGTCCTTCAACAGCAGATCATTTTTTTTCAGGATCCTTGGCCTGGCGGGCAAAGGCGAAGAGCGAGAGCGGCAGATGGCAATAGCCGTCAGGGTTCTTGTCCAGGTAGTCCTGATGGTAGTCCTCTGCTGCATAGTAGTTTCGCAGAGGCTCCTTCTCCACCACGAGGGGCTCCGTCCAGCGCTGCTGCTCCTCCTGCCAGACCTCCTCGATGAGGGGCAGGTCAGCAGGGTCGGTGAAGTAGATGCCCGTGCGGTAGCGTGTGCCCTCGTCGTGGCCCTGACGGTTGAGGCTCGTGGGGTCGATGGCCTTGAAGAACATGCGCAGGAGGAAGCGCAGACTGACACGCGAGGGGTCGTAGCACACGCGCACCGTCTCGGCAAAACCCGTGGTGTCGGTGTAGACCTCCTTGTAGGTAGGATGCTCGGTGTGTCCGTTGGCGAATCCTGTCTCGGTGTCTGTCACACCCTCTATCTGCTTGAAAAAATGCTCGGTGCCCCAGAAGCACCCGCCGGCGAAATAAATCTCTTTCATCGTAAATGATACTTTATCAGTTGCAAAGATACATTATTTTCTCAAAACCTACAACCTTTCCCCTACTTTTTCATCTTCAAATGCCGAAAAATTCTCCGAGGGCACAAAATATTCGTGTCACATTTGTCACGAAAACATGTTTTAGTTCTGTCCTGAGGTTGCGATTCACAACTCCGGCAAAAACAGACCGCAAAATGAAAAAACTGCAAAATAAGGAAATAAAGTTCTTTTTTTTCCTCCATATACATGAAGAATAAGGTAAATAAATTTTTATATGATTTGGGTATTGCACAATCCAAGAAAAAGTAGTAATTTTGCACCTGATTATGACAACGACACTAATTATAGGACTACTGATTCCGCTGCTGGGCACGATGCTCGGATCTGCCTTCGTGTTCTTTATGAAGGAGGATATGTCAGCTAAAATGCAGAAATCGCTTTTGGGCTTTGCATCTGGCGTGATGGTGGCGGCATCTGTTTGGTCGCTGCTTATTCCATCCATGGATATGGGGGCTGATATCGGCAAGTGGGCGGTAATGCCTGCTGCCGTGGGGTTCTTGCTTGGAATGGGATTCCTGCTGCTCATCGACGAACTGACGCCGCACCTGCATATAGGCACAGACAAACCTGAAGGTGTCCGCTCCAATCTCTCCAGGACTGCGATGCTTGCCCTGGCAGTCACTATCCATAATCTGCCTGAAGGAATGGCCGTCGGTGTAGTATTTGCCGGAGCAAAGAATGGGGCGGCACATATCTCATTGGCTGGTGCCGTTGCCGTTTCATTGGGTATTGCTATACAGAACATCCCTGAAGGAGCCATTATCTCAATGCCGATGCGTGCAGCAGGCAACAGCCGCTGGCGTTCGTTCCTACTTGGTTCCCTGAGTGGAGCCGTCGAACCCATTGGAGCCATTGCCGTACTGTTGCTGGCCTCGCTGTTGGTTCCCGTTCTCCCCTATATGCTTGCCTTTGCAGCAGGTGCTATGTTCTACGTCGTGGTCGAGGAGCTCATCCCTGAAGCCTCTGAGGGACAACACTCCAACCTCAGCACCATCGGTTTCGCCGTCGGCTTCGTCCTTATGATGGTTCTTGACGTAGTGATGGGGTGATTGTTTTAAAATTTCTTTATAATAGTATTAAGATGAAACAGGAAATCACTCCCAAAGATACGAATCGGGCTATTGCATTCGAACTGTGGATGAAGTCGCCTATGCCGATGGTTACATTCACAAAGACTTTCGATGTGACGCCGCTCTGTAAGGTAAGCCGGCGTCGCGGCCTGAAATTCAACATGCTGCTCAGCTGGTGCATCGGCAAGGCGGCATCAGGAATAGAAGAGTTTTACATGTTGCCCCAAAACGGGAAACTGTACAAATATGACCGCATGGCCATAAACGTGATAGTGGATAATGTAAAGGGTGGACTAAGTTTCTGCGATGTTGCTGTCAGCGATGATTTGGAAGCGTTTAATGCCAATTATCTGCATCTGACAGAGACCATCAGGCAGACATGTCAGGACATATTGGACGATGACGCCGTGATAGTCGGCACGTCGGCAGTGACTAGTACAGAACTCGACAGCATTGCCAACCAATACAGCGGAACCTACAACAATCCCTTTCTGGCTTGGGGCCGCTACCGCAAGGGATGGCTGAAGACCACGCTTCCCATCTCCTTCCAGTTCCATCACGCCCAGATGGACGGCTCACACGCCGCCCGATTCTTAGAAGAATTGCAGAAGACAATAAATATAATATGAATAAGATGATTGCCTGCTGTGGTATTAACTGCGAGACCTGTGAGGCTCGTATTGCCACTATTAAGAACGATGACAAGATGCGCGTCGAGGTTGCGAAGAAATGGTGCGAAATGAATCACACCGACCAAATTACGCCTGAGAGCATTAATTGCATGGGATGCCGCACGGAAGGTATCAAGTTCTACTTCTGCAGCCATTTGTGCGAAGTACATAAATGTGTAACCGTCAAGGGCTATGAGACTTGCGGCGAATGCCCAGATAAGAATACCTGCCAAAAGGTTGGTGCTATTTGGGAGAATTGTGCTGAGGCCAAGGATAATCTGGGAAGTGAATGCTTCTCCCTACGGCCATGAATTCTATAAGAAATATCTTTCAACTCTCAACTTTAAACTTTTAACTCTTAACTTTACAAAGCCCCTCCTACCCCATACCAGCAGGAAGGCAAAGAGTATGCGTGTCGTGAGTATCCATACGGCAGAAACGCCTGCTGTTGCAAAGACCATCGTATCTTCCAGCATGGAATGGTTCATTATGAGATGATAGTTCACCTCGTTGGCCTCTTCCTTACTTATCTGCCCCGACTCCTCAAGACTTATCATCATTGCAGAGCCATAGCTGATGCCTAATACGTTTCCCACGAGCCACAGATATGCTGCGTTACGTGGCAAACCAAAGAATGTCATCAGCGGTTCTATCGGTTTCACCAGTTTGTACATTATGCCGAGGTCGTCCATCACACGCTGTATCACCATCAGCGAATAGATGATTGCTATTATCATGACAGACAATTTCAGCGATGAGACCAGCCATTCCTGCATCACCTCTGCAAGCGTCACGTCCACATCCGACACTACGAGATGTCCGAACGGTTCGCTCATCTCCGGCAATACCATGTTCAGGTAGAAAGCAGCAGCAAAGGCCCCCAAGATGCGTATCAGCCCCATCTTAAACGGCTTTGAGCCAACCCGCTTCACCACGGCACACTCCAATGGCAACGCATGACATATCAACACCATGATGGCAATTATCGTTGCCTGCCTCAGTGTGAGGGTCATTGACAGCATCACGGCCAGACAAGCGTACGTCGTGACGGATGCTCCCGTCAGGAAGGCGATGGCAGACGCCCCCGGCAGTCCGAGATATTGAAAGACGGGGTCAAGCCATTGGGCGCACCATGCTATCACCCCATAATATTGCAGCAGACGCACTGCCAGCGAGATGGGGAGCATTATCTTCAGCAGCCACCACGACATCCGCATCGCCGGCCGGAAAGCCGACATGACACATCCTCGTATGATGGTTATCTTGTTCATTGGATACATTTGTTTCCTACTTCCCTGGAAAGGTGTCTGGTCAGTCTATCTCCTCCAACTCTCCCGTTTCAGAGTCGATGATAAAACCACGGACTACGACATCCTTCGGCACGAGCGGATGGGTCTTGATGGTCTCAACGGTCTTGCGGACGGATTCCGGAGTGTCTTTAAATCCCTCCAACCAATGATGCAGGTCTATGCCGCACTTCTGTATGGTGTCGAGTGTCTGGTCAGTCACTCCGCGTGCAATCATCTCGTGATGGAAGTGGTCGAAACTCATGTGGCAGGCACCGCAATGTGAGTGAGCCACCACCATGATTTCCTCCACGCCCAACTCATAGATGGCGACGATAAGGCTGCGCATGGCAGAGTCGAAAGCCGAAATCACCAGTCCTCCGGCATTCTTTATAATCTTTGCATCACCATTCCTCAGTCCCAGAGCCGCAGGCAACAGTTCCGTCAGTCGGGTGTCCATACACGACAGCACCGCCAGTTTCTTATCTGGGTACTTGTCAGTGACATACTTCTCGTAGCCCTTCTGAGCCACGAAAGTCTTGTTGAAATCAATAATCTGGTCAATCATAGTTGTATTATTCTATATTCGCATTTGCGCTACTTTCAGGAGTTAAAAAGGAGTTAAAGAGGAGTAAAAGAGGAGTAAAAGGGACATATGTCTACTTTTACCGACATCTTGCTTAGCAGTTGAACTTCTTTATAACCTTCTTCTCACCTCATTTTTCCTACTTGAGAAAGTTAAGTAATCTATAAATCTAAGTGCAAATATACACCTTTTTTTCTAAATTAAGTTAGGTTATAGCAAAAAAACATCATGGGATCTTCTTCGCCCTGAAATAGAGCATCGCCCCCTCCACGTGAAAATCGAGGATGTCGTAGTGAGACACCAATCGCTGTCGCACGTCGTCTGCCGTGTCGAAAGGCGGAGTGAACCATCCCATACGTGTCATAACGGTGTTGGCGAGCCAGTCCGCCACCTTTTGCTCACCAGCGATATAAAAACAAGCGAGGAGTTCGCCGCCCGGTTTTAGTGTACGGAGGATTTCATCATAGGCCTTGTCCTTGTCAGGGAACACATGGAGTCCATTCATACAAAGCACGATATCAAAAGACGCGTCCCCAAAAGGCAGTGCACCAACATCGCCCTGCATCGTCTTGATATGGGTGACACCCTTCTCGTGGAACCTGCTTTCCGCCCTCTCCAACATATCCTGGCTGTAGTCGAGACAGGTGATATCAGCCGAGGTCATCCGCTTGTATTTCTCAGTAGTAAACACAGCCGTACCCACAGGCACGTCGAGCAACTTCCCCGTGAATCCATCCGGAATCCAATTCAACACCCTGCGGGCAATCTCGTTGTCATCGACACCACCCCAAAACAATTTGAAATACACGCGGCTCCACCATTTGCCCTGAGTGATGGCATCGTCGTAGAAACTCTTGCTGAACTTGTATGAACTCTTGATTTTGTCTTTCATTTGCTTCTTGTTTTTGTAATCCAGGTGCAAAGGTAGGGCAAAGATGTTGCAACCCGGTTGCAAAATTTATGAACTTGTTAAAGGGGAGTTTTTTTAGGAATATGTGATAACCTCATCGGAAGCAAGTCAGACATGTTCTCCAATCATCTTCTCCATCCATATCATGTCATACCACCTTCCGAACTTCTTGCCACACAGATGGAAGTGTGCCACGGTATTGTATCCAAGACGCTTATGGAAACGTATGCTGTCCTGGGACAAGAACTCGTCTTCCTGTTCGATATAAGAAATGCAAGCATTCATATTCAGGATGCTTTGAGCCTTCAACCGCTGTTCAAGAGCTTCGTGGAGTTTGCGACCAATCCCTTGTCGTTTCGCTGTCTCATCGACATATATGGACGTCTCGACCGCCCACTGGTAGGCATCCCGCTCTTTGAAAGCACTGGCATAAGCATACCCCCATACACGTCCATCCTTCTCAGCCACTATCCAAGGATATTTCGCTTGCACCTTTTCCAGACGGTGGCAGAACTCCTCCAAGGCAGGCACGTCATACTCGAACGTGATGGCCGTATGTTCCACATAAGGTGCATAGATGTCGAGCATCGCCTTTGCGTCCGACAGTGTAGCGTCTCTGATTATCATTTTCATCTCCATGATGTGAGCATTCTATCATTTTCAATACCATTTATACCCGTGTTCCTTGCAATAGTCTATGGCAGGCTGGTAAGCCTGGAAGGTGGCCTTTCGTATCCACTTCAAGCCTATTTTCTCATCCACAGGAACGCCATTGCCCGTCATATGGAACCATCCGATGGCAAACTGCGCCTGTGCATCGCCACCATTGGCAGCGAGCTCATACCAAAAGGCGCACTCCACCAAATTTTTCTCCACGCCATCACCATTCCAATAGGCCGCCCCACAGTTCTTCTGACTCAGGACATGGCCCTGAAAAGCAGCCTCGCGATACCATAGGAAAGCCTTGTGATGGTCTTGCTCAACCCCCTGTCCAAGGTAATATGCGTTGGCCACATTCACCTGCGACTGCATGTCTCCCTTTTCCGCAGCTTTCATATACCAGAAGAATGCCTGTTCATCACTCTGTTGCACACCCTTTCCATGGTAATAGCACTCACCAACGTTGAAACAACCGTACACATCACCTAACTCAGCCGCCTTCATATACCATTCGAAAGCCAGTTCCAAGTTGACCTTGACACCAGTGCCACGCTCGTAGCAGACGCCAAGATTGTTCATTGCCCTTGTGTCGCCTTCGTATGCCTTCTCACGATACGAGTCTGCTTTGTTTCTCTCTTTTGGCATGTTTTATCGTTTCTTTTTATGCATAAATGTGTGTAATAATGATTATATCACCCATTTGGGGTTCCTTTTCTGTCCCCATATTCTGCAATCTTTACAAAACTTATGAAATTCCACGGCAAAAATACGAAAATCTGAAGACTTTTCACTATATTTGTGCCCACATTTTAGCCACTATCGTATCAACCCAAATAAAAAATAGAAAAAATGAGACAAAAGAAGTTATTTATCGCCATTCTTGCAGCCATGTTACTGTCAGTGCCCGTCATTGTCCTTGGCATCAAGTCATCGGATGCACAAGAGCAGTCGCAAGCAAGAAAAGCCAAGAGCCTTGAAGTGTCCTTCGACTACCAACGTCAGGCAGGTCCTGGTTCTAACCAATATGCCGTATGGATAGAAAACGACAAGGGCGATGTCGTGAAGACGCTCTTCGTCACCTCATACACCACCAAGGGCCGCACGCGCCCCGGCGAGGAGCCTATGCGTGGCTACGTCAAGCGCCCCGCCTGTGTGCCCACATGGGTGAAATCCTCCAAAGCCGCAGAACAGACCGACCAGCAGTTGGATGCCTTCACGGGAGCCACCCCGCAAGCCGACGGCACACAGACCGTCACATGGGACTTCACCGACCAGGCAGGCAAGGCCGTGCCCAAGGGAACGTACAAGGTGTTCGTCGAAGCCACCCTGATATTCGACAGTGACATCATCTATTCCGGCACCTTCTCCACCAAGGACAAGGCAGGCGACATCGTCCTCACCTCAACGCTCACCAAAGAAGACGAAGCACACAAGAACATGGTGACCAACGTGAAAGCAGTGCTCAAATGACAACGATAAGACTGAACAACGGTTTCGAAATCCCACAGATAGGTGTCGGCACCTGGACGCTGCTCGGTGAGACGGCACGGCAGAACGTGCGCCTGGCATTGGAGGCCGGATTCCGCCACATCGACACCGCACAAGCCTATGACAACGAAGCAGAGGTGGGACAAGGCATCGTCGACAGTGGTGTATCACGACATGACATCTTCCTCACCACCAAGGTAGCCACCAACATCATGCGTGAAGGACGCGAGGCTGTCGGCCGGTCCATAGACGAGAGCCTTTCCAAGTTGAAGACAGACTACATCGACTTGCTGCTCATCCACTGGCCTGTGAAGGACTGTGTGAAGGATACATGGCAAACAATGGAAGAATATGTGGAAAAAGGAAAGGGACATTCCATCGGCGTGAGCAATTTCAACCGCCATCATTTGGATGAATTGCTTTGTTACGCAACAATTCGCCCCGTCATCAATCAGATTGAGGTCCATCCACTAATGACACAAGAGGAGAACATCGCCTACAATCGTCAATCTGGCATCCAGGTGGAGGCATGGGGACCATTCGGACAAGGCGACATCGACGTGGTGGGACACCCCGTACTTCAGTCACTGGCCCAGAAATACCAAAAGACAGCATCACAAATCGTGCTGCGCTGGATTGTCCAACGAGGACTCATCACCATCCCCCGCGCCAAACCCAACCACTTCGCTGAGAATTTGGGAATCATGTCTTTCACTTTGAGTGGAGAAGATATGGCATTGGTCAGTTCCCTCAACCAGGACCTTCGTTCGAATGTGCTCAACGACCCGGAGACATTCCCTTGGTGACATGCATGGTGGGCAAACAAGAATGCATCTATAATCATGGACAGCCAACGAACACACATGGAGTATTTCAAGGACAAGACAGCCGTAATCACAGGAGGCGCACAAGGCATCGGTCGCTGCATCGCCGACGAGTTCCAAAAAGCAGGGGCTCAAGTCTGCATAATAGACAAACAAGAGGGGCCGCATTTTGTAGGCGACATCGCCGACAAACAGACATTGGAACGCTTCGCGCAAGAAGTCATCGGGAAACATGGCCATGTGGACTACCTCATCAACAATGCGCTACCTCTGATGAAAGGCATCGACGAATGCAGTTATGAAGAGTTCCAATATGCCATGAGCGTGGGAGTCACCGCCCCGTTCTATCTATCCAAGCTCTTCTCCCCACATTTTGCCAGGGGAGCAGCCATCGTCAACATCTCATCATCGAGAGACCGAATGAGCCAGCCCCAGACAGAAAGTTATACCGCCGCCAAGGGAGGCATCGCCGCACTGACCCATGCATTGGCAGTGAGCCTCGCCGGCCGTGTCCGTGTCAACTCCATCTCTCCGGGTTGGATAGACACTGCCTATACGGCATATGAAGGTCCAGATGCCACTCAGCAGCCTGTGGGACGCGTCGGCAATCCTTTGGACATCGCCCACATGGTGCTGTTCCTCTGTTCCGACAAAGCAGGTTTCATCACAGGCGAAAACATCTGCATCGACGGCGGCATGACCCGACAAATGATTTATCATAGCGACTACGGATGGAATTTGGAAAAATAAGCAATCAGACATGAACAATATCGACAAGTCCCAAGAACAAATCCGGCCTTTCATGAATTTTTCCATTGAAGACAAAAAGGGGAAGAAACACAAAGTCATCATTCTCAACGGCAGTCCGAAAGCCCATGGCAATACGTCTACCGCCCTTCACGAAGTGGAGCGCACGCTGCAGCAACAAGGCATCGAAACGGAATGGCTCCAGGTGGGACATCTCCAGATACACGGCTGCATCGCCTGCAACAAGTGTTGGGAGACAGGACGTTGCGCTTTTGGCGACATCGTGAACACCATCTCTGAGAAGATGCAAGAAGCCGATGGCCTGCTCATCGGTTCTCCCGTGTATTTCGCATCACCCAACGGCACGCTGCTGTCACTGCTCGACAGGCTTTTCTATTCCAACCTGCACAGCGACTGGAGCATGAAGGTGGGCGCCTCTGTGAGCATCGCCCGACGTGGTGGAGCCACAGCCACGATGGACATACTGAACAAGTATTTTTTGAAGACGAACATACCTGTGGTCCCTTCGCAATACTGGAGCATTGCCCATGGCACCGACCCCGGCGAAGTGACACGCGACGAAGAAGGCATGCAAACCATGCGACAGTTGGGCCTGAACATGGCGTTTCTCATCAAAGCCATCCATTTAGGATTGAAAGAGTTCGGCTCACCGAAAATCCAGGAACCATTAGTTGAGACACATTATATCAGATAGGAATATGAACAAAAGCATTTTTCTCACCCTCGCACTTCTGCTGTGCACGTCAGTCGCGATGGCGCAGTATCAACAAGTCAATGACATCCCATACACGGAATCGTCAGATGCCTACGCCCAGGAACGTTGCAAACTCGACGTCTATTATCCCACCAACGGCAAAAACGCACCCGTGGTGGTGTGGTTTCACGGTGGAGGCATAGAAGGAGGCAACAAGCACATCGACCCGGAGCTGAAGAACAGCGGCCTTGTCGTTGTAGCAGCAAATTACCGTTTGCTCCCCAAAGCTAGCATCGACCAATGCCTTGACGATGCAGCCGCCGCCGTGGCATGGACCTACAAGAACATCGAGAAGTACGGTGGCAGCAAACGCAAGATTTTCGTAGCAGGCCACTCTGCCGGCGGCTATCTGCTCGACATGATCGGATTGGACAAGAAATGGCTCGCCAAATACGATGTCGACGCCGACTCCCTGGCAGCCCTCATACCTTTCAGCGGCCAATGCGTCACCCACTACAACGTGCGCAAGCAACAAGGCATCGGTCCCTTGCAACCCACCATCGACCAATATGCCCCGCTGACCTTCATCCGTCCTGACGCCCCACCCATCATCATCATCTCCGGCGACAGGGAACTGGAACTATTCGGACGATATGAAGAGCAAGCCTATTTCTGGCGCATGCTGAAATTGGTGGGGCACAAAGACGTCACACTCTACGAGATGCAAGGCTACGACCACGGTGCCATGGCACGCCCAGCCTATCATATCCTGAAAGAACATATCAAGCGGATAACCGCCAAGATGACCTCCGCCCTACCCGCCCCATCGATAAAGACGGCCCAGCAGGCAGAATACCGTTTCACCTGGCAACCAGAATACCTGAGACACGATGCGAAGATAGATGAGAGGAATCCAGCCATCCTCCATCTCGGTGCGAACAATGACTATTACGACCTTACTTCAGAAACAGGAGCACTCATCAAGAACCTCAAGGACTTTTCCGTCTCCGTCTGGTTCAAGGTAGGGTCGGGAAACAAGCTCGAC
>JAEEGL015342256.1_pt1 | contig 11689 bp, 9 predicted proteins | sample 9134231 | NCBI WGS metagenome assembly JAEEGL01 (sample SAMN16246548, study PRJNA631951) | gut metagenome | biome: gut microbiome; feature: rumen; material: fiber-attached | host: Bos | place: Iran: Karaj | collected 2018-10 | reverse complement strand
TATTTTCACTTTAAACAGCTTAAAAGTTACTAATAATCTTAAAAAACACAATTACAAAATATAAAATAATGCTGTTTCAATGCATATGCAGGTATAATAATACCTAAAAAACACTTATTTGTCAATAATTTTATGCTTTTTGATTCTTAGTTATGCCTAATAAAAAGGCAATAATTATAAAGATAACTAATATTGGTATAGAGAGCAAATAATACTTATTTATAAGATATAGTGGTTGGTATTTTATAAAGATAAAAATAGTTAGAAGAGTAGTTATGATTTCAAAAATAATAATAGCGATATTTATACTTTTCTCTTTTTTTAGACTAAACATATTTTTTAAAAATTCTTTGTTAAAGTAGGTTTCAAAAGAATCAGATATTAAAAAAGAAATGTAAAGAAGGATTGATAAGACATTTTCTATTTTTTCTATAAAACCATAAATTCTAATTTCTTTAAATAATGAGTATTCAGGGTAAGTATATATTTTGGCAAGATTGATACCAAATACTGATAAAATAAAGAAACCAAAGATATATAAACATATAAATCCTATAATATAACTTAAGATAATTGTTTTTTTAAAATTTTTTTTGTCTATTATGTCATTTTGTCTTATAGATAAGAGTAGGAATAAGGGAAATGTACTATAAGTAGAGCACATTAGAGCAGATTTAATAAAGTTTGTTTTAGTTATATTCATAATAGGAAGAATATTATTTATTTTTACAGATGGTATTAAGCTAATCCAAACAAAAATTGTAAAAATAACAAAAATAGGCATAAAAATAGTCCCTGTTCTACCAATTGTTTCTATTCCTTTAATAGCGGCATAGGTTGTTAATAAAAAGACTATTAGACCAACGAGAAAGTATGGGGTTTCTGATAAAAATTGACTGATTGTAAAATTCATAATATTCCATATTGAGATTATTCCCATTAATAATAATGCTAAAAAGAGGATAAGATTAAGTATTTTACCAAAAAATTTAAATTTATATTCTAGTAGTTCAAAGATGTTTTTATCAGTCGTGTATTTACTAATGTAAATTACTAGTGAAAGAGGTATAAAGCCAATAATAAATCCTAAAAGAGTAGATACTAAAGCAGTCGATGATGCTGTTCTAATTAATTGACTATTACCAAAGCCAATAAATAGTGTACATACTAAAAAGAAAGAGATAATAAATATTTCTTTACAATTAATTTTTTGCATTTATCCTCCTTATATGCCTTCTTTTGTATTTCCTTCTTTATAGATATTGGTTGTAACATTTATATTAAATTTAGAGATTTCATAAATGTTTTTGTCTTGATAGTTTTTATATTTTTTAGGATGTTTTTTGTAAATTAAATCTTTTATTCCTAGAATATCAGCATTATCTTGATTACATTTTTCTAATAGAAGTTTAGTATCTTTTTCTAATTTTTTATTAACTTCCTTAGATAACTCTTTTAATATGTCTTGGTTATTAACATCTATCTTTTTATTTATTTCGGCAATGTCACCATCTAATTTTATATTAATATCAATATTTATTTGGTTATCTAATTTAACTTTTATATTAGACTTAGGATTTGATAATAAGATGACACTGTTTTCTTTTTTAAAAGGAATATTTATCATCATATTATCAATGTTATTTTGAATAATATTAAATATTCTTGCTTCATCTTTTTCTAAATAACCAATTATTTTTTTGTCTTTGATGATGGCTAGATTTTTTAATTTAATTAAGTTATATTCATCAATATCTTCTTTATTTTCTTTTTTATCTTCTATTTTAATAGTAGTGATAACAGGATCTATTTTGTTGTCTAAAGTTAATTTTATTAAGTCTTCTAAAGTTTGTTTTACTACTGTACCTTCTGTTTTAGAACTTACTTCAATACTATTAATAATACTTTTAGAGGGGAAGATGTTGGAATTAACTTTTTGATTTAATATTTCTCTTGCAGAATTATTTACTGTTGTTACTACTAAAGCCTCACTTCTAACTTTAGGATCTCTTAAGAGAAAGTCGAAGGTTTTATTTATGTTATCTTTTGTTAAAGATTCTCCTAAAATAATTAATTCAAGATGCCCTAAATACATTTCTTTAGGGTCATCAAGGGACATATTTCTAATTGCTTCAGCGATACTTTGACCCTCTCCTTCATAGACAACAATTAGTTTTTTAGTATCATCTGTTTCTTTTTTTTCAACATTTAAGATTTGGGCAGTTACTAAAAATTTGTCATCTTTATAATCAATTCCAATAGCGTCGATGATTGCTAAATCATTCAGTTCTCGGTAATTATAACAACCTGTTATTAGTAAAACTATGGTAATTAATATTAGTATTCTTTTCATTTTTTTACCTCATCTTTCATGAGAATTGGGTATTTTTCATTTTCATTATTGCCTTTAGTCTTAATAAACGAATCTTTTAAAGCTCTAAAGTTAACTGGAGCTAAAGGATAAAGATATGGTTTTCCAAAGGATTTATAACTAACTAGAATAGTTACAAATAAATATCCACACATATAAAGTCCAACTAGTCCAAAAAATGAGGCAAAAATCATAAAGATAATTCTCCATATTCTAATTGAGTTAATAATATCAAGATGGGAAAATATTAAAGAAGATATAGCGGTTAGGGCAATAACAATAACCATTATAGGGGAGACAATACCTGCGGCGACTGCGGCATCACCTAAGATTATTCCTCCTAAGATACTAATGGCACTGCCCATTTGACTAGGTAATCTAATGTCACTTTCTCTTAATATTTCAAAAGTTATTATCATTAATATGGCTTCGACAAAAGCAGGGAAAGGGACACCTGATCTTTGGGCCGTTAAGTTAATTAAAAGTTCACTAGGTAGTGTTTCATGATTATAAGTGGTAACAGCGATATAAAAAGCGGGTGTAAGAATAGAAACTAAAAAGGCTATTAGTCTAATTATTCTAGTTATAGTGATATTTTTAGGCTTTTGATAATAGTCTTCAGGTGAATGAAAAAAATCCACAAAAAAAGTTGGAATAATTAGGGCAAAGGGAGAGTAATCTGAAATAATAATTATCCTTCCTTCTAATAAATTCATCGCTGCTGTACTTGGCTTTTCTGTAGTACCTGTCATAGGGAAAGAATAGTTATTTTTAGATATAAAGTTTCTAATGTAACTGACATCTAAAATACTATCTGTTTTTATTTTTTGTAATTGCTCTTTAACATTATCAATTAATTCTTGTTCTACTAGATTGTCCATATAAATAAGGGATACTTTGGTTTTTGTCTCTTTTCCCATTATTTGTTCTTTTACTACTAGGTTATTTGATTTAATTCTTTTTCTTATTAATCCAAGATTAGTATTATAATCTTCAACAAAAGAATCTTTTGGGCCATTGATTGCTTTTTCTACTTGGGACTCGGTTATTGATCTATTTAAATCTCTTCTAGTTTCAATTGCTAAGCCATTTCGTTTTTTATCAAATAAAATTATTAAAAAACCATTGTGTAAATAGTTATAGGTATCTTTAAAAGTTGTTATTTTATTTATATTGTCGGATGGTAAAAAGCTTATTAAAAAATCACATAAATCTTGTTTTATGTCTTGATCGATTAAAAAAGTTAAGTTTTTTAGAATAAAATTATCTATTTTATCGGAACTACAAATAGTTTCATTATAAATTAAACAAATATTATTATTCATTATATTCATTTCTTTATATTTATAATCTTTAGCATACTTAGTGTCTTGTTTAATCCTTTTAATATTCTTTTTTATACTTTTATTTAACATAAAATCATCCTTTGGTAATATTATTTACCAAAAAATAACTTATATACTTAAGAGGTATCTAGTAAAATACATGAATAAAAAGCCAATCATAAAAGCTGCATAAGTGATTTTTTTGTTATTATTATTATAAGATATAGAAGTTGGTAATAGTTCATAGAAAGATATATGTAGCATGATACCTGCTGTTAGGGAGAATAAAAAACCTAAAACTGTATTATTAAGATGTGGTTTTAAGAATAGATAGGCAATAAATGCTCCAATTGGTTCTGATATAGCTGATAAAAAGACGTAAAAGAAAGTTAACTTTTTATTATTAGTTGCATAATAAATAGGAACAGCGACACTTATACCTTCGGGAATATTATGAAGGGCTATAGCTACCGCAATAGTAAGACCTAAAGATAATTTAGTACTAGCCGAAAGAAAGGTAATAATACCTTCGGGAATATTGTGAAGAATAATAGCAATCATCGAGATTAAACCAACATGGAATAGTTTATTATCTTTATTTGGAAATAATTTATCAATAAAAATAGATAGTAACATACCTAAAGTAATAAAGATTAAAACTATGATAAAAAGTGGAAAGTTTTGAAATTTATCTTTTAGCATATCAATACTTTCAGGAATTAAATCACTAAAAGAAACACAAATCATAACACCTGCGGCAAAAGATAAAGAGAAACTTATGACATTGTTATTTTTATTTTTTAGGAAGATAACAAATAATCCTAAAAGAGTAGATAAACCTGCCAATAAAGATAGAATAAAAGGAACTAATATATTATTCATACTATATCTTATTTTTCTTTTTGTTAATTATTCTTTTTACTTTCATATTAACTTATGATGGTTTATAATATTAAATAGTGAGGTGTTTAGATGTTAATTGAGTTATTAAAAGTTTTAATTTTAGGAATTGTAGAAGGTATTACTGAGTGGCTTCCTATTAGTAGTACTGGACATATGATTTTGGTTGATGAGTTTATAAAATTGAAAGTTACTCCAGAATTTTTAGAGATGTTTTTAGTTGTTATTCAACTAGGTGCTATCTTAGCAGTTGTAGTACTTTTCTTTAAAAAATTATGGCCATTTACAACTAAAGAAAAATATTTTATTAAAAAAGATACTTTGATGATGTGGTTAAAAATAATAGTTGCTTGTATACCTGCGGCTATTGTTGGAGTTTTATTTGATGAATATTTTGAGAAGTTATTTTATAATCCTGTATCTGTTGCAATTGCCCTAATAGTTGTAGGTGTTATCTTTATAATTGTGGAAACAAAGAAACCTAAAACAAAGATTAATAGTATTGCCGATATTACTTTTCAAACAGCTTTATTAATAGGTTTAGCCCAATTATTAGCGGCTATTTTCCCTGGGGTTTCAAGATCTGGGGCTACTATTGTTGGAGGACTTCTTTTAGGAGTTTCAAGAACAACAGCGGCAGAATTTACCTTCTTTATGGCAGTACCTGTTATGTTTGGGGCTAGTTTGTTAAAAATAGTAAAATTTGGTTTTCATTTTACGAGTACTGAATTAATCTTTTTAGTAGTTGGTATGTGGGTAGCATTTGTAACATCATTACTAGTAATTAGATTCTTAATTAATTATATTAAAAAACATGATTTTAAAATATTTGGATGGTATAGAATAGCCTTAGGTATTTTAGTACTAATATATTTTTTAATAATAAAGTAGGTGAGTAGATGGATAAATTAATTAAAGATGCCTTAGATAAAGAATTAGAAAGACAAAATAATAATATTGAACTTATAGCATCAGAAAATTATGTTAAAGAAGATATTCTAAAGTTACAGGGTAGTATCTTTACTAATAAATATGCCGAAGGATATCCCGGTAAAAGATATTATGGTGGATGTGTTAATGTTGATACAGTTGAAGATTTAGCGATAGAGTATGCTTGTAAATTATTTAATTCAAAGTACGCTAATGTTCAACCTCATTCAGGTAGTAGTGCTAATATGGCAGTATATAAAGCATTACTTAATTATGGTGATAAAGTAATGGGAATGAGTTTGATGGATGGAGGACATTTAACTCATGGACATCCGATTAATTTTAGTGGATTAGAATATGAAATAGTATCATATAGTGTTGATCCAGAGACTGGCTTTATTGATTATGATAAAGTAAAAGAAATAGCATTAAAAGAGAAGCCTAAAATGATTATTGCTGGAGCAAGTGCTTATTCTAGAATAATTGATTTTAAGAAATTTAGAGAGATTGCAGATTCTGTAGGTGCTTATTTGATGGTTGATATGGCTCATATTGCCGGGCTTGTTGCAACTGGGCTTCATCCTAGTCCTATTCCTTATGCTGATGTTGTTACATCAACTACTCATAAAACCTTAAGAGGACCACGTGGAGGGTTAATTTTAACTAATGATGAAGAGATAATTAAAAAAATAAATAAAACAATTTTCCCTGGTATACAAGGTGGACCATTAATGCATGTTATTGCGGCTAAGGCAGAGTGTTTTTATGAAGCACTTGATCCTAGTTTTAAAGAATATGGATTACAAGTATTAAGTAATATGCAATCTTTAGTTAAATCTTTAGAAGAAGAGGGATTTAAGATAGTATCTGGTGGAACAGATAATCATTTGGCATTAGTTGATGTTAAAAAAAGTGTCAACCTAACTGGTAAAGAAGCTGAAGAAATATTAGATAGTATTAATATCACATGTAATAAAAATACTATTCCTAATGATACTGAAAAACCATTTGTAACCTCTGGACTTAGAATAGGGAGTGCAGCGATGACATCAAGGGGATTAAAAGAAAAAGAATTTTATGATATTGGTAAAATAATTAGTAAAGCGTTAAAGAAAGAACAAAGCCTTGATATCCTAAGAAAAGAAGTGTTAGGTATTACTTCTAGATTTCCAATATATAAATAAAAGGATGATTACTCATCCTTTTTTGTTTCTTTTAATCTTGTAAATTCACTTTTTAAACTTTTGTAATAATCTGTTTCAAGAATTAATCTTGAATATTTATATTTGTTATAAATGATACTATTGATAGTTTTAACATATTCAGTTTGATTAAAATCTTCATCCAATCCATAGACTGGATAGAACTTTTTATTGACACTGTTATATCTTCCTTTATCGGTTATAAAACTACGATTAGAGAAGATAACTAGTGGATCAGAATCAGATAATAAGTCACGCCCCATTAATAATCTTGAGTCATAATCAATTCCAAATAGATTTAAGACAGTAGGTAATAAGTCTAAACTACTTGACATTTTATTAACTTTAATTGGTTCTGTCATAGAGCCACTCCAAATTAGGGCAATAGAGTGATGCTTTTCAAAATTGTTATCTCTTTTGTAATCTGATAATTCATTTATTTGGTTAAGATTTAATCCATAAGGGTAATGATCGCCACTGATAACAATAACTGTATCTTCTAATTTACCCGCTGCTTCTAATCTTTTTAATAATTCTCCAATGGCTTTATCAAATTCTCTTTGGGCTCCTAAATATCCTTTTGCTTTTTCACTATATGGTAGATTTTTAACAGCACTCCAGTTTCTATTAACCATTGAATTTCCAGTTTTTGTGTAATTTAGATGTCCACTAACTGTCATATAATAGGCTAAGAAATGTTCATTATTGATGTAATCATTAGTAGTAGCTTTAATCATTTCATTATCACTTTCTGGCCATATTTTACACTTTATCTTTAATCCTTTTTTACAGGCTTTGTAACTATTGTATCCCATTGTTTTAATGTATTTATCTCGATCATAATAATTATAATTATGATCATGATAAGCATTAGAAGAGTAACCTAATGGTTCAAATAAATTAGCGTAAGAGTAAGGCATATAGTGGCCATTTATGGCTTTTAGACTCCAAACTCCTTCTTTTGGTATTAATGATGTATCTGTTATATACTCACCATCGGCTGTTGAAACAGGGAAGATAGGAGTATAAAAATTATCAAATTGGAATCCTTCATTATAAAGTTTGTATAAATTAGGGGTTATATCTTTATTAATTGCAATGCTGCTAAAGGCTTCAGCGACAAAGACAATTAAATTCTTTCCTTTAAACATGCCTGTATATTCATTCTTTTTAGAAGGTTCTTCTTTGGAAATATAAGTATGAATAGATTTAATGTTATTATTTTTAGTATTACTAATTAACGTTTCAAAATCAATATCTAATTTGTTATATTCTATTATTTTTTCTTCAACTATTGGGGTTATAGTTTCATCTAAATCTTCATCTTCAATTTTATCTTCAAATCCAAAGATAAATCTTTGAAAATCTAATCTAAATGCTGTTAACATTCCCATGTTTTTGGCAGTTAGTAAAGGAGAGTGAACATTATAATACAAATTCTTATTAGAATATATTGGCTTAGTATTAACAGTATTTATAAGTATTATGGCACTTCCAAATACTAAAATAAATATTCCTAATATTATTCCTTTTTTCTTTAAATTAATATATTCACAATCTAGTTTACATTTCTTATTAAATAATAAAATTATTAATAATATAAGTGGTATTAGCATTAAACTAATAGGTAAAGCTTTTATTAGTGCGACTCTAAGTATTTCATCTGCAAAACCAAATACTTGGCCTGTCCCGGTTGTTAAAGATAAGAATGATATTAATGATTCATATAACTCATAGTAGATGACTTGACCTACAAAGAAGAGAATAATAAATACCATTGTACAAGTATATAATAATTTATTTACTATACTTTTTTTAAATAATGTTCCTATTAAATATATTATTAAACTAATACTTAGAGAAAATAAAAACGTATAAATAAAACTTTTAGTTATTGATTTAAATAATGTAAAACTAAAGACTAATTCTAAGTATATTAATGTTATGGTTGTAAAAATTAATAAAAAATACTTCTTCATTTTGCACCTCATATATATATTATACATTTTATGTTTAAGTTTTACTAGAATTATTTATATTGAAAAAATAGGTTTACTAATATATAATAAAGTTGTTGAAAGAGGGTGCCCTTTGTGAGAATTAGAGAATTAAATATTAAGAAAATTAACTTAAATGAGATAGATAGGACATATCCTGGACAAGATATTTTGTTTAAATGTGGTGAGTTATATCAATTTGAAAGTGGTATCTATGGTTATGGTAATTTAATAACTAAGATGGAAAGATATGTGGAAAATATTATTATTGAAGAGTTAGATAAAGTAGGATGTATTCAAACTAAGTTTCCTATTCTTCAACCAAGAGAGATTTGGGATAAGTCAAAGAGATGGGATAATTATACTAAGTCATCTGATATTATGTTCACTTTAAAAAATAATTTAGGTGAATATGGATTGGCTCCAACAGCGGAAGAATGTGCTACTATTTTTGGGGCTAATAGATTACAAAGTGAAAAGAATTTACCAGCTTGTTATTATCAAATAAATGAAAAGTTTAGAAAAGAAATAAGAACAAGAGGATATTTATTTAGATCAAGATCTTTTAAGATGTTAGATGCTTATAGTTTTGATAAAGATGAAGAAGGTCTAAAGAAGACTTATGAGAAGGTAAGAAATGCTTATATTAATATTTTCAAAAGAATTGGTATAGATGTTATTCCAATAGCGGCTGATAATGGTTCTTTTGGTGGTAATAAGTCTGAAGAATGGATGGCAATTACGGATATTGGTGAAGATACTATTCTTTATAATGGTAAGATTGGTTTAAATACTGAAATATTAGAAAAAGAAAATTATGAAGAAATATTAAAACAAGAACATGGTATTACAGATATAACAGATATGAAGAAATATAAGACAATGGAACTTGGTCATACTTTTATGTTAGGTACTAAGTATTCTGAAACTATGGATTTAAAATATAATGATTCTTCTAATAAGAGAGTTCCTTATTGTATGGGATGCTATGGTATAGGTATTGAAAGAATATATACTGCAATCTTAGAAAATAGTGTTTTAAAAAATGATGATGGAAGTATTAAAGGATTATCTTTACCATTTAATATTGCACCATATAAACTACAAATTATCTATAAAGATACTAAAGAAAAAGAAGCATTTGATCTATATGAAAAATTACAAAGTATTGGTATACCAGTTATCATTGATGATAGAGAAGGCATGATTGGATCTAAAATTAAAGATTGTTATGTTTTAGGAACTCCATATATGTTAATTATTGGTGATAAACAAGATATAGGTAAGTATGAACTTGAAAGTACTAAAGATGAAGAAAAGAAAATAGTTACTTATGAAGAATTAGTTGAAATATTAAAAAGATAATTAATTTATCTTTTTTTGTAAAAAAATGTTTGCATTTTATATTCTCTTATGCTAACATTAACTAGGGTGCATAAAATATGAAAAGAGCGTTTAGCGAAAAATTTAAAAGTAGTATGTTTCAGCACCATTTTTGTTTCAATTTTTTAGGTAATAAATACTAAAACTGTTTGTTGTTTTAGTATTTTTTTTACACAATTATTGTTAAAAGGAGGAGTTATGAAAAAGAAAAACAATAATTTACTTTATGATGTCCATGAGACACCACCTATGGGAAAAAGATTTATTTTAGCTTTCCAACATGTATTTGCAATGTTTGGAGCAACAATATTAGTTCCCATAACAGTTAATAAGCTAGCAGGAGGGAATATTTTAAGTGTTCCTGTTACTTTATTTGCATCTGGAATGGGTACATTAATCTATATTCTATGTACCAAAGGTAAATCACCAGTGTATTTGGGTAGTTCGTTTGCCTTTATTACACCAATGGTATTAGCTTATGCTAAATCAGGTCAACCTGGAGTACTAATTGGTATAATGGGAGTTGGATTATTTTATGTTTTGGTTGCATTAATTGTTCATTTTACTGGAAAAGAGTGGCTTGATAAAGTGTTATCACCAATAGTTGTTGGGCCAATGATAATGATTATAGGATTATCACTTGCACCTACTGCAGTATCTTCAATTGGAATTGCTGAAGGTTCTGTACTTAATTGGAAAAATATTGTAGTTGCAGTAGTAACATTCTTAGTAACTGCAATTATAGCCTTAAGAGGTAAAAAATTCTTAAGAGTAATTCCTTTCTTAATAGGTATTTTATCAGGTTATATTTTGTCAGTATGTTTAGGTATAGTAGATTTTACACCAGTTAAAGAAGCTGCGTTCTTCAGTGTTCCAAAATTTGTTGTACCATTTGCAAGTTATAAACCAAATTTTAGAGGTTTATTAACAATCTTACCAGATGCTCTAGTATCAATTGCAGAGCATGTAGGAGATCATACAGTATTAGGCACAATAATAAATAAAAACTTATTGCAAGATCCAGGGCTTGATAGAACATTAATGGGTGATGGACTTGCTACATTTGCTGCTGGTTTAATTGGAGGACCTGCTAATACAACATATGGTGAAAATACATCAGTGGTTGGTATGACAAAAGTTGCTTCAGTTAAAGTTTTAAAACTAGCTGCTATAATCGCTATGGTATTTGCATTCTTTGGTAAATTTACAGCATTATTAGAAACAATACCTAGTCCAGTATTAGGTGGTGTATCATTACTTCTATATGGATTTATTGCTGTTAATGGTTTAAGAGTATTAGTTGAAAACCAAGTAGACTTCACAAATATAAAGAATGTAATTGTATCTGCAACAATGTTTATCTTAGGATTAGGTGGTGCAGTTATTACAATTAAGAGTGGAGATGCATCAGTTGCGTTATCTGGCATGAGTTTAGCGGCAATAATTGGTATACTTCTAAACTTGTTATTAAAAGAAGAAAAAGCCTCATAAGAGGCTTTTTTAATTGAAAGAATGGTGCTATAATTAATATGTTGCCGAAATAGCTCAGTAGGTAGAGCAATCGTCTCGTAAGCGATAGGT
>JAEEGL014718900.1_pt1 | contig 11689 bp, 8 predicted proteins | sample 9134231 | NCBI WGS metagenome assembly JAEEGL01 (sample SAMN16246548, study PRJNA631951) | gut metagenome | biome: gut microbiome; feature: rumen; material: fiber-attached | host: Bos | place: Iran: Karaj | collected 2018-10 | reverse complement strand
GTCTAAAATGCATCGTGCTGTCGTCGTCGTTCGCTTGTAAACGATTCGGAGGTGTCTTTGGCAATAAGCTCGTACAGAATTGCAGTTTTTTCTTTGGCGGCGCGCAAAATACGGCCTAGTCGCTGAACATGTTCCCGAACAGATCCACTGCCAGACAATACAATGGCGACATTGGCAGCTGGAATATCGACGCCTTCATTCAGAACCTTGCTTGTAACGACGACGGGATAGGTGCCGTTATTAAAGCCGGCGAGTATATCGCGTCTTTCTTTAACCGGGCTTTGATGCGTGATCGCGGGGATCAGAAAATCGCGGCTGATTCGATAGACGGTTTCATTATCGGCTGTAAAAATGATCGTGCGATCGCCGCGATGTTGTGTGAGCAACTCTGTGAGCAGCTGCATTTTTGCGTCGCAGTGTTGCGTAATCGCGCGCTGTGCGCGGTGTGCATGCAGCGCTGCACGGCCTTCGCTGCTGCGAGAGCTCAGACGCAAAAAATCGCCCCAACCGGTTGGAGTGCTCACCCGGATATTATTTTTTCGTACAAAATCGAGATAGCATGCGCGATATTCTGAATAAGCACGGCGCTCGTCGGGCGTGAGATCGACTTCATACTGGATGGTTTCGTAAGCCGAAAGATTCGATCCGGCAAGTGCCCGTATGGTTTGTGTATAGACAATACCACCCAGTAGTTGGTCGTAAGAAAGCAGTGACGCTTCTCGATCAGGGGTCGCCGTCAGGCCAAGACGAAATGGTGCAATTGCATGTTGTGCAGCCAGCGCATACGCCTGCGTTGGCAGATGATGGACTTCGTCGAATACAATCAGGCCAAAGCGATTGCCTATGTTCTCCATGTGGATATAGGCCGAATCGTATGTCGTAACGGTGATCGGCTGCAAATCGTATGTTCCGCCGCCGATGATTCCGCAGTGGATATGAAAGGCATTTTCGAGATTGAGATGCCATTGGGCAACGAGATCGAGTGTCGGCGTTACAACAAGCGTTGGCCGCTGTTTGCGCACCATCGCCAATTGTGCGACATAGCTTTTTCCAGCACCTGTTGGCAAAACAACGACGCCGCTGCTGCCGTTTTTCTCCCAGGCTTCAAGCGCTTCTGTCTGATAGTAAAATGGCACGCGTTCAAACTGGAATGATAGCGAAACATCGGCATATTGCTTTGCTTCATCGATGAAATCGACTTTTGAACGCGTCAAATTGGTGAGCAGCCGTCTGTATGCAATGGCTTGTGCCCGGAATGCTTCGATACGTCTGTCCCATACGAATCCCGGCAAATTGCCGATGGCTTCGTCGCGCTGGGATTCCGGCACGTGAACGACAAGCGTCCCGGAGTTAAATGAAATATGGTAGGATGATGCTGTCATAAATCGATCATCACCTGTGCAATATCGTCGCACCCCAGACACAGCATTAACAGGCGTTCGAATCCAAGCGCGTTTCCGCCGAGTTTTCCAAGCGACGGAAGTGCGGCGAGTAAATCCTCATCTATTGGAAGCGGCGCAAGACCAAGCCGGATGCGTTCGGCATTGTCATCTTCAAAACGACGGCGCAGTTCCTGGGCATCGTTGAGTTCTGAATAGCCATTGCACAGCTCAATGCCGCAGATATACAGCTCAAAGCGTTCGGCTACATCGCCCCCGGGTTCATGGCGCACCTGCGCCAGTGATGCCATGGATGCTGGGTAATCGATGAGATAGGTCGGTTCCGCCATCCCCAGATTGGGTTCGACGAAATCGACCAGAACGCAGTTCATGATATCGTTCCAGCTCCAGTCGTCGCCGACCCGGGATCCCGCTTTGCGTGCGCACTTTACGAGTTCATTGTGCGTCAGGCCAATCGGCGAAAAACCGGCATATTCTTCGAAAGCCTCCGCCACCGTTAATCGGCGGAACGGTTTATCACTTATTTGTACCGCCGATGACTTTTCGCGCGCATTCGAAACCCATTGATTTGTGCCGAGTTCCCGACTAACCGCTCGCACGAGTGATTCGGTTTCAGCCATCATATCGCGATAATCGGCATCGGGTTTGTACCATTCGACCAATGTAAACTCTCGCCGATGCAGTGCACCGTGCATTTCGTTTCGGAAAACGCGAGCAACCTCAAAAATGGGATGTCGAATGCGGGATAATAGAATTTTATGCGGAAATTCTGGGGACGTCTGTAAGAAATATGGCTTGTTGTCTGCACACCAGGTCGTCTGGAAGCTTTCAATGTAGGGATCGGTTGCAGTTGTTGCTCGCATGGCGCGCGTTTCAATTTCGAGATAACCGCTCGAATTGAAGAAATCTCGAAGCGTGGCGAGTGCGCATGCACGTTTCTTGAGATTCTGTAAGGTTGGAATGGTCGTATTCATGCCAGTGAAAGTATGGTAGGGCGAAAAAAGCTCTGTACGGCAAGCGTGTTGATAGCATCAAAAAGATCATGACACATCAAAGCGATACAACAATAAGATACGCCTGGAAGGCATCACTTCTGCATCAGTAACCGGGTGTGTGTACGGCATGCCCGGACAGACCAACTAACGGCCAAAACTGAAAAAATCAACACAGTTGCTGTACGAAGCCCCCAAAATAAAAGCCCGGGCGTATGGGCGTTAGCCAATAGCCCGGGCCGCACGGCGTATGGGACGAAGTCCCATAGCCGGGCCACATCAAGTCACAAAACTAGATTAGCTTTCTGCGGTTGCCGCCTCCGCCGCCGCCGCCCTTTGAACTGGGCTTGATCGTACCTGACTTTTTCTTTTTGGGTGCAGGTTTTTTGGCAGGTGCAGGTGGTGGCGTGGGTGCATCGGGTTCAAGGACGATTGTGCCGTTTACGGGCTCGGGCAGCGAAACATCGAGCATATAATCTTTATAGCCATCCAATCGGATCGTCCACTGTTCATCGCGTTTTTCGGATTCGACGACGCGTTCGCGATGATCGTAAGGCGTTATGCCGCGCAATGAGCCGTCAGCATTGTAAATGCGAGCGCCTTCGGGATCGCTTTTTATGCGAATATTGATGGTTTTTCCGTATAATTCGGATTCACCTTTTTGGTGATGGTTGACGCCGGCACCGAGTGCCTCGGCAAGTGATTTGACGATTTGTTCATCCGATTCCGGAAGCTTGATTTCCGGCGCTTTGGGCTGTTCCGGTTCGGGTTCAGGTGCGGCCGCCGGAGCCTCTTCGACAATTTCTTCGAAAGTGTCTTCCTGCTGCGTAATTTCGTCTTTAATTTCCTTTTCACCGGTTGCCATCAGAATCAGCGCCACCACCAGCAAAACGATGATAACGCTTACTGCGGCGATAAGGAGGATCAGATTTTTTCGGGTAGTTTTGGGCGACCGCGTTTCCTGAGGAGGCGGATCGAGGTGGATGGGACGCCCGTTTGTCGGAGCGGACATCACCATCATTTCATCCGAAATGGGCCCGAAAATGAAGCGAATGCGCGTCGCGCCGACTTCGATTTGATCCCCGTTCATCAACTGAATGTGCGAAATCGGGTAACCATTGACCGAGGCGAGGTTGTCGGGACTGAGCGCGAAGAGCTCGTATCGTCCGCTGACGTAGTTGATGGCGAGATGCTTTCGGCTGGCATACTGGTCATTCAGGATGACCATGTTGTCTAGGCTACGTCCGATAGTTGTCGAGATTTTTTTCAGCTCATAGACAACAGGTTCTGTATTGGCCTGAAAAATAATGATGGACGCACGGGTAACGCCGGGAATGTCGTCGACTTCCGGCATCTGGTTCGATATTTTTGCACTTGCTCTCATATCATCCTCGCCTGATGCTTCGCGATTGTTGAAGCTGTCCTCTTGATTTGACTTGTTGTTGCCAAATCCGGGAGGTGCTTCCTCATCGCCCCAGGAGCTTACGGGTGTCATGGCTGGCATAGGCATTGACATTGGCTGCTGGCCATTGGCATACGGATCGCCGCGTCTTTCTTTAATGCCGGATGTGCCATAGACTTCTTTTGAGCGGTAGAGCTCATCACGCTGTGCACGACCGTCGACGTAATCGCTCGTATCAGCCTGTGCATACACGGAAGCCGCCTGAACGCGTCTGTAACCGCCGTTTTCCTTGCTTTCGAGCTCCTGTTCCAGTTCTTTTGGTGCGCCGCCAAAATTATTCCAATCGTCCCAGCCTTCACTGGCTTCAAGCACGTCGCCGCGTTTAGGCGCATGCCAGCCGTTGTTCTTCTGGTCCTCATCGACATCCCATTGGTCTTCGGGGCGCTGTTTTTTTTCTTCGTCATCGCCGGCCCATTTCTCATCGTCTGCCCAACGTCGCCGACTGCGACTCTCTTCGGTACTTGACCAGGGATCATCCCCCCATTTATCCAGTTCAAACTCGCCTCTTGGCCGCGATTCTGATGGTCGATTGGAGGTCTGGACGTTGAGTTCGTCCAGGTCGATTGCCTGTGTTTTTCCCGACTGAAGATTACCGTTCATCACACATCCTTAAAAAAACAACACACCCATTTATAGCATAACTTATCCTGAGCAAAATGTGCAAGACTTCTGGTTGCAAACATCAAACATTCGTCGATATTCATCCTGAATTTGACTTATAATCGCTTTGTTTTGTACGGGGGATGCCCCCCGCGCGGCTATGTACTCGCCGCGAGACGTGCGTCTCTGCGGCTGCGTGCATACGCCGCTCCCCCCACGCTGCTATTCGGCCTGCGGCCGAATACGCATCGTATGTGATACCGTTGCGATCCTGTTTTTTAGTAAATGTCAGGTTTTACCGATAACACACGATATTTTAACCGCATCCTGCTGGAGCAGCCGGCGAATAACGCCCCCTATCTCACGCGAATGGGCTATCTTTATATTGCCGTGTGTGTGGTTGCCGGTATCTGCTCTGCAGTTTCACTCGCTTTTAAATACGATGATTTGTTCTCGTTGCTTTCAGCTTGTGTGGCTGCAGCCATTTTTCTGATGGCTGCGTTGTATGGCATGGTTTTGTTGTCATGGCGCGCATTTCAAATTGGCATTGTACGCCTCCAGATTAGCAGTCATGCGCAAAAACTCACGCCAAACGACAAATTTGATGTGCTTTGCCAGCTGGATAATCCGCTGTGGTGGCCAATCTTTGCCGAGGCCATACGGTTGGATGTGACGCCGTATATCAAAACACTCAATGATGCTGAAATGTCCGATTTGACCTGGTTTCCTCCCAAAAACAGGTCTGAACTCTGCTTCAGGATCAAGGCCATGGGCGTTGGAAATGCCGCCATACTTGGCCAGGGAATCATCATTACAGATCCAATGCATTTGTTCCGGGCCGAAATCCATGTCGAAGCAGGTCTTGAAATCCCCATTTATCCCGCAAAACCAGAAAAAAATCCGCATTCAGACGAGCTGAGATTGGCCATACGCCGTCATGTATTGCCAGTTTTTATGCGGCATAGCGATGATATTGAAGCACATCGGATTCGTCCCTGGCAATCGGGAGATGAAACCAAACGCATTCTGTGGCGTGGATATGCAAAGCGACAGGAACTGATGGTACGCGAGCCGGAACCCAGACAGCAGAATAGCCTGTTATGTCTCATTGATGCCGGACAGCACATGCGGCTCGTGACAAAAATGGAAGGATTTGACAATCCGCTGATCGATATCGTCGAACGGATTACGAGATGTGTCAACGATTTCGATAGTGTGACGCTGGTCGTTTATGATGAATTGAGTGCATCGGTTATCGTACACAACGCGCAGCCTGATGCAGCCATTTCAAAGCTTGAACACTGGCTTTTGGAACGTCTTCGCTATCATCTCGCCTTTTACCCGGATTACAGCTCTACGCAGTTGGCTATCGTTGCAAACCGTATTAACCAGGATTTTCGGCTGTATCGAGGCGTAGATTTCAAAAGAATTGATTCAGATGGCGCAAGAATTGATTTGCTCGGCATGACACAATGGGCTCGCGCTGATCTCATCACCAAAGCGCTTCAGCATCATGATGACGAAAAAGCCAGTTTTTTCAGTCATTTGCCTTATCCACTGATGCTGGAAAAGATCATTCAGTATTGGTATCGCGAACCGATGACGACATTGCCCCCTAAGACATTGCCGCCGTTATTTTCTGCGGCTGTCAGACCGGTTGTTGAAGAGATTAATAATGGCAATACGACATTGTTGATGTGGTTTTCGGATTTCGCAGAAACGATTGACGAAGACGCACTGAACAAGCTTACAGCGGCCATTGCTCAGGCGCATATTCCGGCAATTGGCGTACAGATGAATATGCCACTGCACAGCCTGAATTTTATTGCTTCAAAAGGGTCCATGTGCCAGACGGCCAATTGCCAGAAGCTATCGTCTGTGATGGATTTCGTGAAATGAACCGAACAAATGCACACAGAAATTCCAAAAAAAATCTTGACTTATGCGATTTAATTCCGTAAAAGCCCACTCCGCCAATTGCTGAAATGGCAATTGACCAGGGAGGGCATATAGCTCAGCGGGAGAGCATCGCCCTTACAAGGCGGGGGTCGCAGGTTCAAACCCTGCTGTGCCCATGATCTTTAACAGTTTAACAGATCAAATCCCTTTGGGGCGGTAGTTGAGTTGGTTACAACAACGGCCTGTCACGCCGTAGGTCACGGGTTCAAGTCCCGTCCGCCTCGTTGGAACTGTCGATTATTCGATAGTTCCTTGTGGAGGCTATCGATTCGTCGATAGACCTCATGGAGGATACCTTGTGTATACCTCGCGAGAGATGATTGATGCACTTTGGGGCGGTAGTTGAGTTGGTTACAACAACGGCCTGTCACGCCGTAGGTCACGGGTTCAAGTCCCGTCCGCCTCGCTTATAAAGCGCATGACTTTGTCATGCGCTTTTTTTGTGCGCTCGGCGAATAAAACACTAAACGCTAACCACGATATCAAACAGCCCAAGGTGCGCTTCGATATCATGGAGAGCATCGCCGCGAACTGCGGCGATGAGATGTCTTGGATGCAGCTGCAGCGACTCGCATAGTGCTGGCATCAGCCCCAGATTCTGGGCTTCGAGGCACCCGAGTTCATCGACGATGACGATGCTGTGGCTTTCGGACTGGCGAATTCTGGTTTCGGCCCAGACCCAGGCTCCGTCATAAAACCGGTATCCCATCGTTCTCGAAACATCCGCATTTTCTCCGATTTCTGAAATGTTCACTTTTCGGGCAACCACACACGTTTCGTCCGTTTCGGGATCGATAAAATCATAGCCGATGCGCTGGTCGTTCTTAAAAATCGCTTTTTCGACAAAACCGCAGATATCCAGATGCTGCTGTTTGCATAATCGATAGATCGCCATCAGTGCCGTCGTTTTGCCGATATGGCGATCACCGGTGATCGCAATTTTAAGCGGTGAATCAGCGGTTTGCAGCGATTGGATGATGGCTTGATGCGTCGAATAAAGCATATTTGGAGGCTTTTGTCGGGGATCTGTGCGCATTAATCCTGATGGCGATGAATTGCGCATTAATTAGATTGAGCTTTTACGCTTTATGTGAGACGAAGAACGCTGAAGGCGTTCTGGCGAGTAGCCCCCAGTTGGAGCGTAGCGACTACTGGGGGATCATGGGCATCCCCTTTTTCCCAAATTTGCCTGCCCGATGGGCAGGCAAATTTGGGAGAGAAATGAGGCTGAATTTGCTTTCTCCCCCCCCGGTTGCTAACGCAACCGGGGGCTACTCGCCCAAAGCCCTACGGACTTTATATAATGTGTTATCTGCGAACTTTGCGCTCACCATGGGGGTTGGGAGAGAGCTCAGACCATACTGTTAATAGCCATAGCCAGAACAATAGAACTGATATGTTGGGAAATTACGCTAACCAGTGGCTTAATATCATTTGTATGAATTGTATGTGGCACATTGCATTTTTTTAGCAAAAAAGCGCAGCGTATTGGCCGCAACGTGGCCAATAGCGAGCACACAGGCGTGCAGCATGCGCGCCTGCGGCGCGGCGTATGCAAGGGCGGCCGAAAGGCCGCACTAAATAGCCGCGCATCCCACAAATACTTGGAATGATATTTTTACCCGACGATGAAGTTGACGATGCGTCCGGGGACAACGATGGTCTTGCGGATGGTCTTGCCTTCTAGCTGGCGTGCGACGGCGGGAATGGCCTTGGCGGCTGCAATGAGTTCGGCTTCGGGAGCGGATTTGTCGATTTCGACGGTGCCGCGCATCTTGCCGAGTACCTGGATACCGATGGTGATTTTGGCTTCTTCGCACTTGGCGGGATCGTAGCTGGGCCACGAGGTAAGCGAGACGCAGCCTTCGCCACCGAGGATTTGCCAGAGTTCTTCGGCGATGTGTGGAGCGTAGGGCGCGAGCACGAGCACGAGTGTTTTTGCTGCGATCACGGGCACCTTGTCGAGTTTGGCGAGGTGGTTGATGTAGACCATCATTTGCGAGATGCCGGTGTTGAAGCGGAGATTTTCGATGTCGTCCTGGACTTTGCGGATGGTCTGGTTGCGGATGCGTTCGGTTTCGTCGTCGCAGGGGATTTCGGCGATGCGGTCGCTGAGCTTGTTTTCGTCGGCGGAAACGATGAGTTTCCAGCAGCGCGACAGGAAGCGGTTGACGCCGAGGACGCCTTCGGTATCCCAGGGTTTGACCTGGTCGAGCGGCCCCATGAACATTTCGTACAGGCGCAGGGAATCGGCACCGTAGTCGCGGACGACGTCGTCGGGATTGATGACGTTTCCGAGGCTCTTGGACATTTTTTCGGTGCTCATGGTGAGGGATTCACCGGTGATTTTGCTCACATAGCCGTCGCCGGATTTGGCGACATCCTTGATGTTGACGATGGCACCGCGTTTGTCGCGATAGGCGCAGCCCAGAATCATGCCCTGATTGAAGAGTTTCTGGAACGGCTCTTTGGTGTGTACGAGGCCGATATCATAGAGCACTTTGTGCCAGAATCGGGCGTAGAGCAGGTGGAGCACGGCGTGTTCTGCGCCGCCGATGTAGAAATCGACGGGCATCCAGTAGTTTTCTTTTTCGGCGTCGAACGGGGCCTTGTCGTTGTTTGGATCGATGTAGCGCAGGTAATACCAGCAGGATCCGGCCCACTGCGGCATGGTGTTGGTTTCGCGGGTCATGTCGCCGACTTTGAGCCAATCGGTGATGTTTGCGAGCGGGCTTTCGCCGGTGCCGGAGGGTTCGTAGCTCTTGACTTCGGGCAGTGTGAGCGGGAGCTGTTCTTCGGGCAATGGATGATGGTTGCCGTCTTTATCCCACAGAATCGGGAACGGTTCGCCCCAATAACGCTGTCGCGAGAAGAGCCAGTCGCGGAGCTTATAATTGACGGAAGCCTGGCCGACCTTGTGTTCTTCGAGCCATTCGGTCATGCGCTTTTTGCCGTCGGGGACGTTGAGGCCGTCGAGAATGCCGGAGTTGATGTGAAGACCGTCGCCGGTGTAGGCTTCTTTGGAGATGTCGCCGCCTTCGATGACCTGGATAATCGGGAGATCGAACGTTTTGGCGAATTCGTAGTCGCGGGTGTCGTGCGCAGGAACGCTCATGATGGCGCCGGTGCCGTAGCTGGCGAGGACGTAATCGGCGATCCAGATTGGGGTTTCTTTGCCGTTGACCGGGTTGATGGCGTAAGCGCCGGAGAATACGCCGGTTTTGGTTTTGGCCAAATCGGTGCGCTCGAGGTCGGATTTTTTGGCGGCCTGATCGCAATAGGCGTCGACGGCGGCTTTTTGCTCAGCCGAAGCAATGGTGCGAGTGAGCGGGTGCTCGGGCGAGAGCACGAGGAATGTCGCGCCAAAGAGGGTATCGGGACGGGTCGTGAAGACGCGGATGTTGCCTTTTACACCGCACGACGGGGCGAGTGCGAAATCGACTTCAGCACCGATGCTCTTGCCAATCCAGTTGCGCTGCATGGATTTGATGCGTTCCGGCCAGTCGAGTTCGTCGAGATCGGCGAGCAGGCGCTCGGCATAAGCGGTGATCTTGAGCATCCACTGGCGCATGGGGCGGCGGATGACGTCGTAGCCGCCGACTTCGGATTTGCCGTCGATGACTTCTTCGTTCGCGAGCACGGTGCCGAGGGCGGGACACCAGTTGACGGGCGCTTCGGCCACATAAGCCAGCCCGCGTTTATAGAGCTGCAAAAAGATCCACTGCGTCCATTTGAAATAGTTGGGATCGGTGGTGTTGATTTCGCGCGACCAGTCGTAGCTGAAACCGAGGGATTTAATCTGGCGCTTGAAATTGGCGATGTTGGCTTCGGTCGTGATGCGCGGATGCGTACCGGTCTTAATTGCATACTGCTCGGCGGGAAGGCCGAATGCGTCCCAGCCGATGGGGTGAAGGACGTTGAATCCGTTCATGCGTTTGTAGCGCGCGATGATATCTGAAGCGGTGTAGCCTTCGGGATGACCGACGTGAAGTCCGGCACCCGATGGATAGGGGAACATGTCGAGAATGTAGTATTTCGGCTTGTCGCTCTTGTCGGCGGCTTTGAATGTCTCGTGTTCGTCCCAGTATTTCTGCCATTTCGGCTCGATTTCGGATGGATTGTAGTTTCCCATATTTTTTCTCTTTTTCTCTGGGGCTCTGCCCCAGACCCCGCCAAAGGGCATTGCCCTTTGGAATCCATATATAAAAAAAGCCCTTGAGCCGTGTGGCTCCAGGGCTTTCCAAAACTGGATCGAAAGGAAATTACTTAACTTCCTTGACTTCGATGGCCTGTGTATCTTTGTACTTGCCACAGCTCATGCATGCATGATGCGGAAGCTTGGGTTCGCCGCAATTCGGGCAAACGGAGGGCTGGGCTGCCGTGAGGCGATCGTTAATGGAACGACGCATATTGGTACGGGAATGACTGACGCGCTTTTTTGGAACTGCCATTTTTAAAACTCCTCAAAGGATGAAATATGAATGAGTTAAGCTGCGGCACTGCCGCAAATCAATTGAACTCAGGAACGACACAATCACACGCTTTTTCGTTCAGATTCTGCCGGCATACGGGGCAAATGCCTTTGCAATCTTCACGGCACAGACACGGTTCGTCAAATTCGAGAAAGAGACTTTCGAGCAGGATGTGTTCGAGGTCGATTTCGCTGTTCTCGTAGGTGACGACATCGAGATCGTCAGCTTCGAGCACGATTTCGTCTTTGTTTCCAAACGAAGTCGCTTCGACGAGTTTGAGAGAAACATGGTGTGCATAGGATCGGATGAAGTTTTCGCCACATCGGTCGCAGGCATGTTCAAGCTCGGCCTGAATATCTGCTTCGAGCGCAATGAATTTCTTCTTGTTGATGAGCGCCGCATGGTATTTCAATGGTTTCGTCGCATGACAAAACTCGTCGTCAGCAAAAAAAGCATCGACATCTTTGACCGAAATTTCGGCATCGACGACGAATTCTTTGGTTGTGCTGATGCGGTTGCTCTGAATCATTCCCTGAAATCCTTTGCCCGACATGGATGAAAATCACCCAATTCAAAGCGCGGGCAATATAGGGAGCCTGTGGATAAGTGTCAAGAGGAAAGTTGTGGGTGGTGGGGAGATTGGTAACAGTTCAGCCCCATGCCATTTTTGACGGCTTGCGCCGTAAGCGCATGATTTGCGCGGCTACGCGCCGCAGGCGGCAAGGGGCGTTGTTCCGCGAACGCCCCTTTTCCCACAGTTCGCAATATCAAATCCGCAGCGTCTCTCGCGCATGGCGCTTCGAC
>JAEEGL014046606.1_pt1 | contig 11689 bp, 12 predicted proteins | sample 9134231 | NCBI WGS metagenome assembly JAEEGL01 (sample SAMN16246548, study PRJNA631951) | gut metagenome | biome: gut microbiome; feature: rumen; material: fiber-attached | host: Bos | place: Iran: Karaj | collected 2018-10 | reverse complement strand
CTTGAGAACGCCCTTGCCGCCATAGCGCTTCTTGTCGCCATCGCGGAGCTCGAGGGCCTCGTTCTCACCGGTGGAAGCGCCGGAAGGAACAGCGGCTACACCAACAAAACCGGAATCAAGGGTAACTTCAACTTCGATGGTAGGATTTCCGCGGGAATCCAGGATCTCTCTACCGAAAACGGATACGATTTGCATAGTTTTTATGAGTTATTAGAGGAATTTCCTTTTAAAACATGCAAATATACTACTAATTCGAAACAATTCCAACGCCACTATAGTTTGTCCTGTTTAAGGTCTTCGATATAGTGGGCGATGCGGCGGAGCTCCCGCGGGATGGGGATGCTCTGGGGGCAGTGGGACAGGCATTCGCCGCAGTTGATGCAGTGATCGGCCTGGCGGACGGTGGCCACGGCGCGGTCGTAGCTTACCAGATAGGCCTTTTTGAGCTTGGCGTAATCCTTCTGCTCTGAGCTTTGGGCATAGGTGCCATCTGTGATGGCCTTGTTGTAGTGCTGGAAGGTGCCGGGGATGTCGATGCCCCAGGGGCAGGGCATGCAGTACTTGCAGTCCGTACAGTTGATGAGCGGGTACTCCATCATCTGGGTGGCCATGTGCTCCATGAACTCCAGTTCCTCTTCCGTGAGGGGCTTGAAGTGGCCGAAGGTTTCCACATTCTCTTTCAACGGGGCCATGTTAGTCATGCCGGAGAGCACGCACAGTACCCGCGGGTGGGTGGCGCAGAAACGGAAGGCCCAGGAGGCTACGCTCCGTTCCGGTTCCCTTTCCTTCATCTGGCGGGCGATGCCTTCCGGTACATTGGCCAGGCGGCCGCCCAGCAGCGGTTCCATGACCACGATGGGCAGGCCCCGCTTGTCCAGTTCGGCGTAGAGATAATCGGCGTTCACGTTGCGCACGCCGTCGGCGTGGGTCCAGTCCACGTAGTTCATCTCGATCTGCACGAAGTCCCACACCATTTCCCCGCTGTCGAACAGCTCCATAAAGTAGTCAAATTCGTGCTTGGCGCCGTGGAAGCTGAAGCCCAGGTTGCGGATGCGGCCGGCCTTTTTCTCTTCCAGGAGGAAAGGCAGCAGGCCGTTGTCCACATAGCGGCGGTTGAAGGCGTTCTTACCGCCCCGGCCAATGGAATGCAGCAGGTAATAGTCGAAGTACGTGGTTTTGAGCTGCTCGAAAGAGTCCTTGTACATCTTGATGGACGCTTCCGGGGAAGGGTCGCCGAAGTTGGACAGCTTGGTGGCGATGAAATAACTCTCGCGCGGATGGCGGCTGAGGGCGATGCCCGCCGCCTTTTCGCTCTGCCCCTGCAAGTAGGCGGGGGACGTGTCGAAGTAATTGATTCCGTGCTCAATAGCGTAGTCCACCATCTCGTTCACGGCTTCCTGGTCAATCACGTCGCGACCATTGGAGTCCTTGATCATAGGCCAGCGCATACAGCCGAAGCCCAGGGCGCTCACTTTGTCTCCGCTGCGGGGGTTTTCCCGGATGAGCATCTGCTCGGGACCCTCTGCCAGGGGGGCCGATGCCGGGGTCTTGGTCTTGGGCGCGCAGGCGGCCGCTACGGCGGCAGCCCCGCTTATCTTGAGGAATTCTCTTCTTTTCATGGCGCTACACGTGTTGGGGTTTACCATTCACCGTAATGGCACTGATGGGCCGGGACGGACACAGATATTCGCAGGCACCGCAGCCGATGCAGACCTCTTCCATCACCACCGGATAGCGGAGCCCGGTTTCGGGGTTGTCCACCATCTGGACGGCGCCGGAGGGGCAGGATTGGGCGCACTTGCCGCATTCGGCCTTGCCGTTGGCGCTTACGCAGAGTTTCAGGTTCACCCGGGCGGTACCCACCTGATACTGGGTCTTTTCCTCAGGGGTGATTTTCCGGATGGCACCTGCAGGGCAGAGTTCGCTGCAGCGGGTGCATTCCGGCCGGCACCAACCTTTCTCGAAGGACATTTCAGGCTGCATCAGGCGGTCCAAGTCGCCCGACGGGCGCAGCACGTTGTTGGGACATTCGGCCACACACAGCTGGCAGGCAGTACAGCGCCGATAAAAATCCTTGACGCTGGCGCTGCCGGGAGGTGTAACAGGAGTTTCACGCTCCGGGGCCTCCTTGGGGAGGACGGTGGCGAAACCGCCGTCCACCTTCTTGGCCGCCTCCTGTGCCCGGGCCTGGACGCCCTTCAGCGCCGCAGCACCCACCATAAGGGCCGATCCGGTCATAAACGCCCGCCGTCCGGTATCTTCGGGAGCACCAGAGGGGGTTTTTGCTCCCGGAACGGTGTTTTCAGTGCTTTCGGGAGCGTTAGAGGCTGTTTTTGCTCCCGGAGTGGTCTTTCCCCAGGCGTAGCGGTACTGGAGGGCACCGAACTTGCAGCTTTCGATGCAGTTGAAGCAGTCTACGCAGCGGGAATGGTCAATGTGGGCGCTGTCCTTGGTGATTTGGATGCAGCGGGCCTTGCAGTGCAGTTCGCAGGCCTTGCAGTGCTTGCACTTTTCGGCGTCAATCACCGGGCGGAAAGCCGCGAAGCGGGAGAGGAAGCTGAGCGTGGTGCCCACCGGGCAGATGCCGTTGCAGTAGCTGCGGCCGCCCTTGAAGGAGAGCGTCACGATGACCACCAGGGTCACGATGGCCACTATGAAAGTGGGCAAACTGCGCAGCCACACTTCCTTCTCATAGAAGGCGTAACTGCCAGCTTTTTCGGCCCATGCGGCCAGCAGGTTGTTGCCCCATAAGTAAATGGGTTGCAACAGGTTCTGCACCATTCGGCCATAGGCGCTGTACGGAGCCAGGATGCTCACCAGCACGTTCACGCCGGCAACCAGGGCCGCCACGAACAGCACCCAGACGCCGTAGCGCAGCCATTTGGCCTCCTTGTGGTACTTGTAAGGTTTCTTGCTGCGGTGGGTTCCCAGCCATGAAACGCCGTCCTGGAACACGCCCAGGGGGCAGATTACGCTGCAATACACCCGGCCGAAGACCAGGGTGAGCAGCACCAGGCCAACAATTACACCCACGTTAAGGGCTAGTACAGCGGGGAGGAACTGTAGCTTGGCCATCCAGCCCAGATACCCGTGCAGCGCTCCGGTGAAATCCAGCAGCAGGAGGGTGATCCCGATCCAGAAGATCCAGGCCAATAATACTCTAAGTTTCTTTAACATATCCGATTATTGTTGTGTAGACAAACATACGAAAATTTTTTCGTATATTTGCCCTTCAAGAAAAATAGAATTGATATGTTACCCAAAGCCAAGGAAATTGTGGACGCCATGTCCGTGAAGATGCAGGATGCCGTTGAGTATCTGGAAGAAGACCTCAAGAACTACCGTGTGGGCAAAGCCTCCCCGGCCATCTTGAACCCGGTGATGGTGGACTATTATGGCAGCGCCACTCCGCTGAACCAGGTAGCTTCCGTCACCACGCCGGATGCCAAGACCATCGCCATCCAGCCCTGGGAACGCAGCATGATCGGCAAGATTGAAAAGGCCATCCTGGACGCCAATGTGGGCCTGACCCCGTCCAACAACGGCGAAATCATCCGCTGCATGGTGCCCGCCCTCACGGAGGAACGCCGCAAAGACCTCATCAAGAAGGCCAAAGCCCAGGGCGAATCCACCAAGGTGAGCATCCGCAATGCCCGCCGCGACGGCATCGACCTCCTGAAGAAAGCCCAGAAGAACGAAGGCCTGAGCGAAGACGGCGAAAAGGAGGGCGAGGACGAACTCCAGAAAGTCACCGACAAGTGGGTGAAGAAGGTGGACGATGTCATCGCCGCCAAGGAGAAAGACATCCTCACCGTCTAATGAAACGGGTAGCAATACAAGGCTACAAGGGCTGCTTCCACGAACAGGCAGCCCGTCTTTTTTATGGGAATTCCGTGGTTCCCGTGGAATGTGACACCTTCCCGGACCTGTACGCCGCTATGGAGAAGGGCCAGGCCGATGCGGCCGTGATGGCCATCGAAAACACCGTTTCCGGCGGTCTGCTGCACAATTTCGACCTGCTGCGCCGGCAGGGAAAGCAGGTGAAAGGGGAAGTGTACATCCGGATCGGCCAGAACCTGATGGCCCTTCCCGGTCAAAAGCTGGAAGAGATCCGTGAGGTGCGGACGCATTATATGGCCATCAACCAGACGCGCCCGTGGTTCGAGGAACACGCCCCCTGGATCCGCCTTATCGAAAGCGAGGATACCGCCAAGAGCGCGGCCCGGCTGGCCGCATCCGGAGAGAAAGGCGTGGGCGCTGTTGCCGGCGAACTGGCCGCCCAACTTTATGGTCTGGAAATCTTGGCGCCCGGCATCGAGACGCACAAGCAGAACTTCACCCGTTTCCTCATCCTGGACGATCAAATGGAAGTCCCGCAGGAGCAGATGGACAAGGCCCTGCTTTGCTTCACCCTGCCGCACAAGCCCGGCTCGCTGGCGCACATCCTCACCATCCTGTCGTTCTACGAGATGAACCTCACCCGTATCCAGTCGCTGCCCATCCCGGGCCGCGAGTGGCAGTACTTCTTCTATATAGACATTAAATTCGCCAACTATCTGCGTTATACCCAGGCGCTTACCGCCGTCCGTCCCTTATTGGAGGACTTGGAGGTCCTGGGAGAATACAAAGCCGCCCTATGATCATCCAACCCGCTAACAGAACCCTTTCGGTAAAGGAATACTACTTCTCCATCAAAAACAAGGAGATAGCCCGCTTAAACGCACAGCGCGCCGCGCAGGGCATGGACCCGGTGATTAACCTGGGTATCGGCTCGCCGGACGGTGCTCCGTCGGAGGAGGCTGTGGAGGCCTTGTGCGCCTGTGCCCGCAAGCGCGGTTCCCACGGTTACCAGAGCTATATCGGCATCCCGGAACTGCGCCAGGCCATAGCCGATTGGTATGCCCGCTGGTACGGTGTCCAGCTGGACCCGTCCTGCGAAATCCAGCCGCTTATGGGCTCCAAGGAGGGAATCCTCCTGCTGTCCCTGGCTTTCCTGAATCCCGGCGACAAAGTGCTGGTGCCGAACCCCGGCTATCCCACCTACACATCGGCCACCCGCATGTGTGAGGCCGAACTGGTCTCCTACAACCTGGTGGAGGCCGATGGCTGGTATCCGGACTTCGCCCAGCTGGAAGCCATGGATCTGAAGGGCGTGAAGCTTATGTGGGTGAATTATCCCAATATGCCCACCGGTGCTCCGGCCAAGCGTAAGGTATTTGAAAAGCTGGTGGCCTTTGCCCGCAGCAAGGGCATCCTGCTGGTGAACGACAATCCTTACGGTTTTATCCTGAACGAACCCCAGTCCATCCTGGCCATTCCCGGCGCCAAGGAGTGCTGCCTGGAGATGAACTCCCTTTCCAAGAGTCACAATATGGCCGGCTGGCGTGTGGGTATGATGCTGGGATCGGCCGATATCCTGCAGGAGCTCCTGAAAGTGAAGAGCCAGATGGACTCCGGTATGTTCCGGGGCATCCAGGAAGCAGCCGTGGAGGCGCTGAACGCCGGTCCGGAGTGGTACGAAGCCCTGAATGCCGAATACCGTCGCCGCCGGGAAGTGGCCTGCCGCATCATGGACACACTGGGCTGCACCTATGATAACAACGCCGGCGGCCTCTACGTCTGGGGACGCGTTCCCGAGACCCCCGGTCAAGCCGGGGGTGACGTCATAGCCGACAGCGATCGGCCATCTCCCGCCCAAGTGTTAAGCGACAAGATTCTGTATGAGGCCGGCGTGTTCCTTACGCCTGGCTTCATTTTCGGCAGCAACGGTGCGCACCACCTGCGCATCTCCCTCTGCGCCAATGTAGAAACCCTGAACAAAGCATTGAAGAAGATATGTGCACTGTAGGCGTCATCGGCCTGGGCCTCATTGGCGGCTCCATGGCTTTGGACTTGAAGCGGCGGGGCTTTGCGGCCTGCACGCTGGGCGTGGAGCAGGATCCGGTGGCGGCCGAAGCGGCCAAAACCATCGGCCTGGTGGACGAAGTGGTTCCGTATGAGGACTGCATCGCCAGGGCCGATATCATTGTTGTGGCCGTCCCCGTAGGCGCCGCCGTGAAAATGGTTCCCGACATCCTGAATCATTTTGAGCAGGGAGACAAAATTGTCATCGATGTCTGCTCCACCAAGAGCCAGATTTGTCATGCTACTCAGTATCATCCCCGGCGGGGACAGTTTGTGAGCACGCATCCCATGGCGGGAACGGAGTACAGCGGTCCCTGGGCGGCCCAGCCGGGCCTTTTTGATGGCCGTTCCTGCATTTTCGCCAACACCGAAGACAGCCATCCCAAGGCGGTGAAGACCATCGAGGAACTGTATGCCGTGCTGAATATGCGGCCCATCTATATGAATGCCGACCAGCACGACGTGCACACGGCCTATGTGTCGCACATCTCGCACGTCACTTCCTTTGCCCTGGCGCTCACGGTGCTGGAAAAGGAAAAGGACGAAAAGCATATCTTCGACCTGGCCTCGGGCGGTTTTTCCAGCACCGTGCGCCTGGCCAAGTCCAACGCCGATATGTGGGTTCCCATCCTGAGCCAGAACCACGACAATGTCCTCCATGTGATGGACACCTATATTGATAAGATGCAACAGTTCCGAGATGCCATCGCCGCCTACGACGAAGCCAAAATCCGGGAACTGATTGCCGAAGCTAACAAGATTAAGAAGATTCTTCGATGACGCACGAATTAGATATCATTCCTGCAACTGAGTGGGGCTTTTTCACCCTGCCACGGCCCATGTGCATTGCCGGTCCCTGCAGCGCGGAGACCGAAGAACAGGTGATGGAAACGGCCCGGGGACTGAATGCTTTCGGCATTCATGTCTTCCGCGCCGGCATCTGGAAACCGCGTACCCATCCGGGCAGCTTCGAGGGCGTGGGCACCCCCGGCCTCAAGTGGCTCAAGAAGGTGCAGCAGACCTACGACATGAAGGTGTGCACGGAAGTGGCCACGGAAAAACACGTGCTGGAGTGCATCAAATACGGGGTGGATATGATCTGGATCGGCGCCCGCACATCGGCCAATCCTTTCCTGATGCAGGAGATTGCCGATGCCCTGGAAGGCACCGACATCCCCGTGCTGGTGAAGAACCCCGTGAACCCGGACCTGGACCTGTGGATCGGCGCCCTGGAGCGCCTGAACCGGGCGGGCATCCGGAAACTGGGCGTGATTCACCGCGGCTTTTCCACATCGGCCCCCATCGCCTATCGCAACGACCCCGGCTGGAAGATTGCCATTGAAATGCGTACCCGCTATCCGCAGATGACCTTCTTCGCCGATCCCTCCCATATGGCGGGGGACCGCAAGTACCTGCTGGAGCTGTCGCAGCGGGCCATGGACCTGGGCCTGGACGGCCTTATGGTGGAAAGCCACTGCGACCCTTCTTGCGCCTTGTCCGATGCCAAACAGCAGCTCACCCCGCGCGACCTCCAGACCCTGCTGGAAAGCCTGGTCATCCGCGACAGCACCTCTGACGATACCGCCTACAAGGAGCGGATTGACACCCTGCGTGCCCGTATCGACGTAATTGACGAGAGCCTCCTGAAGCTCCTGAAAGACCGTATGGACGTGAGCCGCAGCATAGGCCGATATAAGAAGGAGCACAACGTGGCCATCCTGCAGGCGGTCCGCTGGGAGCAGGTGCTGACCGAAACAGTTGCCCGTGGTGGGGAACTGGGCCTTTCCGAGGCCGCCGTCAGTGCCATCATGACAGCCATCCACGACGAATCCGTCCGGGTGCAGAATCAGATATTGGAAGAAGCGGAATAATTACAATATTTACACAATAGAGTTTTAAGAATATGACACTTGCATTGGAATTGACCATCCGTTTGGTGGGTGCCGGACTGCTGGGAGCGGTGATCGGCTTTGAACGGGAACTCCGCGCCAAGGGCGCCGGCATCCGTACCCACGTCCTCGTAGCCATCGGCGCCTCCCTGCTCATGCTCATTTCCCAATATGGTTTTCCGGATGCCGTGAAGTTCGATGCGGCCCGTATCGCCGCCGGTGTGGTGGGCGGTCTGGGTTTCGTCTGCGGCGGTATCATTATGAAAACCGGCAACCATGTAAGTGGTCTCACTACAGCGGTGGGCGTTTGGGTTACGGGCGCTATTGGTCTGGGGATGGGCGCTGGCATGTATGAACTCTCCATCCTGGCCACCATCGTGCTGCTGATCTGCCTGGAGGCCCTGAACTATTACACCATCCATCTGGGAGAGAAAGAGTACAATATTGTGGTGTGCACGGACGACCAGCAAGCCATTGCAAAGGCTGTAGACGGTTTCAAGGACAAGTTAAAAGGCTTCTCCCTGGCCAAGGACGGCGACCTGTACAAGGTGAACATTACCTTGCGTTGCAAGAAAAGTGTCAAGTTCTCCGAAATCATGGATCAGATTTCTGCCATCCCCGGCATCACCCTGAAAAGTCTGGAATAAGATATGGAAAGAAACATCAAAACCATTGGCGTTCTCACTTCCGGCGGTGATGCCCCGGGTATGAATGCAGCCATCCGCGCCGTTACCCGTACGGCCCGTTTCCACAATATGAACGTGGTTGGGATTATGCGCGGCTACCAAGGACTCATCGAGAAAGAGTTTGTGAAATTCACCTCCTCCAGCGTGTCCAATACCATCCAGCGCGGCGGTACCATCCTCAAGACGGCCCGCTGCATGGAATTCATGACCCCCGAAGGCCGGAAAAAGGCCTATGAGAACATGGTGGAGGCCGGCATCGATGCCCTTGTGGTCATCGGCGGCAACGGTTCCCTTACCGGCGCCCAGCTTTTTGCCCGGGAGTACGACATTCCCATCATCGGCCTGCCCGGAACCATTGACAATGACCTCTACGGAACAGACTCTACCATCGGCTACGACAGCGCCTTGAACACCATCGTGGAATGCGTGGACAAGATTCGCGACACCGCCAACAGCCACGACCGCATCTTCTTCATCGAGGTGATGGGCCGCGATGCCGGTTTCCTGGCGCAGAACAGTGCCATCGCTTCCGGTGCAGAGGCCGCCATCATCCCCGAGGGCAAGACGGACGTGGACCAGCTGGCCGAATTCATCGAGCGCGGCAAGCGCAAGAGCAAGAACAGCGCCATCGTGCTGGTGAGTGAATCCCAGAAAGACGGCAAGGGCGGCGCCAATTACTATGCCGATCGCGTGAAGAAGGAGTATCCGCAGCTCAGCTCCCACGTGACCATCCTGGGTCACCTGCAGCGCGGCGGTACCCCCAGCGCGTATGACCGCATCCTGGCCTCCCGCCTGGGTTATGCGGCCATCGAGGCCCTGCTGGAAGGTCAGCGCAATGTCATGATCGGCATCAAGAACGATGAGATTGTGTATGTGCCCATTTCCCGGGCCGTCAAGATGAACAAACCCATCAATCAGGAGCTTATTTCAGTACTGAACGTACTGTCCATGTAATGTTGTACGGGCTGGTTCTCCGCATCAGGCATTTGTTTTATGACAGGGGGTGGAAAAAAACTTTCCAGCCCCCTGTTCCTACCATCTGCGTAGGAAACCTCACGGCCGGCGGCACCGGCAAAACGCCGCACGTGGAGCTGCTGCTCCGCTTACTCTCTTTCCGGTCGGTGGCCGTGCTTTCCCGCGGCTATAAGCGTAAGACCAAGGGCTTCCGCATCGTGGGGGAGGCCGATTCGGCCCAAACCGTGGGCGACGAACCCTTGCAGATAGCCCGGAAGTTCCCCTCCGTCACCGTGGCGGTGGACAAGGACCGCATTCACGGCTGTCAAGAACTCCGCGACAAGCAAGTAGAGCTTGTTGTCCTGGACGATGCCTTCCAATACCGAAAGCTGGAGCCCAGCCTGACGCTTTTGCTGGTGGACTATCACCGCCCCGTTTTCAAGGACCGACTCCTGCCCTGGGGCCGCCTGCGGGACCTGCCTTCCCGCATCCGGAAGGCCGATGCCGTGGTGGTTACCAAATCCCCTGCCGAAGTGCCGGATGATGAACGGGCCTGGTGGCGGTCCAAACTTCACCTGCGGGAAGAGCAGCCGCTCTATTTCACCCGTATCCAGTACCAGAAAGCCCTGCCGGTCTTCCCCGATGGAGACTCGCACTATCTGTATTCCCAAAAGGTAATCCTGGTGAGCGGCATTGCCAACGACACGCCGCTGAGACAATATCTTTCGGATACTTACAAGATTGTGGGCCGGCTCTCTTTCCCGGACCACCACCGCTACACCAAACGGGATATCCGTGCCATTGCCGCTGCGGCCCGGAATTGTCCCACCGCCTGTCTCATGACAACGGAAAAGGACGCCCAGCGGCTGCGGGACGTCCCGGAGGTTCCGCCGGAGCTGAGCCAGCGGCTTTTTTACCTTCCCATTGAAGCGGTGTTCCTCTCCCCGGAAGAAGAAGCCAATTTCGTTCAATATCTGCTTTCCAAATGAGGCTATTGCCGCCTTGACAGAAAAACGGCATTCTGTGGCTTCTGTGTGTCAAGGCGGCATGCGTAAGTTGTTTTTCCGAAGAATTATATATATTTTTGCAAAAAGTATATATGGAAAGCGCAATCACTTCACATAGAAAGCTTATTGACATCAAGCCGGCCGTTTTTGACGGCTTGTCAAAAGAAGCAAAAAGGCAGGGCATCTCGCTGAAGAGACTGATTGAGCAGCTTCTGGAAGAAGCCTGCCCCAAACCCAAGGTGGACGCCAGCCCCTCTGTTCAACGCATCATCGGTTCGGCTCTTCCCAAGGGTCGGCGTGTAGAGGATATTCAGGACGACCGTCTTCAATATCTGCTTTCCAAATGAAGCTGTTTCTGGATACCAATGTCCTTCTGGACCTTCTTCTGGAAAGGGAAGGATATGAGAAGGCCGTTCCTGTCTTCCAATTACAGGAAGAAGGAAAACTTTCGCTGTGCGTTTCCATTCTTACCATGGTCAACGTCGCATACGTATATAGGAAAACCGTGGGCCAGCGTCTGGCTGTAGTGAATCTGAGGTATTTATCATCCCTGCTGGAAGTCCTGCCCATGGACGGCCCTATGCTTCAACAGGCTATATACCGGGAGGGTCCGGACTTTGAAGATATCCTGCAAGGGGTCTGCGCCGCCGCGCACCAATGCGACTACATCCTCACCAACAATGTGGCGGATTTTCAAATCGGCCCGGGCCTCGCTTCGGCTCAACTGCCCATTCCGCCAGTCCTGTCGCCGGAGGCTTTTCTAAAAAGTTCACTATCTTTGCACCCGTGAAAATCGGAAACATAGACCTGGGTGAGCGCCCGGTGACATTGGCGCCCATGGAGGACGTCACCGACGCCAGTTTCCGCATCCTGTGCAGGGAGGCGGGGGCGGCTATGGTCACCACCGAGTTCGTGAGTTCGGACGGCCTGGTGCGCGATGTCTCCAAGACCATCGCCAAGATGCACACCCTGGAGGAGGAAGCGCCGGTGGCCGTGCAAATCTACGGCAGCATTCCCGAGGCCATGGTGGATGCCGCCAAAATGGCCGACAAAGCCTCCGAACTGGCCGGCGGGCACGGGGCCGATATAGTGGACATCAACTTCGGCTGCCCGGTGTCTAAGATCGCCGGCAGGGGAGCGGGCAGCGGCATGATGCGCGAGCCCGACAAACTGGTGGCCATCACTGAGGCCATCGTGAAGGCTGTCCCCGACAAGCCCGTCACCGTGAAAACCCGCCTGGGCTGGGACG
>JAEEGL012641966.1_pt1 | contig 11689 bp, 12 predicted proteins | sample 9134231 | NCBI WGS metagenome assembly JAEEGL01 (sample SAMN16246548, study PRJNA631951) | gut metagenome | biome: gut microbiome; feature: rumen; material: fiber-attached | host: Bos | place: Iran: Karaj | collected 2018-10 | reverse complement strand
CTACAACGATTCCAACAATCATAGTAATAACCAGGAAATCGTTTGTTATTTCTGCGCTGCTACCTTCGCTGGTAAATGCACCGGTGTTGGGGACTACGATATCTTCTTCGTCGTCATCGGTTTTTGGTTCTACGATTTTGAAGCTAGCTTTGGCGCTCCCTGAATCTGGCTCCGTAAAATATGCTTCAAAGGAATGTTCGCCTAGCGCGAGAGTATTTAAGAAACTCGCTGGGAGGGTGATAGTCTGGTTGTCTGGATCTACTTCACAATCTGTACGCATATCATGATATTCGTCATCAATGATGAGATTGCCTGTGCCGCAGAATGTTGTTACATCGTTATCGATTTTGAAGACTAATGGTTCTTCACTACCAATGATATGCTCACCGCCATCGCCTTCTAGTACTGGATAAACTCGGCGGAAGGTTGCGTAAAAGGTTAAAGACTCTGTACCGGGTGTTACTCTGAAGATGTTGTTTTCTATCTGATCGGTGACTTCTTGGCCGTCTAATTCTAGATATACTAGCTCATTGCCTGGTTCCGGAACAATTCCTACTTCTACATCGGTACCGCCGACTACAATGTTTGGCACATCGAGAGTACCGTTACCCATGACGTATTTATAGACGGAAAGTTCGTGGCCGGCTCTCACGTAGGCGTCCATGGTGATGTCTCGGATCTCTTTGCCAGTTTCGGTGCCGTCGTCGATAACGGCGAGGTCGAGGGTGATTGGCATGTGTCGTTTCAAAACATCAACATCATCTTTTACTTCGAAGGTAGCATAGATAAGAGTGTCACCAGCCTGAACGTGGATGCCTTCGTCGCCGGCTTCATCATCGATGCAGCCTGGGATGTTCCAATCGAATTCACCGGTTGACATGGAATAGCAGAGGTGACTGATGCCGGACGAATAGTCCATCCAGCTCATATAATGATCCAATTCTTCGTCTTCATCACTAATAGGCGTGAAGTATCCGTGCATGGAATGGATGGTCATTTCGCGTGTCGCTTTTAGTCTTACATCGACTAAGCGCTGGTCCGGTTCGGACGGATCAATTTCGTCAATATTGAGCGTACCACCTTCTGCAGTGAAGTAGCTTTCGGTGGCAGACACCTTAGGAATATAAACGTTTGATAATGCCAAAACTGTCACTATGCAGCATGCTGCAAATGTTAAATATTTATTTTTATACATGGTTCTCCTTGAATTATATAACCTATACTCATCCAAGTATAACACAAAATACTTATGTTTTTATAATTACATAACAAACCAGCATTTTCTCTTTCCATATTTAATAAGACCATGATAAAAAAGCTCCCTCGGAAGGGAGCTTAAAGTTAGGTGCGTTCTTTTTCTGACGATTCGGTCGTTGAAGATAAACAGACATCATCGGCATATAGACCAGTCGTGCAATCCCGATAAATCATATCATCATCGTAACGATACGTGATTTCAATTTTTTTCTGCATCACACTTGTATCCGGCATCTTGCAGCTACCACGTCTATAGCCCATGAATAATATCTCTCCACGAGCATTATAGGCCCATGTCTCCACGGTCTCTACTGCATCGCCTTCATTATTGTAATAACGGTATGACGCCATTAAACAAATCCGAGTCACCGCGTCTACGTCTGCAGTGTCACTATGAACATATTCCTTATTCATTCCATCGTAGTTCGGATTCACCGTCAATTTCATTGGCGCAGTAGTTTTGATAACTTCCTGAGACTCCTCCGGCGGCCACAAAATCCGCTTTATCAGCGAATGGCCAAACTCCTCACCTTTATGTGTGAAGAAATAATAGCACCGAAAGATCGAGAAAGCCACCGTGATCACAAAGATTATTATAGCTAACGCCTTTAAACCAGACTGCTCTGAGCGTTTCATCGACATCACCCCACCTTATCGTCATTCTTCAAAGCCTCACCAACATAATATTCGATCAACTGCTCCATCGGGCTACCCGGAGCGCACTGCCCATCCCACTTTTCAATAATGAGATACGCTGCCACCTCGGGTGTGAACTTTTTACTCAGCTCTTCCCAACCAGCCGTCAACCGTTCAGCCTCATACTTCGCCAGCTCCGCCTGCGTTTCCGCATTGGCAATGCTCATCTCATATTCCAGCTTATCATTTTCAGCTCGCTTTGAAAGATTTGCGCCGCGTGAAAGTTCCTTGTCATATTCCGCCTCCGGCGACAAATTACCTATGGAAACAGAATTAACCGTAACGAGCGTCGTATCTTCACCGTTATGATAGCCGAGATACTCGTCAATTCGCTCTTGCAATATCTCTTTAAAAATCGGCTCCACATACACTCTCTTTGTCACATTCTTCGCTTCCACTTCCAGTAAGGCGTCCTTCAGGGCATTCTCTACCAGTAGCTGCGGAACAATATTCTGCCAGTCCGACACATTTCTAACCAACCAGACTGATTTGGCTCCACCACCAATTCGGTAGCTAAAGCCATATCCCGAAGCATTGACGATGACATCGTCCTTGCTTTGCCCCTCAATCGAGTTATTATAATGAACAGTTTGAATTTTATTGTCCACTATAGTAACCGAGGTACGCATGCCATCATCTACGGTATGCCGTCCGGGTCCCCAATAATCATCCGATACCACTCCATCATGAATCACCACGCCAGTAGTGTTCTCGGCAATTACCACGTCCTCGCATCCGACAAGAATCATCGCCACCGCGAGCACCAGAGCCACAAGTACCATTTTCTTCAGAGTCTTCATTAGATTCTACACCATCCTTTTAAAGTTCTAGGCCAAAGGCCAGTCTTCATATTTTACCATAACATACTACTTTTTGCAAGTAGCCCTTATAGCCTCTTAAGAACTTACAACGTCAATAGCTAATTAATCCAGTGATATAATATGAGCAGTAACAGTTAAAAGCTTTAAAATTAAATATAATTGAAATAAAGGAAATGAATAAATGTACAAAAAAGAATTCATGGAAATCGCAGCAAACGAAGCAAGAAATGGGATTTTCAACCATGATGGTGGGCCTTTTGGCGCAGTAATAGTAAAAGACGGTGAAGTAATTGCATCAGGGCATAATCGAGTGCTTTCTTCTAATGATTCAACTTGTCATGGCGAAATCGACGCAATTCGAAAAGCAGAAAGTAAGCTCGGAACTTATGACCTTACAGGCTGCGAGCTTTATACTACAGGAGAGCCTTGCCCGATGTGCCTCGCAGCAATTTTATGGGCAAATATTAATAAAGTTTATTACGGGTGTAGACTAAGCGATAATGAAGAAATTGGATTTCGCGATGTTAAGTTTGACGAAATGATGGGTGGGAGGTCCAGCCTACCCGAAGACTTTATGGAAGAAAAAGAGCGAGAGATGTGTCTCGAAGTATTTAAAGAGTATAAGGAAATGGAAGCGGAAAGATATTAAACACCAACCCTAACACATCCCACCGCTAGTATTAGCTATTTATTCCCTTTTCTCACCTGAGCAAGATAATAAAGACCCATTGTATCAACAATGAAGTCGAGCGATAAGAGACTTGTAACACCAGTTTTTGTAGTAAAGAAAGTCACGATAGAACCAACAATACCCAAAATCAACAGAACTCCATAAAGCACGCCATCGCTCTTCTTGGCCGCAACTCTTCTTGCAAGCCAGAAATACCATAAGTTCAAAAGAACAGTAATTCCAGCCGTAATACCAAATTTTATCATTCCATCGTTGCCACCTAGGCTCTCTTCCAAACCATTGCGAAGTTCTGGCAAAGCAAAGCAAATAATTGTACCAACAACATAAAACAAAGCAACGATAATGTAAATCCAGCTAAATGATTTCATTGTTCCATATGATGTTCTTTTTGACATTTATTACTCCTTTAACTAAATACTATGCTATTTCAAATGTACCAAACTACTCATAAAAATTCAAGATGCTTATGTTTTAGGCATGAAACACTATCTAGAAGCAAATTATATAATATATTCATACTAATAGTTTTACATTTTCCCACCCATATCTTCTTAATCATATCACCAGCACCCTCTTCGCCATCTCATACTTTACCTGCCGCGCCTCATTCAATCCACTCGCCCACCCTAAGATTGCCACGCTTGATGATTAAACCGAGGTCTCCATTTGCCAAAGAAATGGAAAGCACTATCATGACCATGCCGATTGGTTCCCTACTTACAATTACAGCCATCAAAGATTGTAGCGAAAAGGATTTTTGCAAAAAATTCAAGTCCTCCACAATCACGCTCCACTGGCACATAAAACGACTTCAAATCAATCGCGATATAACACTTCTCCGCTATACTTCCATTTTACAACACTCCCCTCATAAATAATAACGATATGCTATAATAAAAGCATAACTAAAAACAAGGGACTCAATATAATATGGAACCGAAAAGACCAACTGGAACACCAATAGAAACGCCAATTGGAACACCAATCACAACACCAACTGGAACGCCAACTGAAACGCCGATTACAGCACCAATTACAACACCAACTGGAACGCCAACTGAAACGCCAATTGAAACACTACCAAACAATAATAACAAACAAAATATTTTTAAAATCACCGCGGTAATAGCAGCCGTCATAGCAATATGTGGTATTGGTTTTGGGATTTATAGTGTTATTCAAAGTTCACAAAAAGACACGCAAATCTCCGATTTAAAATCTCAGGTATCTGAACTCGAAAAAAAGATTTCCGATCTCAGTCAAACTACTAATGAAACTATAGATAATAACCAAACAAACAGCGAATACGATATTAAGGAAACACGGAGCGGCGACCAATACAACCCCAACGCGATATATAATATTTCGCTCAATTCACTTACTGGCGATTTTGCCTATACTCCAGTTTACGAATGCGGTTATATAAACAAATCAGATTGCCAAGACCCAACTACTTATAATGGCGTCATTCCAACCGATTTACTTAATCAAGCGGTACTTCTTCATGGTCAAATAGATTTTGCCGAATCGAGCGAAACCTCTTCTGCTGCCGATCATTGGTTCCAAGCGATTAGCCTTTTGATTAGCCCAAACAGTGTAATACTAGTAGGATGTAATCAAGAAGGTAGTCTTTCAGATTGTAGTGTGTATGATAATCTAAAAGACTACGATTCAAATCAAGACGAAAAAATAACAAACACAGAATATTCTCGCTTTCTATTATTAAAACACATCCCCGATTTACTGCAAGAAACGTCTGAATAAAACTCTACCTCTTTCCCTTGTTCTTCACAACATGAATTCTCCCCAAAAGCCCCGCCACCGCCAGCGGATGCAAAATATACGCCACCCCATTCTTGTCCACCTGCCCCTTATGCGCCTTCACGGCAATTTCTAACGCTGTTTCGAAAACTGAGTTCATGTTTCCTCCTTTTTATAATACATGTCACTCCTTTATTATAGCCCAAACCACCCTTTAACATCATCATACTCATCTCGCACCAATTTCTTCCATTCCTGCGTCTCATTTTTAGCTGGCAAATCTGTCTTCGCATACACCAACAGCACCCGTACCAGCCTTAGCCTATCATCTACACACAAAATGCACCGATTTCCAGACCGCTTCGGCGACACTTTAATCCCAAAAATCGCAAAATCTAACTTCACTAATCTATAACGCCCATTCGACGACACCGCAATCAAATCCGCCCTTTGCGATTCCAACATATTATCAATACGACCACACATGAACCCAATATTATCTCGCGTCTTTATCCAACTGGACTTGTATTTCTTTGCGAAAGACTTCATAAAGTGCCTTTCCGCAAAAGCCTCAAACACGACATTATATTTGCACTGGTCCATAAATCTTTTCTGGTTCCTCTTGGAAAATTAAACCATACGGTATTATTTCATCGTCCAGACAAATTTGCCATGGCAATTGCTCATGTGTAAAATTCACAATATCAACTGTCGGCTTGCCCTTCCATGCCTCACCCACTTTTTTTACCATTTTAATCTCATCATCCGCTAATTTGCCCGTCGGCGCTTGCTTTTCTGTAAGTGACAACATAATCGCCTGCCCTTTAGATTCGCGCATGATCACACCGTCTTCCTCCAGTTCGTCTAGCGCCCTAAAATATTCATACGGCACCGGACCTTGCGGCATCTTGCGATATTTCACGCCCGTGAGCGGCTTAGAGTTTTCATAAAACCAAATAAAATCCGCGAGATACACTAACTTCGCCAATTTAGTCTTCGTAATTTTCCCATCTTCATCTGCGCCATATTTCAGCGCATTCAAAAGCACCTGTTTAAACTTGTTAAAAGCGTCCACCGAATCCGCAAATCCCGCTACACCATCAGAGGTGTCCAGCAAATCTTCAAGATTCAATCGAAAAACACCAGCCAGCACCTCTGCTTGACTCAGAGTAGGTTCCTTCTTTCCATTCTCGATATTGATATAAGTCGGGCGACTCACGCAAAGAATATCCGCAACCTGCTCCTGCGTCAGTCCGCGTGCTTTTCTAGCATCAATAACTGCTTTTGCATTAAACCCACTCATAGTTTTTCCTTTCACTTATCTACCCTCATTATACTATATAATGTCAAGAAAATAAACATTTATTGTAAAATAATATTTACGAAAGCCTGTAATGGTGCTATAATGACGATAATTATAAAAAGGAGTTTCATGAACATCTTAGAAAAAGCACTAGATCTAATGAAAATTATCATAGAAAAATATTTAATCACAGGCAGTATTGCGATTGTAATATCTATACTATTATATGCAACTACACGCAATGCCATTTTACCATTAATAAATCTCGGCGAAAAATTATACGGAATCTTATTGTTCTTTGCATCCTTTATTTTAGTCTTACTCATAAAACATCTTTTAGGTAAAACAATTCAATACATACAAAAGAGAAAAACTATAAAAACCAGGAATGAAAAAATTAAAGAAGTATTATTAGATATTGTTGATTCCATGGATCCCGAATCTAGAACAATGCTAGATTATCTTTTGGAGCACAATAATAATCAAGTGATAATACCTAGCTGTATGGAAATTCCATATTCTATTCAGCCATATTGTACAAAGAACGATTTTCGAGTTAATGATGAAATCTACCCATTCAACCCGATGAACATGGTACAAGAAAATTGGGCATTAAATCCAGGTATCCATGCCACCAAAGTGAAACTTGAAAATGATTTCTACCAGCGATTAAAATGGCTCAAAGAGTATAATGGCACGATTTCGAATTTCGATTAAATAAAGCTATACCGCCCCAAAATATTTCTCAAAGAATTGCAACAACCTTGCAATTACACTCTTCTTCTTTTGCGTCCTTTCTCCGCTAAACCTGGAAATGGCAGGCATAATGCGGTCAACATCCGTTCCTGTAGTCTTCATTACACCATCACGAAATGAATTAGTCACAAGACGCTTCGTTTCCGCAGGATTTAGATTATTCTCCTCAATAATAGTATTCAGCTCATTTTCCCTTTCAAAACTCACAAACTTATGCCACGCATCATGTATTTCGTTATCCCTTCGCGCCGAATAAAGAACAATAAAGTTATGGATGAGCTCTTTCTTACTTCTAAGTTCAATGCTAGAATCAACTGCTTTATCGATACTAACAAGAATATCCTTATTAGTGCAATTAGTTTCATGATACTTTGCTACAAGCGCTAGTATATAATCAACATTTACTTCAGCCTGGCGGACTAGCTCTATTTCAAACACTAAATCGTCATCAATCACTTCTGTGTCTATACCATCTCGTCCTCGGAAATCTTGATACATATCAAGATAGATACTTTGATAATCTTGTAAGTCGCGTGGCGAAAGAATATCATCCTCAGCAAATTTGTCAAAGGACATTAAAATATTCCTAAGTCTAAGTACCTTACCAAACAGTTTCACGAAATCCTTTTGATTCTGTTCACCCTCAATAGCTTCTCCTAGTGGATATTTTTCAGATAATTCAACAATATAATCTTTGTACCCATTTTTATGCACGCCATTTTCATCGTAACCATTAAAGTATTCATCGTAACTTTTTAGTAGCACAATTCCAGATGCATCTTTATCGCCAAATAGACCGACAGCTTCATCCACTTTTTTTGAAAGATTACGGAAACAGATTATATTACCATATTGCTTAACAGAATTCAGGATACGGTTAGTCCGAGAGAAAGCCTGAATTAGTCCGTGCATCCTCAGCTCTTTGTCTACCCATAAAGTGTTAAGCGTAGTAGCATCAAAACCAGTAAGGAACATATTAACAACGATCAATAAGTCAATCTCCCTATTCTTCACGCGTAACGACAAATCCTTATAATAATTTTGGAAGGCATCACTTGAGGTATCATAGTTGGTATTAAATAACTTATTGTAATCATCAATAGCCGAATCGAGAAAATCACGAGATGACTGATCGAGACCAGATGTATCAAAATCTTCATCTGGAAAAATATCATCCGGATCATCCTCATTAGCTGAAAAACTGAAAATAGTAGCGATCTTAAGCTCGCTTCCCCTTTCTGCTAGTTGTTTTTTAAATTCTAGATAATAACGTTGCGCGGCCGGAATAGAAGCAGTAGCTAAAATAGAATTGAATCCATTAATACGTCCGTTCAACACCTCTCTTTTTGCATCACCATATTTAACCACATCGGCCACATTCAAAGTCCGGCTAAACGAGTAAAACCGGTTGCGTATAGTCTTTTGGTCAAAGTGATCTAGTATGTATTTAACAATCTGAGAAATGCGTTCTGGAGCCAACAGCGCTCGCTCACGATCAATAGAACTTACCTGTTTATCAACAATATCGTCACGCTCCTTAATGGTATTAAGGTAATCTATCCGAAACGGCAAAACATTTTTGTCGTTAATCGCATCCACGATTGTATAAGTATGTAATTTTTCACCAAAAGCTTGTTCGGTAGTACGAAGTTGCGGATTGCCACCACTACCAGCATTCGCCGCAAAAATCGGCGTCCCAGTAAACCCAAAAATATGATAATTCCTAAATGTCCTCGCAATATCGGTATGCATTTCCCCAAACTGAGAACGGTGACATTCATCAAATATAATCACCACATGCTTTTGATAAACTTCATGCACTGGATTCTTATGGATAAACACTCCGAGTTTTTGAATAGTTGTCACAATGATGGGATACTTATGAGGATTACCGTTTTTATCTTTGTCTTCCAACTGGTTCTGAAGAATCCTTGTTGATTTATTTCCATTCGCCGCACCCTTCTCAAAACGGTCATATTCCTTCATCGTCTGATAGTCCAAATCCTTCCGATCAACCACAAACAATACCTTATCAATACCAGGCAATTCTGCAACCAACTGTGCTGTCTTGAATGAGGTCAGAGTTTTGCCAGAACCAGTAGTATGCCAAACATAGCCACCTGCTTTGACGCTCCCCAACCATTTATAATTAGTAGCTATCTCAATCCGATTCAGAATCTGCTCCGTCGCAACTATTTGATATGGCCTCATCACCAGGAGCTTATTATCAGAATCAAAAACGCAGTATTTAGTTATCACATTCAGCAAAGTAGATTTGTTAAAGAAAGTCTTTGTAAAATCAACCAAATCAGGAATCGTTTTATTCTTAGCATCTGCCCAATAACTCGTGAATTCAAAGCTATTACTAGTTCTCTTAGATTTTTTACGAGCCATTTCACCGAGTTCTTTAACATGGCTAATGCGAGTCGTATTAGAATAATACTTCGTATGAGTTCCATTAGAAATCACAAAAATCTGGACAAACTCAAATAAACCAGAACCAGCCCAAAAGCTATCACGAGCATAACGCTTTATCTGGTTAAACGCCTCACGAATTTGCACGCCACGGCGCTTAAGCTCAATATGGACCAAAGGCAAACCATTTACGAGAATCGTCACATCATAACGATTATCTCTCACGGCGCCCACATCTGTCCCATTTGTATATTGATTAATAACTTGAAGGCGATTATTATGGATATTCTTCTTATCAATCAAATAAATATTCTTCGTCAATCCATTATCCTGTTTAAGAACTTGAACATGATCCTTCTGGATTTTTCTAGTTTTCTCAACTACCCCTTCTGAATTCCCAACTATGTTTTCTGAAAAGAATTTCCTCCATTCTTCATCCGAAAATGTATAAGCGTTCAAATCCTGTAACTGCTTTCTTAAATTATCCTCAAGATCATGTGGGTTATGAATAGACAAATATTCATATCCCTGTTCCTTCAAGTTCTCAATAAACTCTTTTTCAAGCTCTGCTTCACTTTGATATGATTGCGAATTTCTTTTCTCAGGTTTATATTCTGCCAACACAGTAGACAGCCCACTTTCAACTACTATATTGTACCTTTTGTCTTGCATTATTACTCCTCCGGTCTAAACTTTGCCGTATATTTTTGAAACGCCTCTACGAAAATCTCCTTTTCCCTGTCCGTCAATTCAGAATATTCAAACTCCGAAAAATGACTAAGTTTATTCATTAAGCGGATTGCTTCTTTTCTATCACGAAACTCAGGCATACATTCGTCAAAGTTTTTATACCCAAAATACAGCTTCGTCTTTTCCAATAAAACCCTGAACATATTGTAATGATTCTTTTCCAGGGCATTGTTTTTAATCGCTTCTTCAATCTTTTTCCTCAAAAACAAGTGATACCCAAAAACATTTCGCGAGTTATCCGTTAATAAATACTTTTGCTCTTTCGTCCTTGATAATATGTATGATTTAAGCTTCAGATTTTTATCACCCCTATCAATCACATTACATATTTCATTGAAGAATAAAGCATGGTGCGTTGTTATTAAAACATCAATACCTGTTTTTTTGCTATTGTTTGCAAATGTCTTCAGTAAATCATAAATTGCTAAAGATATTTTTATAATAGCAGCATCATCAATAGAAGACACTGGATCATCAATCACTACATATTCTAGATTATTAAATATATCAGTGCTTCGGTTATCCTCTAACTCCTGAAGCTCGGCAAACGCTCCAGCCAGAATAGTATAAAAAACCGACCAGACAAATATCGTTTCCTCCGCTTTGGAAACCTTTATCGGTTCAGTATAATCTTCTCCGGTTTCAGCATCTGGTTCTAATAATTTAGCTCTAAATGTTACTTCGTGGCTATCTGATGAAAACTGTGGATAAATAAAAACATCGCTATAAAAGTTCTGGAAATTCTCCACTATTTGTTTTTGGAGACCTTGCTCGTTTATAAATTCCACTACCCAAGACATTTTATCTATGTTGAGCACGCAGTTTTCGTTGTCCCAGGTAAAATAATCCTGAAAGATAGCATTAAAGCACAAACAATTATTATCTTCAGATTCCGAAATCAACCTAGATAATCTGGTCTTTCCAGTGCCATTGAATGCGAAAATTACACTCACCGTAGTTTTTTGAGTATTTCTTGTAGCAAAAAGTTCATTCGCGACTTCCTCTACACTGTTTAATTCTCTATCCCTATCAGAGTCGAGTGTCATCTTTTTATCTCCTCAAAAGTTAAAAGCTTATCGCGATAATACTCATATTGTTTATACCGTGCTTCAATTTCCGCTGGTAAACCTCTGCTTAAATCGGCAGTCAAGGAATCAAAACTGTCAAGTATCTCAACTATTCTTCTCTGTTTTTCTATGGGTAAAACTGGGAAAAGGAGTTTTTTAAACCTATTCTGAT
>JAEEGL011794908.1_pt1 | contig 11689 bp, 8 predicted proteins | sample 9134231 | NCBI WGS metagenome assembly JAEEGL01 (sample SAMN16246548, study PRJNA631951) | gut metagenome | biome: gut microbiome; feature: rumen; material: fiber-attached | host: Bos | place: Iran: Karaj | collected 2018-10 | reverse complement strand
GACTTCCATGAGGACTGCGTGAACACCATCATGAAGGATCTGGTGAAGCTGATGGAGCCCAAATATATTGAGGTGCTCGGTTTGTTCGTGCCACGCGGCGGTATCAGTATTTATCCTTACGCCAACTACGGCAAGCCTGGCACAAAATATGAGAAGCTGGCTGCCGACCGTCTCTTGCAACATCAGATCGTAAGGTAAGAATTGAGAATTGAAAATTGAGCGCTCGACCTTTGGTCGCATTCTTTGCAAGCAAAGCGTCGCAAGCGCCGAGCGGCTACCGCAGGGACGCAAGAATTATGATTAGACTGGCGGCCTAGGCCGAGCGGTGGATATTGAGATTATGCCAATATGGATAAACAGAAAGTAGTATTTCCTGAGAACTTGGAGCTGGCGCTGAGCGAAGCTATCAGCGAGTGTAAGCCCGACCGCATCTTTGTGCTCACCGACAAGACCACACACGAGTTGTGTCTGCCTGTGGTCAGCGGTTTTGCGTGCATGAAGGAAGCAAAAGAGATTGTGATTGAGGCAGGCGACCAGCACAAGTCGCTCGAAGCCGTCAGCCACGTGTGGAGCGAACTGCAGCGCATGGGAGCCACCCGTCACTCGCTGCTCATCAATCTGGGCGGCGGTATGGTGACCGACCTCGGCGGCTTCGCTGCCTCCACCTTCAAGCGCGGCATAGGACTCATCAACATCCCCACCACCCTACTCTCAATGGTCGATGCCAGCGTGGGCGGCAAAACGGGCTTCAACTTCGGTGGACTGAAAAACGAGATTGGCGTCTTCCGCAATGCCTCCACCGTGATTCTTGACACCGTGTTCCTCCAGACGATGGACGTCGAGAACCTGCTTTCCGGCTATGCTGAGATGCTGAAACATGGGTTGATCAACCGTCTCCCCCAGCCTCTCCCAAAGAAGGGAGATGCCAGTTCGGCAGAGGGAGGCATGCTCAGCCAGCTTCTGACTTTCGACATAGAGCAGCCGAACCTCAAGACGCTCAGTCAGATGGTCGAGGAAAGCGTGGCTGTGAAGGAGCGCATCGTCACCGAGGATCCAACTGAGAAAGGCATCCGCAAGGCGCTGAACCTGGGTCACACCGTAGGTCATGCCTTTGAGTCGCTGGCCTTGCAGCGCACCCCCGTGCTGCACGGTTATGCCGTAGCCTGGGGCATGGTGTGCGAGCTGTATCTCAGCACCGTGAAGACAGGCTTTCCTGTTGATCTGATGCGCCAGACCGTTCGGTTCATCTTCGACCACTACGGCCGCATGCCCATCACCTGCGATGACTACCCTGCCCTGCTCCAGCTGATGACCCACGACAAGAAGAACGTGGGCAACGAGATCAACTTCACGCTGCTGGGTGGCGTTGGCGACATCCGCATCAACCAGACGGCCACAAAGGAAGAGATTGAGGAAGCCTTAGACTTCTATCGCGAGGGCTGCTAAGCGTTCTGCCTCCTTGCGGGCAGGCTTGCCTGTCTCAGTCAGCGGCAAGCGCTCCACCTGCAAGCAGCGACGCGGTTGCCAGAAGCGTGGCAACACGTCAGCACAGATTTTTTCTATCGCAACAAGATTATCCGATTCGGTGAGTAGCTCCACAGCCTCACCGAATCGTTTGTCTTTACATTTCGTGATCAGGAAAGGTGCCGCCAGATGGGGTTTCAGCAGGCGCTCCACTTCCTCTATCTGAATCTTGATGCCGCCTGAGCAAATCACATTATCCTTGCGTCCCAGAATGCGGAAGCGGCCTTGTGGATCTATCTCAGCTATATCGTTGGTGGTCAGGCGATCGGCACAGACCAGCGGCGCGTCGATGATGAGACAGCCCTCGTCGGTCAGAGAGAGGCTGACCGAAGGAAAGGGGGTGTACCACTCGCTGGCCTCAGGCCCGTTGAGCCGTCGGAGAGCGATATGAGAAAGTGTTTCAGTCATGCCGTAGGTGCTCCAAACATAGTTGGGGAAGTCAGCCAACTCAGCAGCCAGATTGTCATCAACGGCTCCACCACCTATGATCAGATGGTGTATCTGCATCAGCCGCTCGCGCTCTTCCGCTACCTGCAAGGAGTTATAGACCTGCATGGGCACCATCGCGGCAAAGTCGATCGTTTCGGTTACCGATTGCAGCGGGTGGCCGCTGGGCGTAATGCTGACAAGTTTCAGTCCGCATGTCAGCGCCCTCACCACCATCATTTTGCCTGCAATATAGTCAAGCGGCATGCAGAGCAGAGCGGTGTCGCCCTCATGTAGTCCCAGAAACTCACAGGTGATGCGAGCCGAAGCCTCCATGCGGCGCTTTTCAACCCACAGAGGCTTAGGCGTACCCGTCGAACCGCTGGTATGCACCAGCAACGTGTCACGCCCGTTATGCCACTCTTCCAAAAACTCCTCAAGCGACATCCGATTCAACCTTCCGTTTTTCCTGTTTTTTACTCTTAAAGAAGCACGAGAACAAAAATTCCTACTGCTTCTTGGCGAGATTATAGTTGTAGTACTTAGTGCTGCCCGTGATGTCCTCGACCACGCGGATGAAGGGCGGGAACTTGACGCTCTTATGCTCGGTTATGCCCTTCGTCTCGAGAATGGTGAGGCCGTCGAGCTGGTCAAGATATTTGTCGAGTTCAAAATACTGGCCTTTCCAGATGAAGCTCTTGCGCAGCTTGTGGATGGTCTGACGCTCAGGGTCGGCCAACTGGAGCATCATCTCGTAGAGGTTGTTGTTGAGCTGGCGCTCGGTGACAATCTCCTCGGTAGGTGAGATGCGCTTGCGGATGGTGTGAACATTGACCCACTTGCCGTCCCATCCCCTACGACGCAGACGCACCTCACTATCGGGCTCGCCCAGGAGATAGGTCTGGGAGATCTCGCTATCGGTGCAGTCTTCAGGCAGTTGTCCGACCACCTCAACTTTGTACTTGCGCTCATCGACGATGGGCTGCGGAAGGCCGAGCACAGCTGAGATCTCCTTGATGACACGGTTGAGCTTCTTGTCGAAGTCCTCACCATTATTAATCACGCGCAGGTGCGGATGGCCCTCCCACGCCTTGATCACCTTCTTGTCGAGCATGCGGGCAATCTCCAGTCCGCGCTCGTCGTTAGCCTCGTTGCGCGAGTTGTTGTTGGCGGTGGTGTAGAACTGTTCTGCACCGTCGGCAGCAGAGACCAGATGAAGCACGGCATCATAGCGCTGACGCAGTTCAGGCGTAGAGGTGCCTACGGCATGTGTGATCTCATTCCACGTCTCAGGCGACATATAGGCCGAAATATCCATCGTGCCTCGGTCGCAGACGATAAGGCAGGGCTGGTCGGCAGTACACTCCTGAGCCATGCGCAGGAAGCGGTCTTCAAGCAGCATCTGCACCTCGAGCGTCGCCTTCTCGCCCTCATAAAAAAAGCCCTTGTTCTGCGTCAGGTAGTTCATACCTGCCTGCGTGAAGAGCGTGGGCACCTCAGGGATGGTGAAAACCTTGTAGCCAAGACTGGAGAAATGTTCTATCACACGAACCAAAGCGGAGGTCTTGCCTGCGCAAGGCCCGCCTGTAAGCACAATTTTTGCGATGTTATTCATCTGTATCTGACTTTTTCAGGTGCAAAGATACAAAATTATTAAGAAATGGCAACCGCAATTGACATTAATTTCGTACCTTTGCATTCAAATAGCAAATTATTTAAAGAACCAAATCGAGAAATTATTATGATAAAACTGTTTGTTCCAGGCCGTCTGTGCCTGTTTGGAGAACATACCGACTGGGCTGGTCACTATCGCACGATGAACGCTGACATCGTTCCTGGTGCCGCCATCGTCACGGGTATTGAGCAAGGCATCTATGCCGAAGTGGAGAAATCGAGCATCTTCGAGGTGCAGTGTACCGCCACCGACATGTATGGCGGCTGGCACGACTTCGCCTGCCGCATGGATGAGCAGGAGCTGAAGCGCATCGCACGCTCAGGCGACTTCTTCTGCTACTGCGCCGGCGTGGCTTCCTACATGCTGGAATGGTATAAGGTGGGTGGTGTGCGCATCAAGATTACGGAGATGACGCTGCCTATGAAGAGCGGACTGAGCTCGTCGGCTGCCATCTGCGTGCTCGTGGCTCGCGCCTTCAACCTAATCTATAAGTTGCACCTGAACACGCTGGGCGAGATGAACATTGCCTACGTGGGCGAGCAGCGCACCAGCAGCCGATGCGGCCGATTGGATCAGGCTTGTGCCTTCGGTGTGAAGCCGAACCTCATGACCTTCGACGGCGACGAGATCGAGGTGCAGCCGCTCAACGTGAAGAAGCGCCTGCACTGGGTGTTTGCCGACCTCTGCGGCGAGAAGGACACCATCAAGATTCTGGCCGACCTGAACAAGGCCTATCCCTTCGCCTCAAACGAGATGGAGCGACTGGAGCATGAGGCGCTGGGCATCAGGAATCAGGAGATTGTAGAAAAAGCCATCAAATATATGGCCGAGGGCGACAGAGAGTCGTTAGGCAAGCTGATGACGGAGACGGAAGAGCTGTTCGACCGTCAGGTGGCGCCGATGTGCCCCTCAGAGCTGACCTCGCCGAAGCTGAAGGCCGTGCTGGCCGACGAGCACATCAAGGAGCTGACATACGGCGGCAAAGGCGTGGGCTCGCACGGCGATGGCTCTGTGCAGTTCCTCGCTAAGAGCGCCGACGCCCAGCAGGAACTGGTGGACTACCTGATATCCAAAGGCATGCCTGCCTACACGCTGACCATCAACCCCGTACACACCGTGCGCAAGGCCATCATCCCCGTTGCCGGTTTTGGCACCCGCCTCTACCCTGCCACCCGCTGTCTGAAGAAAGACTTCTTCCCCATCCCCTGCCCTGATGGCATGGTGCGCCCCGTCATCCTCATCCTCTTGGAGGAACTGGTTGACTGCGGCATCGAGGACATCTATCTGGTGCTCGGTTCTGAGGAGGAGCGCAAGCTTTACGCCGACTTCTTCGAGCGTCCGCTGTCGGCCGACCACATGCAGAAGCTGAACGCGGAGTGCCAGGAGTATGAGAACCATATCCTCGACATCGGCAAGCGTCTGCACTATGTCTATCAGCGCGAGAAGCGCGGCTTCGGACATGCTGTCTATCAGGCAGCAACGTACGTCCGCAACGAGCCCGTGTTGCTGTTGCTGGGCGACACGCTCTATCGCTCCACATCGAACAAGCCCTGCGCCCTGCAGCTCATCGAGGCCTACGAGCGCTTCAACAAGCTGACGGTGGGTCTCTATCCCGTCGAGCTCTCAACGGTGAGCCACTTTGGCATCATGAGCGGCGTGTGGGAAGACAAGGACTGCAGCGTGCTCACGGTTTCTACCCTCTGTGAGAAGCCCAAGGCCTCGTATGCCGAGGAGTTCCTGGGCGTGAGAAACCAGCAGGGCGAGAAGGAATACTGCTCGGTGTTCGGCCAGTACATACTGACACCTGAGGTGTTTAACCAGCTGGAGGAGGACATCAAGGAGGCTGATGCCAAGGGCGACATGACCCGCGAGATTGAGCTGACCTCAGCTCTCGACGCCGTTCGCCAGCGCGAAGGCATGATAGGCAAGCGACTGAACGGTGAGCGCTTCGACATGGGTAATCCTGCCGCCCTCGCCGAAACCGTCAGACTCTTCAGTCGGAATTAATTTGATTATTGCTACGAGGTCTTTCCGATGCGCATCAGCACGAGTCCGAGGAAAATCCAGACGATTTCACGGAAGCGGCAGATGATGCTGACAAAGATGCCGAGCGCAGCGGAAAGACCCAGCGCGGCAATAGAGATGACAAAGCCACCCTCCTGCACCCCCAACTGCATGGGCAGGAAGCCAATGAGGTTGGCAAAGAGCGTGGTGAACGAGACGATGAGGATGGAATGGAGGAAGGTGAGTAGCAGTCCGACCATTCCTCCTCCACAATCCACATCGAAGAGCAGCAGCATGAACATCACCTCCAGGCTCTGCACCACCCTCGAGAAATATTCCAAAATAAGACTCCGATAGAATGCCCGCTTGTCTGTCTTGTGCAGGCTGGCTATCTGTTCGTCGATATGGTGCAGCGTCTCCGCATGGTTCTCACGGAAGCGCTGGCTCCATCCTTTCAGTCCTGGGATATAGCCTATCCAGCGTATCAGCTTCACCACCAACCCATTGCGATAGCCGCGTGCAAACACATAGAAGGCGGCTAGACAGAACACGATGGCCAGCGAGAGCACAGTGCCGATGGCGGTGTTCAGCGGCAGGTCGCCAGCAAAGGCCAAGCCCAGATAGATGAAGATAGAGATGAACCAGAACCAGAAATGGGCGAAGAAATGCATCATGGCATAGAGGATGACCGACGAGGTGGCATGCTCCTTGTCGATGTCCTTCGACAGCTCCAAAATGCGGTAAGGCTCACCGCCCAGGCCGCCTACAGGCGTAGCGTAGTTCAAGGCGTAGCCCACGATGGTCATCTTGTAGATGTGCCAGAAGCCCACCTTCTTTCCTTCCTCCGAGGTGCTGCGGATGATGCTGCGCCACGACAGGGCGTTCATGAAGTAGATGACGAGCCAGATGCCGATGATAGGCAGCAGCCAATAGCCTGCATGACAGAGGTGCTCCCACAGTTCGACGAAACTGACGTCAAACGTGAAGAGCATCACCACGACGGCAATGACGCCTATCAGGAAAAAGAGGTTATTGACCCGCTGCTTCGTCCACTTCATGACCGGTTGAGAGTTGAGAGTTTAGAGTTGAGAGTGTAGAGTATAGAGTGTAGAGTTGAGAGGCTGTTTAGAGCTTCTGAGCTATGCGCTTGCAATTCGTCTCATGACGGTGAATGATGGCCCACATCATCAGCGTCATCACGATGCCCTCGAAGAGGAAATGTCCTGCGGGCAGGTCGATGAGACAGAACAGGAAGAACCAGAACTCACGGAAATTGAAGGTGAGCAGGCCGTTCCACTTCATCAGCGGCAATGAGAAGTCGTGAATCTCCTTGCGCACCTCGTCGGGCACATTATCGGTGCTACCGTATTTCTCACGCAGGCGAGTCATCAGCTTCTGGAACTCAGGCGTAGCCTCTTCCTGCAAGCGGGTATATTCGATATAGTCCTTCTGGAACGTGCGCTCAATCCAGCTGTCGGTCTCAGGCGTCATCTGCTCGTAGATCTCACGCTGCTTCACCGAGTTGTCCAGTTCGCTGCCCTTCTCGCCCTTGAGGAAGAAGAGGTGCACCTGGATATAGTAGTCGGCGATGCGCTGCTGGCGCTGCAAGCCCCAAAGGCCTGAGATACCTGCCAGCACGAACACGACGGCCGTAGCAATCCAAGTGTTCTGTGGCGTATCCTCGATACCCAGCCACGAGAATTCGAGTTCGTGGTGAACATAGAAGCGATAGACAATGGCGGCATAGATGGGGAAGAACCACGTGAAGCCTGCCAGTCCGTCGAGGATGCGGCCTAGACGGCTCTTCTTGCCCGTCATGCGTGCCAACTGACCGTCGGTGCAGTCGAGAACGTCGGCAATCATCAGCATCACGATAGCCACGATGTTCATCGTGAGACCCATTGCCCCCTCATAGTAGAAGCTACCGAAGGCAAAGAAGAAGGCGCTGGCGGCACCGATGATCATCGACCAGATGGTGACGGTGTTGGGATGCACGTCCAACTTGGCAAAAACTACTGCACAATAGTAACAAAAAGGACGGATGACGTGCAAATCCAGCCAGTCCTCCGTCTCTGACGACTTTAACGTCGCCTTGAATTTCTCGTTCATATTTGATTCGTTAAACGCTAACTTTTCTTTCCGCCAACCGTTTATTTCTCATTGAAAACCCGTTTGATGGTGTCGCAAACCACCTGCGTCTGCTCGCGGCGACCCAGCGTGATGCGCAGGCAGGACTCCAGTCCCTTGTCGGTCATGAACTTGATCTTATAGTCCTGTGCCTTCAGTTCCTTCTGCAGGGCCTCCTTGATCTCCAGCGGATACTTGATCAGGATGAAGTTGGCCACCGACTTATACACCTTGAAGCCAGGCAGACAGTCCAGTTCCTTCTTGTAGAGCTGGCGTCCCCACTCCATCTCGTCGGCCACGTGGCGATAATGCTCGTCGCTGTCGAGGGCTGCCAGTGCCACAGCCTCAGAGAAGCGGTTGTAGCCCAAGTACTTATTCACATAGCTCAGGAACTGGTCGTGACCCTTGCCGATGAAGCCGAAGCCGCAGCGCAGGCCAGGCAGACCATAGAACTTCGAGAGCGTGCGCGAGATGATCAGGTTACCGTATTTGTTCACCAGCGGAGCAATATAATCTACATCGGTGGTGATGAAGCTGGCGTATGCCTCGTCCACGAGCACGATGGTGTCGTTGGGGATGTTCTCCATGATGCGGCCAATCTCCTCGCTGGTCAGGCTGTTGCCCGTGGGGTTGTTGGGCGAGGCCAGCAGCAGCATGCGGGGATGGACGCGGTTGGTAATCTCAATCACCTCATCCACATCGTAGGCGAAGGTGTCCTCCTTCTCGTAGAGCGGATACATCTCGAACGTGCCGCCGCACTCGCTGGCCACACGGTTGTAGTACCACCACGAGAACTCGGGGATGAGGATTTTGGTGTTGGGTGTTGGGTGTTGGGTGTTGGTGGGGTCTTGCTGGCTGTTGATGCTCAGGAAGTAGTGAATGGCATTCTTCAGCATATCCTCGCCGCCATACGTCAGCAGCACCTGCTCTTCGGGCACACCATAGATTTCGCTTACGCGCACGGAGATAAGGCTCTTCTTGCCCTCATCATAGATGCGGGTGTAGAAGCACAGATCCTTCGGATTGAAATTCTTTACTGCGTCAAGCACCTTCTGGCTTGGCTCGAAATTAAACTCGTTTCTATCAAGATAGTTCATTGTCTGTATCTTTTTTCTGTTTCAATTTATTCTCAAACGAACTGCAAAGGTACGCATTTATGGGCGAACAGCAAAATATTTTCAGCTTTTTTGCATTTTATGACTCTTTCAACCCCTTCATCGACAGCGAGATGCGGTTGCGGCGACGATCCACCTCTATCACGCGCACCTTCACGTGCTGATGCAGTTTCACCACTTCGGCAGGGTTCTTCACGAACTTGTCGGCCATCTGCGACACATGCACCAAGCCGTCCTGATGCACGCCCACATCGACAAAGGCACCAAAGGCCGTAATGTTCGTCACGATGCCGGGCAGCTCCATACCCTCCTGCAGGTCATCGACCGTCTCCACGCCCTTGGCAAACTCGAAAGCCTCAATCTGCTGGCGAGGGTCGCGACCTGGCTTCTCCAGTTCCTTCATGATGTCGGTCAGCGTGGGCAGTCCCACCTCAGCCGTTACGTAGCGTTTCACGTCGATGCCGCTGCGCAGCTCTTTCTGCTTGATCAGGTCGCCCACGGTGCATTTCAGGTCTTTGGCCATCTGCTCCACCAAGGCATAGCTCTCAGGGTGTACGGCACTATTGTCCAGCGGGTTCTTTGCCCCAGGAATGCGCAGGAAGCCGGCACATTGCTGGAAGGCCGATGGCCCCAGGCGCGGCACCTTCTTCAATTGTGCGCGTGAGGTGAAGGCACCGTTCTCACGGCGGTAATCCACGATGTTCTTCGCCAGCGTCGGACCCAGTCCGCTCACATATTGCAGCAGGTGGCTTGAAGCCGTATTGAGGTTCACGCCCACCGAGTTCACGCAGCTCTCCACCGTCTGGTCGAGCTGTTTCTTCAGCTTCGACTGATCCACGTCGTGCTGATACTGGCCCACGCCGATGCTTTTCGGGTCGATCTTCACCAGCTCGGCCAGCGGATCCATCAGTCGGCGACCAATGGAGACGGCACCCCGCACGGTCACATCCTCATCAGGAAACTCGTCGCGGGCCACCTTCGAGGCCGAATAGACCGAAGCGCCATCCTCGCTCACCACGAAGACGCTCACGCCCTTTCCGCCTTCAGCAGAAAGACAGTCCTCGACAAAAGCCCTCGTCTCCCTGCTGGCCGTACCGTTACCGATGGCGATGGCCTCTATCTGATAGTCCTTCAGCATCTGCTGCACATGAACGGTGGCCTGCATGCGCTTGTTCACAGGCGGATGCGGGAAGATGGCCTCATGGTGCAGCAGATTGCCCTGCGCATCAAGACACACCACCTTACAACCCGTGCGGAAGCCTGGGTCAACGCCCATCACGCGCTTCTGACCCAGCGGAGCTGCCAACAGCAGCTGGCGCAGGTTCTCGGCAAACACGCGGATGGCCTCTTCGTCGGCCTGCTCCTTGCTCAGACCCGCAAACTCCGTCTCTATCGACGGCTCCAGCAGTCGCTTGTAGCCATCCTCCACGGCCTCCTTCACCAGTCGTCCGCAGGGTGTGTTACCATAGACATAATGGCGGTTGAGCCGCTCCGTGCAGGCCTCGTCATCCACTGAGATGCTGATGCGCAGGATGCCCTCAGCCTCGCCGCGGCGCATGGCCAGCAGTCGGTGGCTCGAACAGCGGCGCAGCGGTTCGCTCCAGTCGAAATAGTCGCTATATTTGGCAGCTTCGTCCGTGTCGGCTTTCGCCTTCACCACCTTCGAGGTGATGATCGCTTCGCGACGGAAAGCCGAGCGCACCTGCTGACGGCTGCGCTCGTCTTCACTCACCATCTCGGCGATGATGTCCTGTGCACCCTTGATAGCTGAGGCGACATCGGCCACGTCACCCACGACATAGCGCTGGGCTGCCGCCTCTGGGTCGCGCTCCCGTTGCATCAGCAGCGTCGTAGCCAGCGGCTCCAGTCCCTGTTCGCGAGCCACCTGCGCACGAGTTCGACGCTTCGGTTTGAAGGGCAGGTAGATGTCCTCCAGTTCCGTTGCGTCCCAGCATGCGTCAATGCGCTTCTTCAGCTCAGGCGTCAGTTTCTCCTGCTCCGTAATGGTCTTCAGCACGTTCTCCTTGCGCTTGGCGGTCTCCTGCAACCGTTCATACTGGTCGCAGATGGCAGCAATCTGCACCTCGTTCAGTCCGCCCGTCCGTTCCTTACGATAACGTGAAATGAAAGGGATGGTACACCCCTCGTCTATCAATGCCAGCGTGTTAGCCACCGCCTGCTCTGTCAGTTGCAGGCTCTTCGCTATCAGCGCCGCGAAAATCTTGTTTTCCATATCCTTCTGTCATGTTTTATTTTTGCAAATGATGCGATAGTGCGTCCAGGTAAGCCTTATTGGAGATTTTGCAGTCAGCGATTGGAAAATGGTTTCCAACGAAGATTGTGAACTCACTGCACGCACAATCTCAGATTTTCCCGTCAGTTTGGTTCATCTTATCAAATAATATGTGGCAAAGTTAGCAAAAAGAATCTACAATCAGCAAGAAATAGCTGAAAAAATGACGAATGAAGCGCAATTTTATTGAAAACGCCCTCATTCGAGGCTTAAGAATGGCATACTTTGTATGGAAATGGAAAAGACGATATACGAGGGATGCGAATTATAACAGTTAACGGCAAGAAGGAAGCTTGTTAGGTCTCAATTCTCTCGAGAATTGAAGCGAGAAACGGCGTTCCGCTATAGTTAGAGCCTTAGTTACTTCCGAATTCTCGAGAGAATTGTAAGCGTATCCGCTTTGACGCCTTGCAGTCTATCTCAAATATGCTTACCTTTGCATGGTTTTAAAATCATGCAATTATGAGATACAGTTCAGCAGACATCCGCCATGAATCTACATGGCAACAATTTCTTTCAGCATTG
>JAEEGL011390607.1_pt1 | contig 11689 bp, 11 predicted proteins | sample 9134231 | NCBI WGS metagenome assembly JAEEGL01 (sample SAMN16246548, study PRJNA631951) | gut metagenome | biome: gut microbiome; feature: rumen; material: fiber-attached | host: Bos | place: Iran: Karaj | collected 2018-10 | reverse complement strand
CGGATACGGTCCTCAAATCCACCATAATCCTTTCCAATGTCATTAATATGGCAATAGAGATGGGGCTTTCCGTTATCACAGAGGGCGTGGAGACCGAGGAGCAGAAGAAATTCCTGGAGGAATGCGGCTGTCATCAGTTCCAGGGTTATTATTTTTCAAAACCCATTCCGGTTTCCGAATTCGAAGATAAGTTCATCAAAAAAGATGAGGTTAAAGCGTGAGGATATCACCCATATCCGGATATTCCGGATTCGACAGTTACATAAGGCCCCTTCAGTACGATCCCGGCAATGCTTCGGGCGTTTCTCCGGAATATAAGGAGAGCGTCAGGAAGAATGCGGGTAAATATTCCGTGGGGGCAGCAAGCCCCGTGGGATATCCGGATTCCGAAACCGTCAGCGCGGGCCCCAGGAAGGGATCGAAGGAAGCAAGGGAGATAGAGAACCGCTTTAACAGGATCGCCAGTGACCACTACGGTGAAAATACCGCCTACGGCCCGAAGGGACAGGGCATCGGATATGAAGCCTCAGGCAGGGTGTTTGATGTATTCATCTGAAAAGGAACGCACTTTTACAAAGAGCGCTCCTTTTTTTCTAAACAGGACCGCGTAAGGATATGACTATGACTGCCCCGGACAATACCACAAAGAACATAAATGCCATTGCGGGAGAGGTCCTTTCTCTTGCAAGGGATGAGATCCTTTTGTCCTTCAGGTTCCTGGACAGAAGCCTTATGGAACTGAAGTGCGTATCCAGGCCCGGGACAATGACGGTAATGTCGGATACGGGATTCATGTACTACGATCCGCTGTTTTTATTGCAGGAAGCAAAGAAAGATTATCACATCCCTTCAAGAATGCTGTTCCATGTGCTGCTGCATCATATATTTGCCCATCCCTTCGCGGGAGAAAAAACCGATGCCGTACTGTGGGATCTTGCCTGCGACATTGCGGTTGAAAATGTAATTGCAGAGCTGAAGGACCCTTCCATAACCGTGGATACCGATGCGGGTTGTGCCGGAATGCTGAAGGTTTTGAGAGAAGATATCGGAATGCTCTCTGCGGAGAAGATATACAGGTATTTCCGAAAAAATCCCCTGACTCCCTCCAGAGTTCTGGAATATGAAAGAGCCTTTAAAAGGGACGATCATTCACTGTGGAGGACATCGGCAAAAACTGAGATGGTGATCTCCGAGGAAGAGTGGAAGAAGATCTCAAGACAGGTTCTTACGGAGATAAAGAACTTCTCCGAAAAAGGAACTTCTTCCGAATCCCTTGAGAAGAATCTCTCCGAGGGGAGTGCAGTTAAATACGACTATACAAAACTCCTGCAGAGATTCCTTGTGTCCGGAGAGACCAATCACCTAAGCGATGATGAGTTCGATTATATCTATTACACCTACGGGCTGGAAAAATACCACAACATGCCTCTCATAGAACCCCTGGAATACAGGGAAGAGAAACGCATCAGGGATTTTGTCATAGCCATCGATACCTCGGCATCCTGCAGCGGGGAGATCGTAAGGAAGTTCATAAGACAGACTTTTGATCTTTTAAAAAATTCCGAGAGTTTTTTCAGGAAGGTAAATGTCCATATCCTTCAGTGCGACAGCGAGGTCAAAAGCGACGATAAGATCACGGATATAGAGAGCCTGGACAGATATCTTGATACCATGAAACTCTACGGCGGAGGAGCAACGGATTTCAGGCCGGTGTTTGCTTACGTGGATGATCTTAAGGAAAAGAAGGAATTCGATGATCTTAAGGGCATCATCTATTTTACCGACGGTTACGGGATATATCCCGAGAAAAAACCGGACACGGATGTTATATTTGCATTTCTGAATAATGATCCCGGAAGAATGGGGCCGCCTGCCTGGAGCATGAAAGCGGTCATCGATGAGGAGGAACTGAAATGAACATTTCCCGAGCAAAACAGGTTATAAAGGATACGGTATCCATATATCTTAAAAAGGACGATAACGGAGATTACTGTATTCCCGTTGTAAGACAGCGTCCCGTATTTTTGCTGGGAGCTCCCGGTATAGGTAAGACCGCCATCATGGAACAGATCGCATCGGAGCTGGGGATCGCGCTGGTGAGTTATTCCATGACACATCATACAAGACAGTCCGCCCTTGGCCTTCCCTTCATCACCACCAAAAAGTATGAGGGAGAAGACTATTCCGTAACCGAATACACCATGAGCGAGATAATATCATCCGTTTATGATGCCATAGAAAACAGCGGCATAAAGGAAGGCATCCTGTTTCTTGATGAGATCAACTGTGTATCGGAAACCCTGGGCCCATCCATGCTTCAGTTTTTACAGTATAAGACCTTCGGAAGACATGCCGTTCCCGAGGGATGGGTAATAGTCACTGCGGGAAATCCCCCGGAGTATAACAGGTCCGTAAGGGAATTCGATATCGCCACTCTGGACAGACTGAAGGTTATATCCGTTGATCCCGACCAGTCAGTATGGAAGGAATATGCCTACGGAAGGAATATCCACGGAGCAGTCATGGGATACCTTGACATCAGGAAGGATGATTTCTATGTTATGGAGATGTCCCCCGAGGGAAGGGCCTACGTTACCGCAAGAGGCTGGGAAGATCTTTCGGAGATGCTGAAGCTCTATGAGGAAGAAGAACTCACGGCCGATGAAACACTGATCGCCCAGTACTTAAGATGTGACAGGGTGGCCAAGGATTTTGCCGCTTATTACGACATGTATAAAAAATACAAGAGGGACTACCGCATTGCTGATATCCTCTCGGGCAATCCTCCCGCAGGCATTTTTGAAAAAGTAAAGAATGCGGGCTTTGATGAAAGACTGTCCGTTGTGGGAATGCTCATGGATTCCGTATGCGCGGATATGAGAAATGTTATGGAAAAAGCTGATGCACTGTCGGTTCTTACTCCCGTGTTAAGAGCTGCCAAGGCAAAGTCCGAAGAGGGAGCAAACGCAGAGGAAGTCATCGGTGTGCTTAAGGCTGCAGCGGAGGGTGCAAATAAGAAGATGACATCCCTCAAGACCGCGGGAGCACTCAGCTCCGCAGACAGGAAGAATTTCAGATCCGCAATAAAGACCTATGAGGATATGATGAGAAGCTGCTCGGAGGTTTCCTGCGAGAGCGGAAGCGGAGCGTTTACGATCTGCAAGGGAATATATGAAAGAAAGACCGAGAATCTTAAGAAGGATACCGCCGAGACGGGAGCAAGACTATCCAATATGATCGCCTTTGTCAGGGAAGCTTATGCTGAGGGCAATGAACCTGTGATAGTGGCAGCAAGGCTTACTTCCGATCCCTGGTCCTCCAGATTCATCGGTGCCTTCGGAAACAGCGATTATACCCTTCTTGCAAAGGACATGGAACTGTCGGAAAGAGGCAGTGCCCTTAAGGAAAAGATACTTAAACTGGACATCTGATCATGAGTATGGAAAGCAGGATCGAATTTCCCGGCGGGGAAATGGTTTTTTCGGAAAAAGAAGAGGCTGCGGCCTTAGTGAGAGTTTCGGGCAATCCCACATCCCTGGAAGTGCCGGAGACTCTTGAGAGCGGCGTTAAAGTGACATCAGTGTCGAAAAAAGCGTTCCTCGGGAGAAAGAGCCTTAAAAAACTGATACTTCCAAACACCGTAACTCTTCTGGGAGACTGGTGCTTTGCGGGATGTGAAAACCTTAAGGAGGTAAGCCTTCCCGCAAGCGAAGCGGGAGAGGGAATATTCAGGGGCTGCGTAAGCCTCGAAAGGATAAACGTATCCGGAGCGGAAAGATCTGTGTGTGAACTTCTGGCGGGGGCAGTGAGAAATGCAGCACCGAACCATCTGACGGATCTTCGCAGTCTGTCCGACGACTGGCTTGCAAAGTGGGATGCCTGGGCACTGAAGATCATAGGTGAACCTGATGATGAGGGATTTACCAACCAGATCCTATGCGGTGAAGAGGATTACGGCTCCAGTGACCGGGGTGCCTACGAGAGCAGGAGACGTGTGCTGAAGGCCTCTCTTTGTATCCTCCGCCTGTTAAATGATGACGGGCTTTCCGGTGGAACAAGGCAGATATTTACAGACTACCTCTACAGACACAGGGCGGGATCGGAAGAAGGGGATGAAAGCTGGAAGGCTCTTAAGGAAGTGTATCCTGACAGAAAACACTTCGATCTGCTGGAAAGCCTGGGATGCATCACGGATGAAAACAGGGACCTTATGATAAGGGATCTGGGAGAAGAAAAACCCGAACTCAAGAGTCTTCTTATGAAGACTGCCGGGAATGATGCCATGGATAACTTTTTTAAAGGCCTGGAACTGTAAGGCAATATGCCTTCAGGCTCCGGCCTTTTTATTTTTGTCGAAAAACAGTGCGACAACAGGAAGCAAAAATATGAGAAACGGGATGATGTATCTTGCTTTGGATTCCCAGATGACGCTTAAGATAAATCCGCCTATAAGGTGGATATAGAAAAACCACAGGTATATACTGACATTCCCTTTTTTATTAATGGTGTCCCATAAGCATTTAATGGCATATAAAAATGCGATCAGATATACGAAGGTCTGATAACGGTTCATGAACTTAAAAGAAATGTCATTAACCCGGCCGAAATAGTAGCTGTCGTAGAAGCCTGTGATCTCAGGCATCTCGTCCTCTTTAAGGCTGTAGGTGTGGGTTGTTACTTCATAAAGGGGCTCGGTCCACTGCTGATTTATCTTTCTTTCGTAAAAATCTGCCGTCATGGCAGGATCGGCCGAAAATTCCTTAAGCCTTTCGCATATATACTGTCTGCTTTCCTCGGAAGCAAGTTCTCTGTCGGCTCCGTATTTATCATAAACGATCCAGGGATATCTGTTGAATACGCCGGGGCCTCCCCAGGAGTCCATCATACCCATGGCAAGTATCGATATAAAGGGACTTCCGGTGTCTTTGTCATAGCCTGAAGCTTTTTCGTAACCAAGGCTTACGGCAGATACCAGCAGGTAGGAGAGAAGTGCGATGGCAGTCATTGAGATTACGGGGATGATTTTTTTATCCCTGATGGAAATGAAGGCTGCAACAATGATCAGTGCTATCAGAGTGATCCAGGAAGTTCCCCTGGTCATAACGGCAAATACGGATCCCAAGAGAGCGAGAACGCAATAGTACCATTTTCTACGGGTGATAAATCTGTGGAAATAAAAGATCATGACCATTGATCCGAAGATCGATGGCAGATCACCGTAAGCATAGGGAAGAAGGTAAAAATATGGGAGACAGGAAAACATAAAAAAGGAATAGATCATGGTGGAGGCGGGACCGCCTCCTATGTCCTTAACAAGTTTTGCTCCCAGGATCATGGTAAAGGTGTTCATAAAAACCGTCATGACCTTCACCGGGGTATAGTTGAAGGGGCCGAATATCCTAAAGATGATCTCATAGAAAAATACAAGCCCTTTCTGGAAGGGAAAGATTCCGATATAGCCCAGGGGCTGAAACATTTCGTAATTACCTTCGATGGCGTAAGCCGCAGCGGCGGTGGTACTTATCTGGTCACCTGTTGGATAATAGGGGCTGTTTAAGACGTATACAAGTCCCAGGATAGTATAGATCACGGCAAAGACCGTCAGAACAACGGGTTCCATGAAAAGGAAGGCTTTTTCGTATTTTTTTGCCAGACGGCAGAATATGAAGAGAACTATTATGCCGCCGGCACAGTAAAGGGCATTTTTGAACAGGCTGTCGGTGGCGGGGATGCTCCAGTTATAAAGAATGTATTCCTTGGGGGAATGATAGGACCCGCGGGCACTTTCGAAGGTGAGAAGTCCCAGAACGACCGCCGAGATCAGAAACATCACCGCTCCGCAAAAGATTACGATATGATTTTGTGAGATTCTGAGTTTTTTCATCGATGTAATTTAGGAAAACCTTTTTTTAACTTTATCATAAAAGTCCGGGAACATCCAAAAACGCGATTTCCCGTTTTTTGCGTTAAAAATGCCTGAATATTGCGAAAAAACTATTGTTTTTATCAATTCCAAACGATAAAATAAAATTGTTTAGAGAAATTTAATAGTTATTATGTACCTGAGGAGATTATTATGAAAGAGGAAAACAAAGGATTTTCGCTTGTCGAACTGATCATCGTAATAGCGATAATGGCTGTCCTTATCGGTCTTCTTGCACCCCAGTTTATCAAATATGTGGAGCAGTCAAGAAGATCGAGAGATATCCAGACTGCCGATCAGATAAGGGAGGCTTTCCTCTCTGATATTGCTGAAGGTAAGACTACCGGTTCGGGATCTGTGGTTGTTGCCATTGAGATCAATTCATCATATCTTCCCGGAGCTATAAATGAAACTCCCCGTGTTTCCGGTCATGTAATCGGACATGGAGACACATTTACCGCGGTATATGATGCGGATGCGAACCAGGTCAAGGTTTTCATTACCAGCGATTATACCGGTTCCCAGACCTATAATCTTACCACCGAGTCCGGAATATCCGCATACAGGGCATTCTGATCAGGCGTATCAGTGATCTAACGAAGGTGAATTGAAGAAAGCATCCGGGTGATGCACACCGGGTGCTTTTTTTACGGAAATTATTTTAGAACAGGAGAGCTGAAATGACATTAGAAGAAGCAAAAGCAAAACTTGAAAAATACGGACAGATGCAGGTTCTCAAATATTATGACGAACTGTCCGATGCGGAGAAGGAAGGCCTTCTTGCACAGATCGATGCAACGGATATGAGCATCCAGGCTAACTGCAAGCATCAGGAAGAACTGGGAAAGAGAGGAGTCATCACCCCTCTTGAGTGCATGGAGATCCCCGAGATTGAAGCAGGAAAGGCAGAGTTTGAAAAGGTCGGTCTTGATGCTGTTAAGTCCGGAAAGGTTGCCGCACTTCTCCTTGCGGGAGGCATGGGAACAAGACTCGGATCCGACGATCCCAAGGGAATGTACAATGTGGGTAAGACCAGGGATCTCTATATCTTCGAGTGCCTCTTTAATAACATGAAGGAAGTTACCGACAAGGCAGGCACACCCATCCACATCTATATCATGACTTCCGAGAAGAATAATGACGCTACTGTCGGTTTCTTCAAGGAGAAGAATTACTTCGGTTATCCCGAAGATCATGTTCACTTCTTTATGCAGGCTATGGCCGCAGCTACCGATTACGACGGCAAGATCTATCTTGAAGAAAAAGGACGCATGGCTACCTCACCCAACGGAAACGGCGGATGGTTCGTATCCTTGGTAAACGCAGGCCTTCTCGATCATGTCCATGCAAATGGTATCGAGTGGTTCAACGTATTTGCTGTAGACAATGTTCTTCAGAGAATTGCAGATCCTGTCTTCGTCGGCGCTACCATTTCAAGGAACTGCACAGTCGGTGCCAAGGTCGTAAGAAAGGCTGCTCCCGACGAGAAGGTAGGAGTTATCTGTCTTGAGGACGGAAGACCTTCCATCGTTGAGTACTACGATCTCACCGAAGAACTTATGAACGCTAAAAATGAAAAGGGCGATCCCGCATATAATTTCGGTGTCATCTTAAATTATCTCTTCTCCACCGCACAGCTTGAAAAGATCTTAAACGGAGCACTTCCTCTCCACATCGTTGAGAAGAAGATCCCCTGCCTTGACGAGAACGGTGTGCTGTTCAAGCCCGAATCACCCAACGGATATAAGTATGAGAACCTTGTTCTCGACATGATCCATCAGTGTGACAGCTGCCTTCCTTTTGAGGTTGTAAGAGAGAAGGAATTCGCACCCATCAAGAACAAGACCGGTGTTGATTCTGTGGAAAGTGCAAGAGAACTTCTTGAGAAAAACGGAGTTGTTCTTTAAAAAGCATTGACTCTTCCCCGGGGGGACCCTTTATTCTGAGACTGTAATAAAAATTTTAAGGAGGTCATATGGGAAAGATACTTGTTACCGGCGGCGCCGGATTTATCGGAAGCCACACTGTTGTGGAACTTCAGAACTCGGGAAGGGATGTAGTGATACTTGATAACCTTTCCAATGCAAATGAGAAGGTCCTCGGAAGACTGGAAGCCATCACCGGCAAAAAAGCAGCTTTCTATAAGACCGATATCAGGGACAGGGAAGGACTCGAAGAGATCTTCTCAAAAGAGGACATCAGCGCAGTTATCCATTTCGCAGGACTCAAGGCGGTTGGAGAATCCGTTGCAAAGCCCTGGGAATATTATGAGAACAATATCGGCGGAACCCTTACTCTCGTTGATGTAATGAGAAAACACGGATGCAAGAATATCATCTTTTCATCCAGTGCCACTGTTTACGGAAATCCTGCTTTTGTTCCCATTACCGAAGAGTGCCCCAAGGGACAGTGCACCAACCCTTACGGCTGGACCAAGTCCATGCTTGAGCAGATCCTTACGGATATCCAGAAAGCGGATAATGAATGGAATGTGATCCTTCTCAGATACTTCAATCCCATCGGTGCACACAAGTCCGGTACCATCGGTGAGAATCCCAACGGCATTCCCAACAATCTTATGCCTTACATTACCCAGGTTGCCGTAGGAAAGCTTGCAGAACTGGGAGTTTTCGGAAATGATTACGACACCCATGACGGAACCGGCGTAAGAGACTACATCCATGTTGTGGATCTGGCCCTCGGACATGTAAAAGCTCTGGACAAGATCGAGACAAATCCCGGTCTTAAGATCTACAACCTCGGAACCGGTCAGGGATACAGCGTTCTTGATATAGTGAAGAACTTTGAAGATGCCAACGGCATTAAGATCCCTTATTCCATAAAGCCCAGGCGCCCCGGCGATATCGCAGAGTGCTATTCCGATGCGTCCCTTGCCGAAAAGGAACTTGGCTGGACCGCACAGTACGGCATCAGGGAGATGTGCGAAGATTCCTGGAGATGGCAGAAGAACAATCCTAACGGTTATGACGATTAATCTAAAACTCCTCCGCAAAATAGCGGAGGAGTTTTTTAATCTTCTTCTATGACCAGGATCTCGAGATAGTCGAAGGGGATATCTTCAATGAAGGACCCTTTCCTGAATCTGGCTTTTGATGTTTTTTTGAAGGAATCTATATTGTTTTCGAACCATATGGGAACGGGAATATCGAATTCATGACAGGCTTTTTCAAGGCTGTTCATTATCTTGTGGGTTCTTGTATCCTGTGATCCGTCTTCGATCACCGTGTCCCTGACCATATGAGTATCTTTGAATTCCCTGACCCATAATCTGAACATCTATTTTTTCCTTCTTATCAGCCCCTACACAATACCGGGCATATATGGTAAAATAACTTTGTATGCACACCTGGAGAATAAACCATTGCTCCGGTGAGGGGGCATCTGTTGAATCTGTAACAGTGAGATTATATTTGAAAGACGTAAGATAAGCAATGGATAATAGTATCAATGAAATAGTACAGGGTAACGGCATCGAGACCTGGCAGGAAGTTACCCTGGTGTACAATGCCGCTATGAGGCAGATCCAGACCAAGATTGAGATACTGAATGAAGAGTTCCAGCATATTCATCAGTACAATCCCATAGAGCATATTAAGTGCAGAATGAAGACGCCCGAGAGCATCGTTAAGAAGCTTAAGCGTCATAACCTGGATTCCACCATCGAGAACATGGTCAACTATGTTAACGATATCGCCGGAGTCAGGATCATCTGTTCCTTTTCTTCGGATATTTACAGGATCGCTGATATGATCGAGCACCAGCAGGACATCAAGATCCATACGGTGAAGGACTATATCACATTCCCAAAGGCCAGCGGATACAAGAGCTATCACATGATAGTTACCGTTCCCGTTTACCTTTCCGACAGAGTGGTGGACACAAAGGTTGAGATCCAGATAAGGACCGTAGCCATGGACTTCTGGGCTTCCCTGGAGCACAAGATCCACTACAAGTTCGAAGGCGATGCGCCCCAGCACATCAAAGACGAGCTGGTAGAGTGCGCACATCTTGTTTCCGATCTGGATGATAAGATGCTCAGCCTGAATGACGAGATCATCAAGCTTTCGAATGTGGCAGGAGATCCGGATCTGATCTGAACATAAAAAAACTCCCCATAAAATGAGGAGTGCCCGGAAACCTTTCGGCTCCCGGGCTATTATGAAAAAATGATCGATTTATTTTCTTCTCGTCTGTTACAAGATTGATTATATGCAGCATTTATGAATAAATTATGAACTGCATGTAAAATAATAGTAAATGTTTATATAGTCGGAAGTTTTTAAAAGCGATTTTAGTGCATTTTTCACAAAAAAGTACGTTGAAAGAGAGTTCTGAACCTTTAAACAAAAGGCTTTTTGAAGTATAATCAACTTTGGGCCGGCGTTTTAAACCCACAGGGGTATCAGATGTTTTGGAGGCTAATATGGATACATTCATGGATCAGTTATCACAGAAGATGAATGCTCAGCAGATCATCCGCGCAAACGGAGAAGCGGAGTCTGAGGCTATGGGCGTAATGAGAGCCCAGGTCAGAGAGTATCAGGACTGCCTTGACCGTATGAAGAGCGTTGCAGACGAACTCGGCGGACTTAAGGCTACCATCGCCGCACTTCCGGATCTCGGACAGGGCGTGGATGATTCCGCTCTTGATGATCTTAAGACCCAGATGGAATCCATGAATAAGGCAAACGAAGAGTATCTGCAGCAGATGCAGAACGATCTTCTTGCCAGCCAGAATGATTTCATTGCACGTCAGAAGGATCTGGCAGAGAGCCAGAACGACCTTATGAGCAGACAGAGTGCAATGCTTGAGAGCCAGAGTGATCTCATGAGCAAGCAGAGTGCAATGCTCGAAAGCCGCAGCAATGAACTTAAGGAACAGATCGAATCCATCAAGGTTTCCAACGAGGAGACCCTGGAGCGCATAAGAAACGATATCGCCGACAGCGGTAATGAGGATCTTAATCAGAGACTTGATCTTCTTGAGGCACAGATTGGAAACCAGCTGGGTGACCTTCAGCAGGGCGTAAGCGCACAGATCGCACAGGTCCGTGCAGCCAACGAAGAGTTCCTTGTTAAGATGCAGGGAGAACTTGCGGGCTCTGCCGGAGATGATAATGTAGCCGAACTCATTCAGGCACTTCAGGATGATGTTGCTTCCATCAAGCTTCAGATGGAAAATATCAGGAATGCCAACGACCAGTACCTTCAGACCATGCAGAGCAACCTTCGTAAAGGCCAGGAGCAGATGCTGGAAGGACAGAAGAGCCTGTCACAGTCCCTCGGCAACGCCGATATCCACAAGGAATGCGTTCGCGTATACAGAAATGTTCAGGCATCCATTCAGGACGAGAACGCAAAACAGTTAGAAAGCATAAAACAGGAAAATGCAGCACAGCTTGAGAGCATCAAGACTGACAGCGCGAAGAACATCACCGTCATCAAGGACGAGAGTGCAAAGCTTCTCGGAAGCCTTCGCAATGACAGCGGTAAGCAGCTTGACAATATCCGTGAGGAGAATTCAAAACTCATGGTAAATGTCAGGACCGATATCTTAAAACTCGATGAGGATATCAAGGGTGTTAAGAAGCTGGCCGTCATCGCCATCATAGCATCGATCCTTTCGATAGTGGCTCCTTTTACGGCATATTTCCTGTTCTGATCTCAGGTTTATCGTGAACAAATTGTTTTTTTCGAAAAAAAGAGGTTTCCTCTTTATAGTCTCTTCCGTCATCACCATGGTCG
>JAEEGL011039906.1_pt1 | contig 11689 bp, 9 predicted proteins | sample 9134231 | NCBI WGS metagenome assembly JAEEGL01 (sample SAMN16246548, study PRJNA631951) | gut metagenome | biome: gut microbiome; feature: rumen; material: fiber-attached | host: Bos | place: Iran: Karaj | collected 2018-10 | reverse complement strand
GCCCCGGAAAAGGCGGCGATACTGCTTGCAGGCAAGGGTCACGAGACCTACCAGATCATCGGCACGGAGCATCGCCACTTCGACGAGCGCGAAGTAGTTAAGGAAGTATTTGAAAATATGAACTAAGCTATGATATACCATTTATTCGAAGCATTAAAGGATTATGACATTCCTGGGCAGGGATTGTTTACATACCTGTCCTTCAGGGCAATTCTTGCTACCGTGACCGCGATGGTCTTCACTACGACCATCGGCAAGAGGATGATCGCCTGGCTGAGGAAGAAGAACTTCGGGGAAGCACAGAGAGATCTCGGCACGGAGGGCGCCGAAGTCAAGGCCAAGACACCTTCAATGGGAGGCGTGATCATCATCCTGTCCATCCTGGTCCCTTCGCTGCTGTTCTGCGACCTTACCAATATCTATGTACAGCTGCTTATCCTCACCACCATCTGGTGCGGAGGTCTCGGATTCGCCGACGACTATATCAAGATATTCAAGCACGACAAGGGCGGAGTAAGCGAGAGGACAAAGCTGGTGCTTCAGATTCTTCTCGGCCTGATAATAGGCCTTACGGTATGGCACAGCAGTGACATAGTAGTCAGAGAGAAGGTAGCCGTCACCGAAACCGACAGCATCGAAGAGGCGGAGAGCATTGCCGAGACGTCGGTAAGATGGAAAAACGAAGATGTAGTCAAGAGCACCAAGACGACAATCCCGTTCGTCAAGGACCATGAACTGGACTATAAGATTTTCTCTCCATTCAAGGGGACATGGGGCTGGTACGCAAAGTGGGGCATATATGTACTCATGATCATACTGGTCGTTACCGCATGCTCTAACGGAGCCAACCTTACAGACGGAATGGACGGACTTTCAGCCGGAACCTCCGCGATAGTCGGAGTCGTACTGGGTATCCTGGCCTGGCTTGGAGGCAACCTCGTCAATTCGGATTACCTCAACATAATGTACATCCCTGGCTCGGGAGAGATCGCGATCTTCATGTCCGCATTCGTAGGCGCGCTGATCGGCTTCCTCTGGTACAACGCCTACCCTGCACAGGTATTCATGGGCGATACCGGAAGCCTTACGATCGGAGGAATCATCGGCGTTAGCGCCATCCTTATAAGAAAAGAGCTGCTTCTCCCTATCCTCTGCGGAATTTTCGTGGCGGAGAGCGGGACCGTGCTTATCCAGAGGCTGTACTTCAAGTGCACCAAGAAGAAATACGGCCAGGGCAGAAGAATATGGAGTTCTTCTCCTCTGCACCATCATTTCCAGAAGAAGAAAGAACCGGACGGACTCGTAATTTTCCATACTCCTGTTCCGCCTCACCATGAGGCCAAGATAGTAGCCCGGTTCTGGATAATCGGGATCATACTGGCAGTGTCTACGCTGGCACTCCTCAAATTGAGATAATAACATAATAAACACTGATAAAAATGTCGAGAATAGTTGTTTTAGGCGGTGCGGAAAGCGGTGTGGGTGCCGCAGTACTCGCGAAAGTCAAAGGATTCGACGTCTTTCTTTCCGACAAGGGAAAGATAGACGGAAAGTATGTCGAGACTCTCAAGAAATGGGATATCCCGTTCGAGCAGGGTCAGCATACTGAGGAACTGATTCTGAATGCCGACGAGGTCATCAAGAGCCCGGGCATACCTTCGACCGTTCCGATGGTGAAGAAGATCGAAGAGAAAGGTATCGGAATTATCTCCGAAATCGAGTTCGCAGGCCGTTACGACACGGCCAAGAAGATCTGCATTACCGGATCCAACGGAAAGACTACGACTACTTCCCTGATCTACTACCTGCTCCAGCAGGCAGGCCTCAACGTAGGTCTGGGAGGCAATATCGGAATGAGCTACGCTTATCAGGTGGCCACCGAGAAGCACGACTATTACGTACTGGAAATCAGCAGTTTCCAGCTGGACAACTGCTATGACTTCCGTCCCGACATCGCGATAATCACCAACATCACCCCGGACCACCTCGACAGGTACGACTACAAGATGGAGAATTACGTGAAGTCGAAATTCAGGATTATACGTAATCTCCGTCCGGAAGACTGCTTTATCTTCGACTCTGACGACGAGATAACTATCAACCATCTCAGCCAGATCGTGACCCAGGCCAAGCTTCTGCCTTTCACCCAGAAGGACGAAGTCAAGCAGGGAGCCTTCCTCAAGGACGACAAGATTGTAATCCGATACGAGAAGGATGAGACAGATATCTATCTCGAGGAACTCGCGCTCGGCGGAAAGCACAATATCTACAACTCCATGGCAGCAGCCCTTGCAGCTAAAGCCAGCGGAATAGACAACAAGACAATCCGCGAAGGTCTCTCTACCTTCCAGGCCATCGAGCATCGCCTGGAGCCGGTACTGAGCGTAGGCGGAGTACTCTACATAAACGACTCCAAGGCTACCAACGTCGATGCGGCATGGTATGCCCTTGAGTGCCAGAAGAGACCTGTAGTATGGATTGTCGGCGGTACCGACAAGGGCAATGACTACAGCGTACTGACTGACCTCGTAAGGGACAAGGTCAAGGCAATAGTATGCCTCGGCGTCGACAACCATAAGTTCTACGAGGCTTTCGAGTCCATCGTAGGAAAGGACAAGATGGTGGAGACAAGATCGGCCGAAGAGGCCGTAAAGGCCGCCAGCAAGTTTGCCGTCGACGGTGACGTCGTCCTGCTCAGTCCATGCTGCGCAAGCTTCGACCTGTTCACCTGCTACGAAGACCGTGGTGAGAAATTCAAAGAAGCAGTAAGGAACCTTTAATATGTCAAAGCAGAAGAAAGAAAGCGGATTCTGGGGATTCGTCCAGGATTTCCAGGGTGACAAGGTCATCTGGATGATCGTGCTCGTACTGATCATGGTCTCCATCCTTGCCATCTCATCATCGACTCCGCTGCTGGCGATCCAGAGCAAGAGCACCAGAACTGCAATCATCAACGAGCAGTTCCTGATCTCCGGTCTGGGTCTCGGCATCATAGCCTTCTGCTATTCGGTAATACGCAAGATAGGATTCCTGAGGGTGATATCGCAGCTGGGATACGGAGTATCCATGTTCCTGCTGCTGTGCCTGGCCATAAGAGTCAAGACTCCGTTCTTCAGAGCCTCCGAAATCAACGGGGCCGTCCGTGCCCTGACGATATTCGGATTCCAGCTCCATGTCTTCGAGTTCGTCAAGATTTTCATGGTCATGTACCTCTCCTGGGCAATCCATGTATATCATGAACGCTGGAACGACGACGGAAGTTCCCGGAACAGGGAAAAAGGCTTCACCCTTGCGGAGCTGCTCTCCGAGACGAAGTCTTTCGCCTGGATGGGAGAAAGGAAATGGCAGCTGTTCGTGTATATCTTCTTCCCGATACTCAGCGTCAGCGTACTGATACTGCTGGGCAGCGTTTCAAGTACCCTCTTCATTGGAGCGATCATGCTTGTGACCATATTGATCGGAGGTATACGTATAAGGGACATGCTGATCTATGGCGTCGTCGGAATCGGACTGGTGGCCGGATGTATCGGACTGTATTTCGTTTCCGGAGGCAAGATCTTCCAGCGTTTCGGAACTGCCGTGGGACGTATCACCCTGGCATCCGAAGACCCGGAGGAGGAGCTGAAGAAGCTCCCGAAGGGAACGGCAGAATTCCAGGAGAAGCTGGACCAGATCCGACAGCCGATCAGCGCGAAGGTCGCTGTCAGCGAAGGCGGAATATTCGGAAAAGGCCCGGGACGAAGCACCCAGAGATATGTCGTCCCAGTCATGTTCGAAGACTATATGTTCAGTTTCATCGTGGAGGAATACGGAATCCTCGGGGCGATTCTGGTGCTGATCCTTTATGGAGGACTGCTCGCGAGAGGATGGATCCTCGTCCGGAACAGCGAAAACATGTTCGCCAAGACGGCGATCTCGGGTCTGGTACTGCTGATTTCCGGGCAGGCGGTCATGCATATGCTGATCAATGTCGACCTCTTCCCTCTTACGGGACAGACGCTGCCGATGATCAGCCACGGAAACTCCTCGTTCCTGGCGTTCAGCCTGGCGTTCGGAATAATTCTGAGCATCAGCCGTATGGTCAAGGCCAAGATGGACAAGATTGCGGCAGAAGTGAAACCTATTGTAGAAAAAACTGACGAGATCAGGGAGAGTCTGAACGATCTCGATCAGTTAGATTAGATAAACTATGGAATATAAAGCATTGAGAATCATTATCAGCGGAGGCGGTACCGGGGGACATATCTTCCCGGCCATATCCATCGCCAACAAGCTGCGCGAACTGAACCCGGACAGCGAGATACTGTTCGTGGGCGCGGAAGGGAAAATGGAAATGGACAAGGTCCCTGCAGCCGGCTACAAGATTGTGGGTCTGCCTATAGTGGGCCTTCAGAGACAACTTAACCTCAAGAACATCATCAATGATCTTAAGGTACCGTTCAAAGTTCTTTCGAGCCTGCGCAAGGCCCGGAGGATCATAAAGGAGTTCAGACCGGACATCGCGATCGGAGTCGGCGGCTATGCCAGCGCCCCGATGCTCCGTGCAGCCGAAAAAGCCGGAGTCCCTTGCCTCATCCAGGAGCAGAACGGTTTCGCCGGACTGACGAACAGGATTCTCGGGAAGAAAGCCTCGAAGATCTGCGTCGCATACGAAGGCATGGAGAAATTCTTCCCCGCCGACAGGATAGTGATGAGCGGAAATCCGATCCGCGCCGACATAGTCCCGGCCGACAAGGACATGATCCTGGAAGGTCTGCGGTTCTATGGTCTCAATCCGGGAATGGAGCATCTTTTCGTGGTCGGAGGAAGTCTTGGAAGCGGGACCCTCAACAGGGCCATGAGAAAGTGGATCTCCGAGGGTTGCCCGGGAGGAGATAACGTCCAGGTCATATGGCAGTGCGGCCGCTACTACAAGGAGGGAATCGACAGGTTCATGGAGGATATGAAGATAAAGGGCGTCAATATCGACAATATCTGGTACTCGGATTTCATCAGCCGCATGGATCTTGCCTATGCCGTAGCCGACGTGGTCGTCTCAAGATCCGGAGCGAGCACGGTATCGGAGCTCTGCGCCGCCCACAAGGCCGCCATCTTCGTGCCGTCGCCGAATGTCGCTGAAGACCACCAGACGCACAATGCCATGGCCCTTGTGAATAAAGGCGCCGCAGTGATGGTCAAGGATGCGGATGCATCAGAGAAACTTATGGAGACTGCCATGGAGCTTATCCACGACGGAGAAAGGATCCAGTGTCTCGAACAGAATATAGCTAAGCTTGCGCTTACAGACGCAGCGCAGGTAATAGCTGACGAAGCATATAAACTTGTTAAATAACATGTACAGAAACATATATTTCATCGGAATCGGAGGTATCGGGATGAGCGCAATCGCCCGTTACTGGAAATTCAAAGGACTTAACGTAAGCGGATACGACAAGACCCCGTCGGATCTGACAGCACAGCTGCAGGCCGAGGGAATCGACGTCCACTATGAAGACAATACCGACTATGTCCCGAAGGACGTGGAAAACACCCTTGTAGTCTATACTCCTGCAATCCCTGCGGACATGAGCGAGCTCAAATATGTGCAGAAGCACGGCTACTCGGTACTCAAGAGATCGAGGGTCCTGGGCGAGATCGCCAAGGGCCAGGCCTGCCTTGCCGTTGCGGGAACCCATGGAAAGACTACGACCAGTACTCTCACCGCGCATATCTTCAAGGATAGCGGCGAGGGCTGTTCCGCCTTCCTCGGAGGCATATCCAAGAACTACGGCACAAACCTGCTTACCAGCCACAATCCGGTCGTGGTTGCCGAGGCTGACGAGTTCGACAGGTCATTCCTCCAGCTTTTCCCGAAGATTGCGGTGATCACCGCGATGGACGCTGACCATCTCGACATCTACGGCGACCTCGACACATACCAGCAAGCTTTCAGGGACTTCGCCGCGCAGGTAAGCGACACCCTGATCATTAAGAAGGGGCTCCCTATCTCCGGGAAGGACACCAAAGCGAAGATACTTACTTACTCATACAACGATCCCGAGGCTGATTTCCATGCCGAAAACGCCCATCCTGACAACCTCGGATATTTCATCTACGACCTCAGGTATCCGGGCGGAGTGATCCATGACGTCAAGGTCGGAGTCCCGGGCTGGGTCAATGCCGAGAACAGCATCGCCGCAGCGGCAATCTGCCTCAGCTATGGTCTCGCCCCGGAGAAGGTGAAACACGGAATCGGTAATTTCCAGGGAGTCATGCGTCGTCTGGACATCCACCTCAACACCGAGAAACTGTCCTATATCGACGACTATGCCCACCACCCGAAGGAGCTTTCATCGGCTATTAGCTCGATGAGGGACATTTTCCCGGGAAGAAAGCTTACGGCTATTTTCCAGCCGCATCTCTACACCCGTACAAGGGACTTCGCGGCAGATTTCGCCGAGGCTCTCAGCAAGGTGGACAAACTTATCCTTCTGGACATCTATCCAGCCAGGGAGGAGCCTATTCCGGGAGTGACTTCGGAGATCATCTTCGACAAGGTCACGGCTCCGGAAAAGGTGCTTATCCGCAAGGAAGAGCTTATGGATTATCTCGAGAAAGAGCCTCTCGACGTGCTCGTAACCTTCGGTGCCGGCAATGTGGACAGGTTCATCGAGCCTATTACTGAAATGCTTAAGAAAAGACTTTAGATGAAGGCTGTCTATAGATATTCGATCGCTTTTGTGGCCACGGTTCTCGCGGTCTGCCTCCTGGTCGTGCTCAGCACCCTGAGCCGCGAGCAGAAGACGCTGCTGACATGTACCGGGCTGGAGGTCGAGATCATGGACAGCACCAGCCTGAGTTTCGTAAGCAAAGCTGACGTAAAAAGATATATCGAAAGAGATTATGGCGTCTATATGGGCCAGAGACTGGACAGCGTCGACCTGAAGAAGATCGAGACAATTCTGGACGGCCGGAGCGCCATACTCAAGAGCGAGGCCTATACGACGACCGATGGCATACTCCATGTAGAGATAACCCAGAGAGAACCGGTAGTGCGGTTCCAGAAGGGCGAGACAGGGTACTATGCCGACGAGACCGGGTTCATATTCCCGCTCCAGTCCAATTATACATCGAGAGTGCCGATCATCGACGGGAACATTCCCCTGTCTGTCGGCAGCGGATTCAAGGGCTATCCTTCGGATCCTAAGGAGAAGGCCTGGCTGGACGGAATAATAGGCATGGTCCGTTTCATAGGAGGAAGCAAGACATGGTCGGAGTCGATCGTCCAGATAACGGTCGACGAGAGGGGGGACGTTGTCATGATCCCGAGAAAAGGCGTCGAGAAGTTCATCTTCGGCCGTCCGGAGGATTACAAGGCAAAGTTCTCGAGGATGGAGGATTATTACAGATATATCTACCCTGCAAAGCAGGAGATGAATTACAAGACTGTCAATGTCAAATATGACGGACAGATAATCTGCAGAAAATAAAAAAACAAGATATATGGACGAGAGATACATTGCAGCCGTAGACATGGGTACGGCGAAAATTGCGCTGACAGTCGCCAGGATTTCCGGCGAGGATGTGCAGATTCTCTATTATAAAGAGCGCCCGTCAGCCGGAATCAGGAACAGCGCCGTCTTCAACCCGAAGAAGGCAGCAGATCCTGTAAAGGAGGCTATCGCCGAGGCAGAAAGCGAATTGAACATAAAGATCATGCAGGTCGTGGTCGGACTTCCACGCTGCGACATCCGCCAGGAAGTCGCCAAAGCGAGGGTGGACAGGACCAACCCGGACGAGAGCATCACCAAGGAAGAGGTGGAGAGCCTCAAGATGATGGCCCAGAACGACTACCCTATCGAAGATCCGGAAAAGGAGGAACTCTATGGCGCAGTCGCCCAGTCTTTCTCTGACGACGAGGAATTCCAGCTCATCGAGAACGACATCATCGGAGTGATCAGCCAGGTCTTCGAAGGCAACTTCAAGCTTTTCATCGGAAAGAAGAGCTCCATCAAGACCATCGACAAGATCTTCAACGATCTCGACATCGCCATCGCCAGCCGCTACTTCACCCCTAACTCACAGGCCAAGGCAGTGCTGACCGAGGACGAGATGTCCAGCGGCGTCGCCCTCATCGATTTCGGCGCCGGAGCTACGTCTGTGACCATATATCAGGGCAAGATACTCCGCTTCTACGCTTCGATTCCGTTCGGCGGCAATTCGATCACCCACGATATCAGCAACGAGTGCCATATCTCCGAGAGACTTGCGGAGAACATAAAACTGGCCTTCGGAGCCTGCATGCCTGAGAAGCTCCAGACTCTCGGCGAGAAGATAATCCAGATCGAGGGAGACGACATGGACGGTCTGAAGCAGATCCCTGTCCATTATCTCTCGGACCTTATCACATGCCGCGTCCGCGAAATCGTAGAAGCCATGCTCTATGAGATCCAGGTCAGCGGGCTTGCCGACAATCTCCGCAGCGGAGTGGTTATCACCGGCGGAGGCGCGAAGCTTACCAATATCGCTAACTATATCAAGGAGATTTCCGGATATAACGTGCGTACCGGCGTGCCTCGCAACAAATTCTCGGCTTCCGGCTGTCCGGGAGTCAAGGATCCGTCCGCTTCTACTTCAATCGGAATGATCCTTTCCGCCAAGGAGGACAATCTCATCAATTGCATAACAGCACCGGAGACTCCTGTAAGAAACGCTGCGGTCGAGATTGAGAAGCCGGTGGAGAGAATCATCGAGGAAGAGACGCAGGAGCCGCCTGTCGACCTGTTCGGCGGCACTGTCCCGGAGGAGAAGAAAGAGAAGCCTGCCAAGCAGTCGAAGCCGTCATCACTCATAGTGACATGGCAGAAACTCATGGGCAAGATTGACAATTTATCAAAGGATATTGACGAAGAAGAAATATAGAAGCCATGAACGAGAATTTTGAAATCATAGATAGTGTAACCCCGAGCGACTGGGTTCCGGACGTTTCCATGATCAAGGTCATCGGAATCGGAGGAGGCGGCTGCAACGCTGTCACCTACATGTACAACCAGAAGGTCAAAGGCTGCAACTTCATCGTCTGCAATACTGACGCACAGGCCCTCCAGAAGAGCAATGTCCCTATAAAAATTCAGCTCGGAGAAGGTCTCGGCGCAGGAACGAATCCTACAGAAGGCCGCAACGCCGCGCTGGAGTCCCAGGACGCCATCGCGGAGAAACTGCTCACTCCGGAGACCAAGATGATCTTCATCACGGCCGGAATGGGCGGAGGTACCGGTACCGGAGCGTCCCCTGTCATCGCCAAGATGGCCAAGGATAAGGGTATACTTACCGTCGCAGTTGTCACGCTGCCTTTCAAGAATGAAGGAGACGACACAATTTCAAAGGCTATCGACGGCATCCATGAACTGGAGCACAATGTCGATTCCCTTCTTATTATAAACAATGAAAAACTTTACGAATTCTACGGAAACCAGCTAGTGCACGAGGCTTTCCCGCATGCGGACGAAGTCCTTGCCACGGCAGTCCGCGGAATTACCGAGATCATCAGCCGCACAGGCTATGTCAACGTCGATTTCAAGGATGTCCGCAATATGATGAAAAACAGCGGAATGGCCCTTATGGGCTGCGGAATCGGCACAGGTCCGGACCGTCTCAACATGGCGGTGCGCGGTGCTCTCGAGTCCCCGCTTCTTAACGATTTCGACCTCAAGACTTCTCAGAACCTGCTTGTAAATATCACCTGCGGAGCAAATGACCAGGGCCTCAAGATGGATGACCTCAAGGCCATCAGCGACCTTATTGCAGAGCATACCGGAGGTACGCGCAAGTTCAAGCAGGGTCTTGTATATGACGAGAATCCTGAGGTCGGAGACAAGATTCAGATTACCGTGATTGCGACAGGATTCAAGATGAACCTTATCGGAATCACCGGTACGGATCTCGGAAAACTTATCCTTATCGACAAGGACTTCGAATACAAGCCCGAAGAGACTCCTCGAGGAGAGGAGATTTCTCTTCCGGACGAAGATATCGAGACAATCAAGGTCGGCTACAGTACTACGGATAATGTCCGCAAGTTCAATTTCTCTCCGGAAAAGAAGCCTGTGCTTATTCTGCCTCCAGGCCAGAGCAAGAGCGAACTCGAGGAAATAGCCGCTATCAGACGTGCTCCGAGGCGCCGGACGGAGGATGAATAAAAAAAGCGAAATTTTTTGTTGCATTTCTGTGGTTTTTACGTCTAATAAGTAAAAACGCATTGATATGATAAGAAAAATAGCACTACTGATCGCTGTCATCATGGCGATCTTCGCAGTCGAGGCTCTCGCAGGAAAGGAGTCTGACAAAGTCATCGTCAACGATTACGATCTTGAAGAGTTCAGAGGTATAACTGCCGACGATATCTATGACGTCCACGTTACTCATGGACTTGTCCAGAGCGTAAGAGTTGAAGTTTCAGAATGGCTCGCGGATTTCGTCGAAATCGGTGTTTCCGGCAAGACTCTCAATCTTTCCGTGAAACCGGGTATCTACAAAAGCGGCATCTCTATTTCCAGAGAGGGAATAAGAATCCGTTCAAGAAGAAACAGCGGCAAGATCAAGGTTTTCGTGACCGCTCCGGAACTATACCGTGTCAAGCTGTCCGGCGCCGCTTCGCTTATAGCCGAGGGTAAATTCATCTGCGACAACGGAGATTTCAGGATCGAGCTTAGCGGAGCTTCCAACGCAAAAGGTCTGCTCGTGGAAGGAAGCAAAGCCGATATCCATATGAGCGGAGCTTCAAATCTCGATTTAGACGGAGCATTCGACAGCGTCAAGGCTGCCCTGAGCGGAGCCTCCAATTTTGACATGAATGTCGACTGCGGCGATTTCTATGGCCATATAAGCGGAGCATCGAGCATAAAGCTCTCCGGAAAAGGCGACTTCATCAGATTTGAAGGAAGCGGAGCGTCGAACCTTATTGCTCCGGACTTCCATGCCAATGAAGGTAACGTCCGTCTCAGCGGAGCTTCCCATGCTTCCGTCAATGTCAGCGGCAGTCTCGACATCAAGACTTCTGGCGCTTCCGGCTGTACCAACAAAGCCAGATAGCACTCTGTCAAAACTTTTTTCTTCGTTTCTGATTACTTTTGGTTATCTTTGCGGATTATAAGGGTCTGCGCGTCTTGCGCAGACTTCTAATACGTAAGACAATGGAAAGAAGAACGAGAGTAAGATTTGCGCCGTCTCCTACCGGCCCTCTGCATATGGGCGGAGTCAGGACAGCCCTTTACAATTATCTCTATGCGAAGCAGCATGGAGGCGATTTCATCATAAGAATCGAGGATACCGACTCGCACAGGTTCGTGCCCGGAGCCGAAAAATATATCATCGAAGCCCTCAACTGGTGCGGAATCATTCCGGACGAGGGTGTCGATAAGGACGGAAATGTCGTAGAGACGCCATCGGAGCGCCATCCTCATGCTCCTTACCGTCAGAGCCAGCGCAAACCTATATATCGCAAATATGCCGAGCAGCTCGTTGCTTCAGGCAACGCCTACTACGCCTTCGACAGCGCGGAGGAGCTTGACGCAAAGCGCTCAGCCGCAGAGGCCGCCGGCCAGACCTTCATCTACAACCAGCAGACCCGCAAGGAGCTCCGCAATTCCCTCACCCTCAGCGAGGAGGAGACAAAGAGACTGCTGGAGGAGACATCTGACTGGACCATCCG
>JAEEGL010724642.1_pt1 | contig 11689 bp, 6 predicted proteins | sample 9134231 | NCBI WGS metagenome assembly JAEEGL01 (sample SAMN16246548, study PRJNA631951) | gut metagenome | biome: gut microbiome; feature: rumen; material: fiber-attached | host: Bos | place: Iran: Karaj | collected 2018-10 | reverse complement strand
CCGCCGGCCTGCGGATCAATCCGACCCGGGAGGGGGAGGAAAAGACCTACTACTGCACCGGTTTCCCGATCGGGACGATGCTCGCCTCGACCTGGAACACGGAACTCGTGGAGGAAGTCGGTCGCGCTATGGGCAACGAAGTGCTGGAATACGGCGTTGACGTGTTGCTCGCACCGGGGGTCAACATCCACCGCAACCCGCTCTGCGGCAGGAACTTCGAGTATTACAGCGAAGACCCGCTGCTGGCCGGCGAGATGGCCGCGGCCATGATCAACGGCGTCGAGAGCAACGGGGTCGGCACCTCGATGAAGCATTTCGCCGTCAACAGCCAGGAACTGAACCGGCTCCACAACGACGCCCGCCTCAGCGAGCGTGCGCTGCGGGAGATCTACCTGCGGAATTTCGAGATTGCGGTCCGGAAGGCCCAGCCCTGGACCATCATGACCTCCTACAATTACATCAACGGGGTCCATGCCTCCGAAAGCCCGGACCTGCTGACCGCAGTCCTGCGGGATGACTGGGGCTTTGAGGGCGTCGTGATGACCGACTGGGGCGGCGGCTATGACACCGCGGCCCAGATCCATGCCGGGAACGAGATGATCCAGCCCGGCAACGACGCGCGCTACCAGGCGCTGATCGATGCCGTGAACGAAGGCCGGCTGGCGATGGCCGACGTGGACCGTTCGGTCACCCGCGTGCTGGAACTTGTGGTCAAGTCCCCGAAATTCAGGGGCTATGCCTTCTCGAACGAACCCGACCTCGCGGCCCATGCGGCCGTGTGCCGGAGAGCGGCGGACGAGGGCGTCGTGCTCATGAAGAACCGGAACAACGCGCTTCCGGCGCGGCATGAGGAGAAGATCGCCCTGTTCGGCGTGACTTCCTACCAGTTCATCGCGGGCGGGACCGGCTCGGGCGACGTCCACCGGCCTTATGTCGTGGACCTCAAGCAGGGCCTTGCGGGGGCCGGATTCACGCTGGATCCCGACGTGGATGCCTTCTATGCCTCCTACATGGAGGACGAGGCGTTCCGATGCAGGATGATCAATGCGAAGACTCCCTGGTTCATCGACCGTGAACGGCCGCTGGAAGTGGTTCCGGAGGAACTGATCAAGACTTCGGCCGCCACCGCGGACAAGGCCGTGATTACCTTCGGCCGCGTTTTCGGAGAGGGCAAGGACCGTGACTATTACTACAGTTACCGGCTGCAGGAAGGGGAGCGGGCGCTGCTGAACCGGGTTTCCGAGGCCTTTCACCGGGCCGGAAAGAAGGTGGTGGTCGTCCTGAACATCGGCGGTGTGGTCGACATGACCGCGTGGCAGGGCAAGGCCGACGCCATCCTGATCTGCTGGCAGCCGGGCGAGGAAGGCGGCAACACCGTCGCCGCCGTGCTGGACGGAACGGTCAATCCTTCCGGCCGGCTCCCGATGACGATCGCAAAGGCCTATGAATACGAACCGTCGTCCCGGAATTTCCCGCGCATCCTGGCGGACAAGCCCTTCAACTATTCCTTCTACCGCCGCCTCGAAGGCAACAAGAAGGCCTATGACATCAAGGACGTGGACTATACCGACTATGAGGAGGGCATCTATGTGGGCTACAGGCATTTCTGTACGAATGCTTCCCACCATGTCGCCTATCCTTTCGGCTACGGCCTGAGTTATACCTCATTCAAATGGAGCCGGATGGCCGTCACGGGGAAGGAGGACGGCTGGGATGTCACCGTCGATGTGAAGAATACCGGCCATATCGCCGGAAAGGATGTCGTGGAACTGTTCGTCCATGCGCCCGGCAAGGATATGGACAAGCCCGAACGGGAGCTCAAGGCCTTCGCCAAGACTCCGCTCATCGCGCCCGGCGAGACCGTCACGGTGACGCTCCACGTCACCCGCGACAGCCTCGCCTCCTGGGATGAGGACGCCGCCTGCTGGACCGTCGAATCCGGCCGCTATCGCTTCATGGCCTGCCGTGACGCTGCCTCGACCGTGCTGAAAAAGCGTGTGCGGATCTGAGCGGCCGCATATGAACCATTGGATCAAAGCCGTTTGCCTTTTTGCCGCGGTTCTGGCGGTTTCCTGCGCCGCTGAGGAAAAAGGCTTCGAACTGCGCGGCACGAAAGGATACGACTGGACGCCGGAGCAGTGTCTCGGGGAGATTCCGGTCCTGAAGGAATTCGGCCTGAATTTCTTTGCTCCGTGCTATGTGTCTTTCTTTGGGGAACATGACCGGAACATCTCTTCCCTGCAGGCGTTGTCGGGGACGAACCGGTGGTGGCTTCCTTTCACCGCGGAAGAAAGGCAGGCGTGGGAGGCGGTTGTCCGCGAATGCCGGAAAGACGGCATCGCCTTCTGCTTCGGCATGAATCCGATGCTGTATTCTCCGCGCCCCCTGTCCGTCAACAGTGAGGAGGACTATGCGGCACTGCTCGACAAGTACCTGTGGTTCCAGTCGTTGGGGGTGAACTGGTTCTATCTCGCCCTGGACGACCTGGAACTGGAAGGCCAGGCCGAGATTGCGGCCGGGCATTTCCATTTCGTCAACCGCCTGTACGGGGATCTCAGGAAGAAAGACCCTTCCTGCAGGATCATCTTCTGCCCGACCTGGTATCGGGGGAAAGATGTCGACAACCCCCTTCGGAGACCGTATCTGGATGCCATGGCGGACATGCTGGACCCGGAAGCCTTCGTTTTCTGGACGGGCGAGAAGACGGTCAGCCCCACAATCACTGCCGCCGACGTGCGGAAATACAAATCCGTCGTCCGGCACAGGATCATCCTGTGGGACAATTATCCGGTCAATGATTTCTACGACACGCTGTTCCTCGGCCCGCTGACCGGACGGGACGCGGATCTTTGCGGGGAGTTGTACGGCATGATGTCCAACCCCATGCGCGACCCGCGTCTCAACCGCCTGCCGCTTTCCACGATTGCCGACTACATGAACGCTCCGTCCTCGTACAAGGAGGACAAGGCTTTGCGGCGGGCCATCCGGCGCATCTCCCGCAACCGGAAGGATCGGGAGGCTTTTGCCTTCCTGGCGGAGATGTACTCCTCCAACATGGCGGCCGGGCAAAGCAAGACCTCATATAACGCCGTCAGGGAGAAGTTTTCGCAGTCCCTTCCGGAGGACAGGGCTGCGGCGGCTTCCCTGGCAGGAAAACTGCAGTCCGTCTATGATTATCTTGTCTCGGCGTATCGCGAAACCTATCCGCTAAGCCTCGAGGTGATTCGGAAAGACCTGGACTGGATGCATGCCCAGATGGGAGAATAACGGAAGAAACGATTCCTTCTTCTGGTACGGCGGGCACACCCCCTTCCCAGAAAAGGTCAAGAAGATGGCGGCAAAGTAGGGGATGATCCGGGAGGAGGAAAATCCTTGAAGTTCCGGATGCGGGTGCTGCACGGTTTTGCCCTTCAGAGGCCGATTTCGTGCACAACCCGGCGTTTCTGAATGCGGATGCTGCACGGAAATAGCGCTCTATGGCCGATTTTGTGCAGGACTTTTTCCGAAGCCGGTTCAGAGGATGTCGCGAATGGCAGAAAAGGGTAAGAACAAATCCTTTCGTGACTGCTGTATGTGGGCCGTCCATCGGCGCAGGGACAGGGCTCCGGACAAGTTTTTCCGAAGGCCGGGGCCCTGTCCCGGAGCATAAAGGAAGGTCGGCCCTGGTGAACAGAACGGGGGCGATTGGTTGCGGAAGGACGTGGCGGTTAACTGTTTGATAATGAGAATTATCCTGATTTTTTAGGTCGAAATACTACGCCGAAACATTCTATAAAATACTGATTTACAGCGATTTAGCCGCCACGTCTTTCCCCGGAAAAGTCCTAAAGTCCTTGCTGCGGGACGGGTATCAATGGGCTGCTCCCCTGGTAGAAGAATGTCGGGGTGATGTGACTCGAACACACGACCCTCTGGTCCCAAACCAGATGCGCTAGCCAACTGCGCCACACCCCGATTGTGGGGGCAAAGGTACGTTTGTTTTTCCGAAAGAGCAAATCTTGCGGCGATGGGGGAGACTTCCGCCGCTGTTCCACGGCCCCCGCCGCTGTCCTACAGTCCTGCAAGCCCTTGCCACCGCCCGGGTCAAAGGTGCCCTTCCGGTTTATTAGAGCCAGCCCGGTTTACTGGAGCCAGCCCGGCTTACTGAAGCCCGCGCGGCGCACTGGAGTCCGCCCGGTTCACAGGTGCCCTTCCGGTTTACAGGAGCTCGTCCGGGTAAGGGACGGGACGGCCGGTGGCGCGGACGACGGGCATGGAGGCGTGCCAGGAGCGGAGGCGGGCGCCGAGGAGGCGGGCCAGTTCGGCGACCTTGTCGGGGTGGGTCGCGGCGAGGTTGTGCCGTTCGCCGATGTCTTCCCGGATGTTGTAGAGTTCAAACGGCACGCCGTCGGCGACGGACTGGCCGGGGACCGTGTTCATCATGACATAGACGAGTTTCCAGTCCCCGACGATGACGGTGGAGAGGAAGTCGACTTCAGGTTTGTAGTCGACCTTCCACTGGTGGGGGTAGTGGAACAGGATTGGGCGGTCCGGATCGATGCCGGAGACGGCGGCCGGGACGACGAAGCGGTTGGCATCCTTTTGCGTGCGGATCTCCCCGCGACGGGCCGCGCGGGCGACAAACTGGGACCCCTTTGTAAGAAGCGGGACAAGGCTTTGTCCGTCAACGGGTTGTGCTGTCTTGTACTGCTTGATGCCGGCCAGTTCCAGCAGGGTGGGGAAGAGGTCCTCCGGGACGACCGGCGTGTTGATGCGGGTGCCGGCGGCCGTCTTGCCGGGGATATAGGCCATCATCGGGACACGGATGCCGCCCTGGTAGCAGGAGCCTTTGCCCTCCCTGAGCGGGGCGCACTGGGTGTGCGGGACGCCGCCCTTCGACTTGACGTCCGCGTTGCCGCCGTTGTCGGACAGGAAGATGATGACGGTATCGTCGGCAATGCCCTTCTCGTCCAGGAAGTCCATCAGGTCGCCGAGGGACTTGTCCACGCCTGCGACCATGGAGGAGAACTTCGCTTCCCCGTTGTCGAGGCCCATGTCCTTGTATTCGGAGAAGAAGCGCCTGTCCTTCTGGATGGGGGTGTGGGTGGCATAATGGGCCATGTAGAGGTAGAAGGGCTGCCTGTGGGCAATGGGGTATTCGAGCGTCTTGAGGGCTTCGCGGGTGAGCGCTTCCGTCAGGAAAATGTCGTCGCCGTAATACTCCGTCATGTTCTGGACGGCGGCCATGTTCCAGAGGTCCGGCTTGTTGCCGAAATTGTCGGTGCCGAGGTAGCTTTTCGGGAGGCCGGCGTTGGAGCCTGCGATGTTCACGACGAATCCCCAGTTGTAGGGGGAGGAACCCGGGGTGCCGGCGGAGGCCCAGTGGGCCTTGCCGACATGGATGGTATAGTAACCCGCATCGCGGAGGAGACGGACCACCGGCGTCGCCACCTGCACGTCCGCAGGCGCTGCGAACCCTTCCGGGCAGAGCCCGTTGATGTTCCATTCGGGGCGGCGGAAAACGTCCGTGTCGAGTTCTTCGTACACGGCGGCCCCGTTCTTCCCGCCGACGGCGTCGGAAGGTTCGTCGCGGGCCATCGAAGTCCAGTTGGTGATATGGCTGTGGACGGCGTTCATCCCGGACATCAGGCTGGTGCGGGTCGGGGTCGAGACCGGGCAGGCATAGGCCTGCGTCAGGATGACCCCTTTTTCGGCGAGCCGCTCCATGTTCGGCGTATGGAACTGGCGGTTGCGGGGATAGACCTCCTCGCCATAGGCGACGGAACTCTCCGGCCAGCCGTAGTCGTCGACCAGGAAGAAGATGATATTCGGGCGCTGTTTCGCGCCGGCTGCAAGTGCGGGGGCCATCATGGCCACGCCTGTCAGGATTTTTCTGGCTGCATGCATGGAGGGTGTCATTATCTCTCCAAAGATAGTGATTCCCGCGGAGCTGGCAAAATGTTGCATTTTTGAGGCTCGCAGCGAAGGATTGTGAAATAATTTGTCTATTTTTGGAAAAATATCGCCATTCACATTGAACGTCAAGCATATGTCTTTCCGCACGATCCGCCGCTGGCCGCTTGTCCTGGCCGTTGCCCTGACCTGTTTCTCTCCGTTTGCCCTGACAGGATGCGACCCGTCGGCAAAGGAACCTGACACCGGCGAAGAACCCGGCTCCACCGGGGAACCGGGGCACGATAACCCCGGACCTGACAATCCCGGTACCGATCCGGGCGAACAGGGCGTGATTCACGTCACTTCCGTGAGCCTGGACCGGACGGAAATCATTATGAATATCGGCTGGGTCGATTCCGTCGATTGTCTCATCGAGCCGGAAGATGCCACGGACCAGGCCGTTACCTGGGAGTCTTCCGACCCGTCTGTGGTCACGGTGGACGACGAAGGCGGTTTTACCGCGACAGGCGCCGGGCAAGCCGTCATCACCGTTCGCACGCAAGATGGCGGCAAGACCGCCACCTGCACCATTACGGTGCGGCCGAGGCTGTTCTCCGAAGCGGATTACGGCGGGGAAGGCGATGACGGCAAGTGTCGCTTCAAGTACGGGGCACGGACGGTCGTCCTGAGCGAAGAAACCGCGGAACTGTTCCAGAATGTCTCGAAGGAAGGATTCCAGGTCTTCGAATCCGACCTTGGCGGAAGTCCGATCTATTCCGGTGACATCTTCGTCTTCCCCAAGTCTGAGACCTTTCCGGAAGGCTTTGCGGCAAAAGTGACGTCCTCGGACGCGACTGGGAGCGATGAATTCAAAATGTGGAATATCCATACCGTAACGGCTTCGCTGGAAGACGTGTTCGAGGAATTGTCTTTCTCCACCGTCGACCTGGACCTCGCCGAAAACGTGGAGAAAGTCCTGGACGAAGACGGCGTCGAAGTGGCGTACCAGACGACCCGGGCAAGCACCGGGTTCCAGCTCCGCCTTCCGACCGCTTTCGGGATTTCCTCCAACATCCAGCTCGGCGATGGCAGCTATGTCACGCCCGACGTCGTCCTGGGCTTCAAGATGAATGCCGAATGCGACCTTTCCTGGCACAAGCTGAAAAAGTTCACGACCCGCATCGAACGGACCACCAAGATCGACGTCGATTTCGCCATCAAGGCGGAAGGGACGAAGAATATCTTCAAGTCCAAGAAGTACAGTTTCATGTTCGGCGCCTTCGTGGTCGGTCCTGTCACCCTCCATCCCGTCGTTACGGCAAAACTGAACGTCGACCTGACCGGGGAAGTCGCCCTGACCACGCATCTCCATTATTATCTTGACGAATTCCTGGAGGCGGGCTATACCGAGGAACGCGGCGTTTACGCCGAATGCGGAGAAGTCCCGGAGCAGAATCCCCAGTCGGCGATCACCGTCTCGGGATCGCTCGGCGGAGGCGTTTCCGTCGGGCCCGACATCGGGGTGGGCATGAGCATATGGGCGGGAGCGCTGCAACTGACCCTGGATGTGAAACCCCGGCTCAACGCAACCTTCAACTGTTCCATCCCTTTCAACGCGCAGACCTTTGTGAATCTGCTTGAAGGTGCTACCGCGGCGCAGGCACTTGCGCAGGCTTATCTCGAGCCGTCCGTCAGCGTTTCGCTGGGCGGGTCGTTCGATTATGGCTGGACGGGCAGCAAGCCCTTCAAATTCCCGGGGAATCTTTCCTATTCCATCTGCAAATTATACCTGATTCCCAGCCTGGAACCCGAATTCAACTACACCGTCGTGGACAATTCGGTCTTCTTCTCCAGTTCCTGCAAGAAGGATAAAAGCCTGTATAACAAGAATATTTTCATCAACCTTGCGTATCAGGACAGCGAGTCTGAAGGGTCCGGCAATTACATTACCAAGCGCATCAAGGTTCCGCTGGCGCTGGATGAGGAGAAGAAACTGCGCGGCGATGTCTCCGGCCTCCCCCGCGGCCATTATTATACGATAGAGGGACCCTATATCGGCGTTGAGGCCTTCAACACGGAGGTGGATCTGAAGATGTTCCCCGTGCAGACCTTCGATCGGATGTTCTACATAGACAATCCGGCCGATTACCCGATGGAAGAATTGAGGCCCATCTTGAAAGACATCCTGAACTCCGTCCCGGATTTCAAGATGTATTTCCCCGACTGCAACTGGGAGGATCCCGGCGCCGTCAGTTTCTGGAATGTTTACAGTTCGTTGTCGTACGGGGTCAACGAGGTCTGCGTCCAGTTGCCTCCGACATACCTTACGAAAGAATGGTCCATATCCATCGGCAAGCACAATCCTTCTTTCAATTGGATCCTGGAAACCAAAGGCGGGACGTCAACGAACAATCTGCACACGCTGAAGAACCTGACAATCAACGATGACCATTGCTGCGCCGTCCGGTTCGGCATGGAAAAAGACGGAAAACTGGAAGTGCACAGCAAGGCCCTCAAGGAAGTGTCGCTGTATGGCAGTTACCCGCAGGATCTGGATCTGAGCCGGAGCGGCATGGAGGAACTTAAATTCCTGTGCGGCATTCCCGGGACGGTCAAACTTGACAATTGCAGCAGCCTTTACCGGATAGAGGACCATCAGATCCTGAACGGCATCGGTGAACTGGTGAAGCCGCAGTCGGTCTCGGTCAGCGGCACCCCCTTGAAATACGTCCGTGTCGACGAGGTTACGAAAGACGAGTTCAGTTATCTGCGGGGAATGAGCATCGACCGCCTGACGATCGGTCTTACCGCTGTCGAGAGCCTGAGCCATATCCCGGACATTGCAAAGGAAGTGGAGATTTCCGTTGCACCGGCAGCCGGCTACCGCTCCAATGAGAATGCGAAGATCACGCTGAGCGGTCTGAATAAAATGGGCACGGCCACCGTTCATATTCCTGTCGGATCCTTTTCCGTGACCGGCTGTCCCAATTTGTTGAACGTGGGTGTAACCAATGAATGTCAGTCGCTGAACATACCGGACACGGAATACATCTCCCTCTCGATTTCCGGCTCCGGACCTTTACCGGACTGGACGTCAAGGTATTCTACGGGCAAGGTCATCCTGGGCTATGCGCATAAATATACATACAAGTATGATTATGAACTGGTCGGGCCGGATTCTTCCGACCCGGACAAGAATATCTATTCCCGTACATACAAAGGCTATGATACGGCTGCTACGGGCCTGTATTATCCTTGGGAGCCGGGACTTGGCTACCATTGCAACAGCCGCTACTTCATGGAAAACAGCAGTTACCCGAACGACAGGTCCGACAGGACGAACCAGTGAGACCTGCGGTTTTTCCGAATAATTGCGCTAAATTTGTATGTTAATCGGAACAGACATGTACCAGGACCATCTCAAGTTTTATCCAGACTTCCCGATCAAGGGAGTGAATTTCGTGGATGTCCTTCCCTTCATGCAGGACAAGGAAGTGTTTACCGCCATCACGCGCGACCTCGGCGCCCTCTGCGCCTCGCCGAACGTCGTGGCTCCCGAGGCCCGGGGCTTTCTCTTCGCCTCGCCGATGCTCGCGGTCTGTGACAATGTAAAGAACATCCTGACGCTCAGGAAGAAAGGAAAGATTCCCTATGCGGAAGGCGACCTTGTCCAGGTCAATATCCTGAAGGAATACGGGGCCGACGAGGTCTTTTTCCGCCGCTCCGACATCCTCGCGGGCGTGCCCGACGGGGATACCTTCAACCTGACCTTCTTCGACGACATCCTGGCCACGGGCGGCACGGCGGAGGGCGTTGCCCGGGCGCTGAACGCCCTGCAGATCGAGAAGGACGGGCGGATGTACAAGGTCCATGTGACGGATTTCGTCTTCCTCGTCGAACTGGACGACCTCAAGGGTGCCGACCGCCTCGAACCCATCGCCCCCGTCAAATCCCTGATCCATCTCCAGGGGACGGACTAGCCCTTCCGCTTCTCCCGGGTAACCTCGGAGGACGCTCCCTTTCCCAGGGCTTCCCGCCAACAAAGCCACAGCATGAAACGGATACTGACCCTTTTTGCCGCCACCCTTTTCGCCGTGGCGGCTTTTGCCCAGAAGGCGTTTGACCAGATTGCCGCCGACCCGGCAAAGGCGGGCGGCATCTATTATATGTACAACGAGAACCCCGGCCCGCACGCAGCGGCGCCGAAAGGGTATAAACCTTTCTATATCAGCCATTACGGCCGGCATGGGGCGCGGTATCTCGGCTCCTCTTCGAATTATGTCAAGGCCTTCCGGCTGTTCTCTGCCGCCCTTGCGGACAGCGCGCTGACCCCGGCAGGGGAGCAGTTCGCACGGCGGTATCTGGAGATGTACCCGCTCGTGGACGGGCGGGCCGGCGAACTGACGCAGAAGGGGGCCCGGCAGCACCGTGGGATCGCGGAGCGGATGTACCGGAACTACCCCGAGGTCTTCCGGGGTAAGCGGACCATCGACGCCCGCTCCACCATCGTCCCCCGCTGCATCATCTCGATGGACAACTTCTGCGACCAGCTGAAGCGCCACAACCCGTCGCTCCGCATCGAAAAATCGGCCGGCGAGGCGGACATGGCCTTCCTGAACCCGTTCAGCCTGAGCAATCCGGACGTGACCGTGACCGACGAGGGCTACAACAACAAGTATGCATACTGGCAGCCCGCCTACCGGGCCATGTGCCGGGAGAATGCCGACCCGGAGGTCTTCTTCGGCCGGCTGTTCCGCGACTGGCACTATGTGGAGCGCTTCGGCAAGCCGGTCGACCTGGAGATCGTGCTCTACTACATCGCCTGCAGCTGCAACTGCATGGATGAGGACATCAGTTTCTGGGACATGTTCACCCTGGAGGAGCGCTGCCTCCTCTGGGAGGCCGACAGTTACCGCTTCTTCTGCTCGAAAGGGCCGGACGACATGCAGGGCGGCCGCCAGTGGGCCTTCTGCTGGACCCTTGCCCAGGATATCCTGGACGGCTTCGACAGGGACATGGCCGAAGGCCGCGCCGCCCGCCTCCGCTTCGGGCATGACATCGCCATCATGTCCCTGATGACGCTGTACGACATCGAAGGCTGGTCCACCCCGGCCCCGACACCCCACGCCGCCAAGGACCTCTGGCAGGACTGGCGCGTCCCGATGGGCGCCAATGTCCAGTTCATCTTCTACCGCAACCGCCGCGGCCACATCCTCGTCCGCTTCATGGACGACGAACAGGACATCCGTTTCCCCATCCCTTCGGAAACGGCCCCTTACTACGACTGGACGGCCCTCCGCGCCTTCATGGAGCAGCGCATCGCCCTCGCACGCCACATCATCGCCACCACCCAGGCCCCGCCGAAGCCCGCCAAGGGCGCAAAATAGCGCGTTGGCCGGGCCGGGCGGTCGTTTTTACTGAAGCCTGGCGATGTGGAGACGGACAAGGCGGGAGACGATGGCGTTGACCGTCCTCCCTGTCGTGGCGGCGATGTCATCGAAAGCCGCTCCGGCCCCATACATCTGCACCACCCTCTCCTCTTCTTCCGGCGACCAGGGCTTTGCGGCCGGTTTCGGTGTCCACAGGCCCAGCTTCTGCAGGCGGAGCCGGATGGAATTCCGTGTGCGCTGCAGTTGCTCCGCCATCTGCTGGAGCGGGACGCCGTCCTCCGCCATCCTGCGCAGTTCGTCGTCTTCGTCGCTGGCCCAGGGTTCGTTGAACTTCGGGTACTTTTCTTTGAGCCGGGCATATTCTTCCGGCGCCATGAACAAGGTTCTTCCTGACATGATCCTCGGTATTGTCGTTCGGGCTCCCT
>JAEEGL015719038.1_pt1 | contig 11690 bp, 8 predicted proteins | sample 9134231 | NCBI WGS metagenome assembly JAEEGL01 (sample SAMN16246548, study PRJNA631951) | gut metagenome | biome: gut microbiome; feature: rumen; material: fiber-attached | host: Bos | place: Iran: Karaj | collected 2018-10 | reverse complement strand
GAGAAAAAATAATAGTAGGTGGTAAGGAATGGTTAGCTTTAACACTCCCTCTTCCTTTTAAAAGATGTTACGATTCTTTAAGGTACGAACCAGTTTCTGAAGAGTTTGCTAATTTTACTTCTATAGGTCTTCGTATAGATAACAATGCCCCAACAGTAGCTACGGTAGAAGAACTACTGAATCTCACTTTTAGTGAATCCATAGAAGGAAGAGGAATTAGCTTATAATCAAAAGAAAAATATACCCTTTAACAGAAAGCCTCCAATCCAATTAGGAATGGAGGCTTCCGATTATTAATTAAAATTTAGAACCTAATCTATCCTCAGACTCATAGTGATAGGTTGTCCACCACGAATGATCTTCACGTCAATTTTAGGATCGTTTCTAAGGGAATTTAGAAGTTTTATAGCAACAGCTGCGTTATCTAGTTTAGTACCGTTAATCTCAGTGAAGATATCCTCATCTTGAATTCCTGCTTTATCAAAAATAGATCCTTGGGTAATACGAGTCATTCTAAAACCAATAACCTTACCGTTTTGAACCTCTGGAATAGTAGCAGCTGACATCAATATTTTAGAAAGATCCTTTTCAAGCATTCTATTCTTATAGGATTTAGACATCTTAATATTATAGTCTTTTCTTTCAAAACCATCTTCAGAATAACTACTAGTAGTAGCCAGAGTTCCTCCGGTGTAGTTATCAAGTCCTTCAAATTCTCCAGTAAACCTAGAGTAGTAAACCATATAGTTAGAACTTGATTTTTCAGTATCGTTTACAACAATATATTTTTTTTCAACCATTATGACTTTATATTTAGTAGCTACCGTATAACCAAGTTTAACCGCTTTTACCTTACCAGTAGCTGTTTCTTTAATCAAAGCTACATTATTTTTAGGATCTGTATTTGTGATAGTTCCAACTATTACAACCCCTATATCCTCTCCGTTGGTTATTCTGGTAGTGTCTGAAAATACATTAGAAAAATCTGTACTTAAAAAAAAGATCAAACCAGCTAGCAAAAGAAGCTTTTTTATTTTTTTCTCAAACATATTCAAATACCTCTTTATTTTTTTTAAGTATTGTAAATATAATGATACATAAATGTTTACCTACATTCAAGGAGGTTTGTTTGCAAATTCCAACCCAAAAGCTTCGTAAAATATTAAATACTAAGATAGCTCAACTTAATGACATCATAGCTGATCTTGATAATATAGTTACAGATATAGGTTTTGAGTTCTATAGGGTATGTATATTTGGATCTGCTAGGTTAAAAGCAGATTCTCAGCACTATAAAACAGTGTATGATCTAGCTTTTGCTTTAGCTTCTCGTAACGTAGATATAGTTACTGGAGGAGGTCCAGGACTTATGGAGGCTGCTAACCTTGGGGCAAAAGCTGCTTCAAAACTATCTAAATCTTCTAAATCTATAGGACTTCCAATAGAACTACCTACAGAAACGAGTGCAAATCAGCACCTTGATGTTAAATATCACCACAGAAGATTCTCTTCTAGACTTGATGAATTTATGAGACTATCTCATGCTGTAGTGGTAACTCCAGGAGGAATAGGAACTTTGTTGGAGCTACTTTTTACCTGGCAACTTATAGTAGTAGATCATATGGTTCATAAACCTGTTATTCTACTTGGAAGAGATATGTGGGAAGGATTTATTGACTGGATGAAAAAAGAACCCCTATCTAGAAATTTAGTTAATAAAACCGATTTTGATCTTCTTCAAATCGTAGATTCTGTAGATGAAGTTATAGAAATACTAGCTCCAAAGATTACAGCTTTTCAAAGTGCAAATCATAATAAGCATCAACTTCACCATACTGATACTACATCTTTGAGTATAAAAAAGTAGTAATAGGTTATGATAGATAGTTCTGGTTCCACTAATTTAGAATCTAAAATCCAGGTAACTATAAGGTTAGAAGATAAAGTACAAACCTACTTGATTGATTCTTCTTGTTTTAACCTCAGGGATCTATCCAGGTTTGAAGACTGCCCTATAAATTTTTGTTGTTCTAACTGTCATTGTGGAGCTTGTCTTATAAGGGTAGTAGAAGGATTATCCTATTTTAATCTGCCTGACAGTATAGAAAAATCTTTCCTTAAGTCCCTTGGAGCTCACAGTGATGAAAGACTTGCTTGTAGATCTAAAATCACAGGTAATGTAATTATTGAACCAGTTATGGTATAGGAATATGAGTAGATCGATAGATAAAAAAAATAATCTAGATGAATTAAAAATTAAAATGAATGAGGTTTGTACTCGATTATCTAAGATAATCCCAGATCCTAAACCTGAACTTATTTACTATAGTCCCTACCAGTTTTTAATCTCTGTAGTACTTTCTGCCCACAGTACTGATAAGATGGTAAATAAATGTATGGCTCCTTATTATAAAGCTGGTTTTAGTATAGATTCTGTCTTAAAGATGAAAGTATCTCAAATAGAAAAAATTATAAAACCTATTGGACTATATAAGAATAAAGCTAAATTTATAGTTGAGATAACAAAAAAACTTCATAACGAATTTGATGATAAGGTTCCTCAAAATAGAGAGCTTCTTACAAGTCTTCCGGGGGTTGGGCAAAAAACAGCTTCTGTGGTTTTATCATGTTTATATCATCAACCATACTTTCCTGTAGATACTCATATATTTAGATTAACTAAAAGACTGGGATTTCATTCTTTTGAAAAAAAAGACATAGTAAAAGTTGAACCTTTACTTCTATCAATAACAGATAAAAAGTTTCTACCAGATGCTCATCATCTGTTTTTACTGTTTGGACGCTACTTTTGTAAAAGTTTAACTCCTAAATGTGAAGGATGTTCCTTAGCTGATCTTTGTTTACATAATAGCTAATTCTTTATATTAATTTCATCCGTGATTTTTAAACAAAGTGCCCGAACTCTAGATTTAAGTGTATCCATAGAACAATTTGAATCAATTACATAAGAACAAAACTTTTTCTTTTGCTTTTCTTCTAGCTGTCTAGATTCTAAAAGATTAGAAAGTTCTACACTTTGAGATCCTCTTTTTATTACTCTTTGATGTCTAATATCAGACTCACAAGATACAAGTACTAAAGAATGTAATCTTTCATACCAGCCAGTCTCTACTAAAAGAGAAGATTCAAAAAAAAGAATCTTATTCATACTTTGATAATCAGAAGCCTGATCTAAAAACCTCTCATATACCCAAGGATGAATAACAGATTCAAAATCAACTAATAAATCTTTATACCTAATAAAATATGGAATTAACTTTTTAGTATCTATATTCCGAGAAGAATCTAGATAGTTTTCAGATTCTTTTAGTATCTTTTTTTGTTTAAGTAGCTCTATTAAACTTAGAAGTTTATCATAGATGGAAGAATCTTTCTTGTAAGCTTCTTTTGCAATAAGATCTGAATATATAACCGGATAGTCTAAAGATTCTATTATCTTTGCTACCGTAGTTTTACCAGAACATATACATCCTGTAAGACCAACACAATGAGATTTTATCCATTCTTCTATAATAATAACTACTCCCTAAACTATACAGATAATCATAACTACTAAAGATAATAACTATCATGTGTTTTGATAGCAATCAAGACTATAGACTAATTATATCTATTTAGATTAAAAACTAAATCTATATTCAATTATAGGTATGGTATCTGATTCTATATCCATAGGTAAAATCTTAAGTCCATCATCAACCTTTGGTTTATCTTCAGTAAGTATATCAGAAGATCTATAGGAATATAGATCTTCTAGTATAGAAGTTTCCTGAGCTATCTCGTCTAAAAGAACAGAGCTTGTACTTCTCAGATAAGGATCAGATACTTGATCATCAGTAGCCAATAGATGATATGTATTCTTTTCTATAATATAGGCAGATTTTTTAGATGAAGCTTTAGGTGGATTTATAAATGTTTCTATAATTCCAATTACCCATGCTCCAGCAAATATACCCATACCTACTTTAAAATAAGTACTATGTTTTTGTTTTTGTTCTTCAAGATAATCTGCATATGCTTTAATTGATTCAGGATCATACTCTTGCTCGTAGAGTTCATCAATTTGAGCTTGGCAGTTTTTAACACAATCGGAGTATTGTATATATTCATATATACCCCATCCTAAACCACCAGCTTGAGCTCCACCAAATATTATACCCCAAACTACTTTACCTTGAACAAATTGAGGAACACCAAAAGGTAAGAACCTAAGTATTCCTAATGATGAAGAACTTTCTTTCTTCTTTTTCTTACTACTACCATAATAACTAGCATATCCCTTAGAAGATTTACCTCCTGGATCATCGTAGTAATAAGAAACATCTTTAGATTGTTTCTTAGAAATTTTTACCTTCTTTTTACTTAAATTCTTCTTACTCTTAGATACAGGTTTATCATCTAAATTAAAATCACTATAACTTTCAGCTTCAGAATAACTATCTGAAGTAGGAGGTGAAGGAGGAGCACTAATAGAAGAATTAGGTACAGAAGATGAGCCTCCTTGATTTAAGTTATAATTATCATAAGATTCTTGTTGATAACTATAAAGATCTGATTGAGGAGACTGATACGAAGGAGCAGGTTGCATAACCTGAGGTTGTTGATACATAGGTGCAGGAGATGGATACATTGGAGTTGGATATTGGTACATAGGTGACTGATACATAGGTGCTTGATACATATTAGGCATATATTGGTTTGAAGGAGCATATTGTTGATATGGATTTTGAGGTACTTGAGGTTGCATACCTTGATTTCCATAATATTGATTTTGTGACATATCTTGCCCATATTCTTGTTGTAAATTCATACCAGAAGATTGCATACGACGAGATTTTGGAGCTTGAACTACTTTTGGAGCTTGAGCTTTTGCAACTATTGGTTTTGGTTTTGGCTTAGGTTGTGGTTTAGCTAGATCTATAGTAATAGAATTTTCGTTATTTTGAACTATATTTACGTTTACTCTCTTAGTTATATATCCCGGAGAGGATACTTCTATTTTTTGTTTTCCAGGGTTTACATCAAGTACTGAATTTACAGATCCTGCAAGAATTCCTCCAATCATAACTGTAGCAGATTTAACATTACACTTAACTAATAAGGTAGTTCTTTTTGCCTTACTTGCTACAGATCTTACTCCACTGGTAGTAGCTCCAGCTGCTCTAGGTGCTGATGCTACAGTAGAAGAAGATCTTGCTGGTTTAATATATTTAGATTTATCAGCTTTTACAGAATTAAAGAACGGTATTACACTCTCATCCAAAGCTTCACTGGCAGCAATACCTATCTTAGGATTTATACCTAAAGCACTTCTAAAGCTTGTACCAGCTTGGTCTTTTTTACCTTTCATAAACTGAACTATACCAAGATATTTATAAGCTTGAGATCTATCTTTATCACTTATTTTATTTCTTAAAGTTTGATTTAAAGAATTTTCTGTAGCGTTTAAATCTCCTCTAAAATAATACTTCATACTTTGTTGAAGTGTTTGAGCACTAGCTACTTGATAGAAGATACCATTGGTTAAAACTGTAAGCATACCGATACATATAAAGAAAGATCTTAGAGCTTTAAATCCAGCACTTTCTTTAATGAATCTATTCAGTTTTAACCAAACACTAACCAAAATTTCTTCCTTTTTTAATTAATCCTTCTTAACTGTCCAAAAATATTTTTAGTTTCTCCACCTTCTATCTTAATATTAGTAAAATATGATTTATAACCTTCTCTTCTTAGTTCAATACTGTAGGAACCATTTGAAAGCTTTATCCTCCCACTGTTTATTGTTTGATCTAATGTTGTTCCTCGTTTTACTCCGTTAATATAAATATCAGATGCTGGTCTTGAAGATATAATCAAGGTTCCTGTAGTAGATAGTGGTTTTTGTTGTTGAGGTTTTTGTTGTTCAACAGATTGTTTTTTCACATTAACTTCTCTTCCCTCTGGTTTAACTTGACTGATCCCAGAAGATCTATCTTCTAAATCCTTTAAAGAAATTCTAGTAGATGTTTCTGTTATGGAACGTTTATTTTTTCTATCTTCCTTATATTTAGTTTCAGAAATAAAGATTGGTTTTGTAGCAGATTGATTACCAACTTTAACCCCTTTAGTTTCTTTCTTAGAAGAATTAGATTTTGGTTCATATTGTCTTGTATTTTGATCTTTATTTTTTAACGAACTCGAATTTTTTTGTTGTTTAGTTTCTTTGATATTTTTATTTGATTTTATGTTATCAACCTTTTTTTCTTCTTGAGATTCTACCTTTTTATTATTATTTGTAGACTGAACCTTAACTGGTTCCTGATTAGTAGTTATTACACCAGATTTATCTTGTGATTGTTTTTGATTAGCTTTATTAACCGTTGATTTCTTTTTAGATTCAGATTTCTTTGGTTTTTTAATTTTATGGTAATTTTCTTTTAAGAAAGTATTTTTTTGTTCTAGAGTTTCTATTTTTTCATTTAGGATATTGTTATTTACCTTACTTTGAAGAGCATAATAACCTACTCCTAGAAGAACTAACATAAACAGTACTGAAAATATTCCAATAAAATATGAAGCTGTATTAGAACTTGATTTTCTACCATAATAATATCCAATCAGAGCATCTTGATACATCTTATCGTTATACTCTTTAACAGCTCTTCTGTTTATCTCAGCACGACGTGGATAGTTTGGACTATTAGCAGCTACTACTCTGTTACTGGAATAACGATTATTAGATCTACGAGAAATATTTGAATCATATCCAGCAGCTAGTTTTACAGAATATCTACCCTTTTGTTTTTTATTATCTAATTGAACACTTTGATCAACGGATTCATAACTTAAATCTTCATCATCTAATTGTTCTTTTACAAATCTTTTTGAACCAATAGATTTAGCACTAATTTCTTCAAAGTTTCTAGATTTATGATTCAAAGCCTGTTCATTAAGATTTGAAAGTCTTTTTTCAATTATATTTTGATCTAGAATCAATGTTTTAACAGTCCTTACAACTGCCATTTTTTGAGTTTTATAATCGTTTCTGACTTCTACTACTTTTTGTTTATCAACATCCGTATCAAAAAGAGTTAAATTCTTTAATCTTTGTTCGAATTTCTTTTTGTTAGAAAAATATCTTTCAAGTTCTATGTTAGATTCTGCAAATCCATTTAGTACCAAGAAAGTATCAAGATCTAAGGCAAAGTTTTTAGCTTTTTTATATCTATCCTCAGGGTCTTTTTCCATCAGTTTTACAACCATACTGTTTAGATCTTCAGGTATTGATGGAACCAGTTCTTTTGGAGGTATAAGATTTGCTTGAGTTATTTTGTAAATTACTTCATGAGTTGAAGATCCTTTATATGGAACATCCCCAGTTAGAAGTTCATAGAACACAACTCCTAAACTGTAAAGATCAGTTTTATGATCAACATCCACTCCCTTGATTTGTTCTGGAGACATATAGCTTGGAGATCCCATGAAAGTTCCTGTTACAGTCATTGAAACTTTCTTAAGATTTTTAGCGATACCAAAATCCATCAGTTTTATCTGACCGTTTTTTAAAATCATTATATTTTCCGGTTTGATATCCCTGTGGACGATATTTTTAGAATGAGCTTCTATCAAAGCCTTCGTAATTTCTTTTACGATACAGGTTGCAATAATAGGATGTAATCTATTTCCTGGAAATTCTTTGATAAAGTCTGCAAGAGTTTTTCCTGTAAGAATTTCAGTAACAAGCCAAGACTCTTGAGAGTTTTCACCAGAGAAATCGTAAATCCTTAAAATATTTGGATGGTCTAAAACTGAAATAGCTTTAGCTTCTCCGTAGAATCTTTCTCTTATCTCTGGATTGTTAGCAAATTGAGGATGAAGTAATTTGAGCGCAACTTTCCTATCCAGCTTTCTATCCCAAGCTGAATACACGCACGCCATTCCTCCTTCTCCAATCAGAGAAAGAATCTCGTAACGATCTCCATAAATTTTTTTGACGTTATCCAACTATATGGACCTCCCCAAAAAAATAAAATTCTACATAATCAAAATCGGTAATTTTAAAAACTTTCTTAAAAGATAATAGGCACTTGGAGCTCATGGTAGGATAGATGGTGAAAAAAAGTGGAGTAAAAAAAATTGTGATTTTTACAAAAAACTTGGTTTTTGTCTGTTATATTAATATAGGCAATATTACTTTTTGCTTTTTTACCAAATTTAAAAAAATAATTTTTTTATTAAAAAAATCCCTATTTTTTACTAAAAAAAGCCTAAATCTAATCGTAAAAAAAGATACTTTTTTATATTTTAATTGGTTTTTTGAGTAATTTTTATGATATATATTTCTATTTTTTTATATAGATATGTATATTATAGTATACATTATTCGTATCAAATATCATCTAAGAAAAAACTTTTTACCCTAAAATAATATTTTAAATGTTTAAAGTTTATTTTTTTACAATCATTTTAGCCTATATTTTAAGGGGTTTTTAGAAGTTTAAGAAACAATGTTTTTTTAGTGGTAATGATTTGGATTTTAAACACAGATAAAAAAATTATATTTAAAAGTATTAAAGAATTTATAAACAAAAAGGATATCTGTAAACAAAACAGATATCCTGATTTAAAGGTATAAATACTATATAGTAAACGACGTTACTAACAAGCTTGAGAAAGTGATAAATCTGACATAGGAACCCTTATTTGCATTCCGTCACATACCACTTTGCAGTACTTAGCTGAGTATTCAATATATATTTCCTTACCGTTTATACTAAATGTTTTCATTCCTTCTGATTGATTCTTTAGATCCATTGTTATACTTACACATGTACCTATACTGATACTCAAATTACCAGCATATGTTTGGATATCTACGTTATCTGATAACATATCAGAAGAATCCGTTGATGATAGTGATGAAGAAAATTCTTTCTTATAACTATCTTCAAAAGAAACGATTTTAGAATCTAATTTATCTTCTTCCATATTCATACCTACTCCTGTAATTGTTGAAGAATCTTCTGTGTACATATTTTCTTCTGGTTGGTTAATTGTTTCATTACTAACAACTTGATCATTTATCTCTTCGTATACATCTTCTTCACCCATATCAACTGGACTATTTTGATCTTGTGGAGTTTCTAATACAGGGGTTGGTGTATCAACTACCGCTTCACTACTTTCTTCACTAGTTAAATCCGTTACAAAATCAGACTCTAAGCCAGACTCTTCTTCACTTAATGGTTCTACCGCTGTAGCTTCTGTTGTTGTGGTAGTAGTAGTAGTAGAATCTTCATAACTTGGAGTTTCATCTAAAACAGGACTAGTTGATTCTACCTCTAGTTCATTAGTTAACGAAGTTTCTACACTATCTGGTGCACTAGATTCATCTATAGGTGAAGTTTCTACTGTTTGATTATCTGTGGTAACTGGTGAACTAGAACTTGGTTCTACACTTTCTACTGATTGAGTAGAAACAGGTTCAGTCTCAGGTGTTGTTTCTTCTACTGTAGGATTGGTAGTTGGAGTAGCAGTTGTAGTTGCGTCTAAAGATGGAGCTGAATCTTCTACCATTGTAGGTGTAGTTTCTATCGTATCAACAGGCTGACTAGCTTCGCCTTCAGTTACTGGTTCTGTTTGAGTCTCTACAGATGGTGTAGGAGTTGAACTGCTATCTAAAACAGTTTTAGTTTCAGGAGCAGATGATATTTTAATATCTTCTTCATTTGTTGGTTCAGAATTTAAATCATTAACAACAATATTTTCATCCAACATATCTGGAACCTTCTGATCTGAAATTACAACCTCATTTATATTAGTAGCATTTTTAGAACCCTCATTTGATTCTTTTATTCCTATATCATCTATAGGAAGATGTTCTGTGTTTTGATCCATCACTTTGCCCTCTTTTGCTGGTTGTTCTAAAGTTGTTTCTGGTACCGTACTGGTTTCTTCCTGTACTGTACTAGTAGTTTCTTCTGGTATGTTATCTTGTACTTGAGTTGATTGTACTTGGTTATCTTCTAAAGACTCACTAGGTTCGTTGGTTGAATCCGGTTGAGAAGTCTCAGAAGAAGTATTAGTTGGAAGATCCATATTCTCATATTTTTCACAACTAGGCTCTTCATCACTGCCTTTAAGAAGTGAATCTACACTTTCTTCATCGTAACTTACGTTAAAACCAAACTTTTCAAGTTCTGTTTTTATCCCCGTTTCATCTTTACTATCAACAACTAAAGCTATTGATTTGTCTGATAAAATTTTTACAACACAACTTGAATCTTCCATCATAGATGAGATTTTTTTAAATTGTTGAGGATTCCATAAACCGTCTTTAGATTCTAATTTTAAGATCATAGTTATACCTTTAAGTTTAAATTTTAATGATGTTGATATAGATATCAACTCTACCTTCTAGTTAACCTGTCGGAACTAGGGTATAAAACTTTACAACTAGGTGAATTTTGTTATGATTTTTAATTTTGCTATATTGTATTTTTTTTAAATTTAAACTAAAATCCTTCTAATTTTAAATAATATAAAAAACGGAGAACGAGAAGTTTTTATGTCAAATTCTAACTCATATGATTTATCAACCCTTCCATCCTACTCGGTAAAAGTTGGAATAAGAGAGATATTAAAACTATCTATTCCTACTATTATCAATATGAGTTCATTGACTATTAACCAGTTTATAGATGCTTGGATGATATCTCTTACTGGTCCTACTCAACTTGCTGCTCAATACGGAGCTGGAGTTACTTCTTTTTGTACCGTGTGTATATTTTTTGGAATAGTGGCTTCTACTAATATATTTGCATCTCAGTGTTTAGGAGCTAGAAGATACCGAGAAGCTTCTTCGTATTGTTGGCAAGGAGTATGGCTTGCTATAATTATAGGATTAGGACTGTTTTGTACTATCTTTTGTTCAAGATATTTTTTCACCTCTTTGGGACACGAGCCTAAACTAGTAGAACAGGAAGTAATCTACTATAATACCATAACCTATATAGCACCTTTGGTTCTTACAGCAAAAGCACTAGGAGGTTTTTTTATAGGGATTCATCGTCCTCATATCGTACTTATAGCTGGTATTATCAGTGATGTTGTAAAAATTGGAGTTGGATATTGTTTGATTTTTGGAAACTTTGGATTTCCTCGTTTAGAACTTAGAGGAGCTGGAATCAGTACTATTGTTGCAGTTAGTATTGAACTTTCTATTCTAGGGTATATTTTCCTGTTTTCAAAAATGACAAAAAGATTTGAAACTAGATCTAGCCTGAAACTCTCTTTTTTTAAAATTAAAAAATTATTGAAAGTAGGTTTTCCAAATGGGCTTATGCTATTTAATGATACTGTAGTTTGGATGATCTTCTTTGTAGTTATTATTGCAACTTTAGGAACTGAATACATAGCTTCAGGTTCTATTCTTAATAGGTATTGGCAACTGATTCTTATGCCTGCTATAGGTGTAGGACAAGCTACCGTTGCTATAGTTGGGAAATACTGTGGAGCTAAAAGAACAGATCTAGCAACAAAACAAGCTTTTATGTGTATTGCTATAACCTTGATATACACTACAGTTGGTAGTCTACTACTTTGGTATCATAGGGAAGGACTTGTAAGCTTTTTTAACTCTTCGCATGATCCTACTATTCAAACGATATCTTCTCAGATGTTTATAT
>JAEEGL015552318.1_pt1 | contig 11690 bp, 11 predicted proteins | sample 9134231 | NCBI WGS metagenome assembly JAEEGL01 (sample SAMN16246548, study PRJNA631951) | gut metagenome | biome: gut microbiome; feature: rumen; material: fiber-attached | host: Bos | place: Iran: Karaj | collected 2018-10 | reverse complement strand
TGCTTCGACGCTTTACGTTTCTTAGCGGCATCTTTGTCCTTTTGCCTTGAACCATAGCTCGCTATGCTTCTGCGGCTGCAAGAACAAATCTACTCGCTAATAAACTGCAAATCGTCTGAAGCTAATTTATAGAACCACCCTAAAGAAAACACATCCACCATCAAACAGCTAACATCATGAGCAATTTCCGTGAAATGAGACGCAAAGGACAGCAGCTGTCCGAAGATGAGAGCATCGCCATCCTGCATAAAGCCACATCCGGCACACTGGCTCTGTCGGGCGACGACGGCTATCCCTATGCCGTGCCCCTGAGCTATGTATACGACGCTGGCAGACTGTATTTCCACAGTGCCCTGACTGGTCATAAAGTCGATGCCATCCGCAAGTGCGACAAGGCATCCTTCTGTGTCATCGAGCAGGATGCAGTACATCCCGACAAATACACCACGTTTTATCGGAGCGTGATAGCCTTTGGCCGAATCCACATCATCGAAGATGAAGCGGAGAAGATGTCAGCAGCCCGCAGGCTCGGCAACCGCTACAACCCCGGCAATGACGAAAGTCTGCAGAAGGAGCTGGAGAAAGGGCTTACCCGTATGCTGATGATCCGCCTCGACATTGAACATCTGACAGGTAAAGAGGCTGTAGAGCTGATGAGACAGCGCCAATAATTCCCTGCCCAACCTCAAAGAACAGAGCGTGATGGTGTGAGTGTCAACTGAAAAATCTGTAATTCTTCAAACATAAAACAACAACAATTATGAAAAAGATTTTAATTATCGACGGAGGCCCGAGAAAACATTTCAACACAGCCTCGATGCTGCAGAAATTTGCTGAGGGTGCAAGTTCAGTGAACAGCGAGATTGAAGTGAAAACCATACGCCTTTATGACCTCGACTATAAAGGCTGCATGTCGTGCATGGCATGTAAGATAAAAGGCAAGGCTGCCAACATCTGTAAGTTCAAGGATGCGCTTACCCCTGTCCTGGAAGAGGCAGCCCAAGCCGACGGCCTGGTGCTGGGCTCGCCGATTTATTTTGGCGACGTGACGGGACAGATGCGCACATTCCTTGAACGACTGGCATTTCCCTGGCTCTCTTACAACGACTACAGCATGACGGCTCCAAAGAAGATGCCGGTTGTACTGATTGAGACCATGAACGGAACGCCGGAAAGAAACAACAGCCAAGGCTACGGCTCAATGGACTATTGCATCTCTGCCGCCCTTGGTGAGCCAGAGCACCTCATCGCCTACAACACATATCAGGTGAAGAACTACGACCGCTACGAGCTGGCTGGATTCTCGGAGGAAGCGAAACGGCAATACCGAGAGGAGCATTGGGAGGATGATTTGCAGAAAGCCTACGATGCCGGCAGAAAGATGGCGGAGAAAATTTTGGGTGAATAAAAAACGGTAAGCTAATGCCGTTTCCGGAATAAATATCTGAGCCAGCAGATCACCGCCATAAGCGTCGACCCCAGCATGGCCAGAGCCATGTCTTTCTGGGCATCCCACATATCACCCTGCTGGCCGTTATACGAGTCCGCATCCGCAGGCGACATGCAAATCGTGAGAGTCCACTCAAACAATTCATACACCATACTGCATGTCTGTATGACAAGCCATGCCATGAAGACAGAGACGAGGGGTTTCTGCCGTAAATACCGTTTGCACACATAACGGAAATAAGGAAACAGTAAGACACCGAATGCGAAATGCACGAACCTGTCGTAATGATTGCGGTCACCCTGTAGAAAAGCAGAGTCATCCAGCCCAATGGCTGTTGCCCATTCTTTATAAGGAACGTATGAATAAATGTAGCGGGCACCAATGACATGGAACAATGTGAAGACAGCAAGCCCTATATAAGCCCCTTTCGGCATTCCGTTCTTACGCAATCCCGTGATGAGAGGTATCATGAGAAGCGCTGTTCCAATATGCTGCAGATATTGCTGACTGGGAAAAACGGGATGAATGCACGTAACAGCCAATACCACAATCAGCGATATAATAAGTGCCAACTTGGTTTTGTCCATACTTTCGATTGTAAATTTATCTCCCACCTGACTTTTATTGTCCTGGAGCCGGGATAACACCAAGTTGCATCAGAAGTGAGAACATATCGGGAAGTCCGTGCTCACGGATAATCTTGCCTTCGTTGAACTCGTAGATGTTCATGGCTGTGACACAGATTTTCTTTCCCGTTGCCGGCATGCCCATCAACGGTTGTGTCTGTGTGCCGGTCATCGTGTAGCGTACCAGTATCTTGTTACCTTCAGAAATAGTTTCCTCAATCTTCCACTGGATGTCGGGCATCGCGCCACGCATCATGGCCAATACACCCATATAGCCCTCAAAGCCCTTCATCGGTTCTGGTGAGGTGGGAGCATAGAATATGACGTCATCACTGATAATCGGTTTTCCGATGGCAGGGTCACCGGTGTTGATAAACTGCAGGAACTGCTCAATAAGCTGTCTGTTTGTATCCATAACGTTCGTTTATAAATAAGTTTTCATTAAAGAACTGTATCATTTTGTCTGACGCTTGCGTCAGGTATATGTCCACGTCGTAGAGCGCACCCCATGGGCTTCCTATAGGCGCTACTTTTCCTACTTGCAACAATTGAAACACAGTCAGATGCATTTAAATATATCTGAATACATAACTATTATGTCATTTTGATTTACGCATGATGAGCTGAGATTTCAGTACTTTGTTCCCGTCAGCAGTCGCTATGAGATTCACCACGGCACTGTTTTCTGTCTCAGGATGTAAATGATGGCAACGAACCACTTCTATATCATCCCACCCTTCGGTGAGTACCGTCGTCAGCGCATACTTCCCGTTGTCTATGGTGACAGCCCTTTTGCCTTTCACTTTTGTTTCGGTGGCTGTTATCGGCTTGTCGTATTCCTGCAATGCGTAGAAACCCATACGGACTTTCCGGGGGCCATTGGTTTTTACGGTGTCAACACGGATGACGCCATTGGCGGTTACCTTCTCCGACAGGCCTATTGTAACGGCTGCGTCATTCTCCATCTCAGCCGTACGGCAGAACCATCCGTCAGCATTCAGTCCTTCACCATGATAGCTGTTTATCTGGAGCCATTTTCCTTCAGGACCTTCCACCACATAGCTCATCGCCACCTCACCATTATTGCCGTCAGCCTGCCATGGAAGCGATGAGTTATAAGCCAGACGATTGTAGTTCTCCAGTCCGTAATAGAATCCCCTGTTGCGGGTGAACACATTGCGGAATTCTGCCATGCCCAGTTTTGCCAGGTCGGTCACAAGGATTTTGGTCTTTTTTGAATAGATATGGTGTGGAGCCGATTTCTTCATCTTTTTCCACGCCCCTTCAGTCTCGCGTTGAGTCCAGAACGGATTGTCGGCTGGCATATACAGGGCAAGGAACAGCTTTGCCATCCAGAACACACTGCCCCTGCAGGAGTAATGTTGCAGACAATTTTCGAAATGGCCGTAGAAACCCAGGTTTGGAAGCCCGTCATCGGCTATGAAGTCGGGGTTCTGAAGAAACTGGAGGATGGCCCCGGAGCATATGCGTCGCATCCATCCATAGTCGATATCCTTACTGTTGAGCAAACCGGTGAGCGCAAGAGGTATGGCTGCACCCATGCGATATGTGATGCTCCTTCCCCACATCTGCATCTTTCCATCGCGGCCGAACATATAAGGATATTGTTTTGGAATTTCGCTCAAATGATTCATAAACTGCTCTGCCTCGGCTGGATAATATTCACGCCCGAAGCTCTCAGCCCAGAGTGGTCCGTACATCTGGAACGCCCACATGCTGTAATAGTCAAACAAAGGGGAATCGTGATACCATCCATCGGCAACATATGCTTTGAGGTTGGCATGGAGCAGATCCTCCATATATTTCATGTTGACCTCATATCCCTCTTTGTGCAGGAAACTGAGCAGACACTGATTGAAGAACCGCCAGTTCATATCAATTGTCTCACCCTCGGCATAAGTCTTAAACACAGCAGCCAGACGGTCACGGGTTTCCTGTGGGAGCGGATGCCAGAACACCTCAGGAGCCATCAACAAAGAAACGGCAAGCCCGCCAAGCTCCACAAGCTTCTGCCCGCCATTGCCGCCACCTCTCTTTTCCGGCAGATAAATAGGGCTGCCGGGTTGGAGGAATGAGGCAATCTGACAGCGATAATAATCACCTACTTTCACGCCATGAAGAGTCAGTCCGGGATTTTCCTTGAGCAGCGGACCGGCCAGGAACATCGTGCGGCATAACGCCTCCATGCGTGCTGTCGGAACGCCGCCCTCATTGTGAGGATAGGTTTTGCCCGGCTGTTTCGGCAGGTCAAAAGGGTCGTCGACATCATTCACATATTGAAAGGCAGTGTTGAGCAGATATTCAGCTGCCTGCTTCCAATGGTCACGGTTCATGCCTGTGTATGGGCTGAGTTTGGTGTCTGGATTCTTCACCTCGAAAATGTTCTGCATAGTGAATGCATGAACATTAAGTCCACACACCATAAACAGCAGCAAAAAGAAAGAACGGATATAATTCATAATGCTTTAAATAGATAATAGTTTATACTCAGACTCTTATTTGTGGTATTATAAATGGTGCTTCAGGATTTTTTGTGGAAATTTTAACGAACAAAGATCAAAAAGATTATTATAGATATTTTTTTAAATATGCCAAAATGGCATTAAAAGATATTGAAAGATTCACATCATCTGACGATGACATTATTTATCACCACACTAAAATCCGAATAACCAAATAAATTATTCTGCAAATATAGTGAATTGTGAAATAATAAAAAAATGATGACAAATAAAATCTTATCATCAACTGAAGTTTCGGAAGTAAAAAAGGGCTATGTTGGTAGTTGCATTTGCTTGTGGTTCCACCGTCATCCTGTAATTAACTGAAGATGTATTTAGCCGTGATATGCACGGGATGATGCAGTCAGGATGACAGCCTCCCCCTCCCCAGATACACTTAAATGCTAACAAAAAACCACACACATAAAATCAAATAATACCATCATTATTTTTAGAACACCCCAAAAAAGAGCGTCAAACACACTGAAAAACTCAAATAATAAGGATCAGATGCATTTTTTTTGCGAAAATATTTGGAGAATAGAAAGAAAAACACTATATTTGTGTAAGATTAACACAAATGAGAATTTGGGAACGAAATAACCGACAACATTTCAGAACACCTAAAAGCCTCAATGATATGACACGACAGCATATAATATATAAAAACAATTGTATTATTTTTCAATAATTCCATATATTCCTGTAACATTCTCATTCACAAAAGTAAATAAACTATTCACTTTTCACTTAAAAATCTATTAATTCCTGTAATAAAAAATCATCGCGCTATGTATAACAGAGATTTCACACCAGAGAGAATCACGACGTTGAAAGCAAATGAGATCTTCGTGTTTGGCAGTAACCTTGGCGGCTTCCACGGCGGCGGCGCTGCCCGTTTGGCTCACAGGTTGTTTGGTGCCGTCTGGGGTCAGGGGGTCGGTCTGCAATGTCAGAGTTATGCCATCCCCACGATGCAGGGCGGCGTGGAGACCATCAGACCCTACGTTGACGATTTCATCGAGTTTGCGAAAAACCATCAAGCGTATAAGTTTCTCGTGACGCGCATCGGATGCGGCATTGCCGGCTTCCGCGACGAGGAGATTGCCCCGCTGTTTGCAGAGGCCATCGATGTGGAGAACATCATCCTGCCCCGTGAGTTTGTGGAGGTGATCCAGGATCAGGGCAGCACACCCGGCTCTTATAAAATCACATGGAACGCAGAGAAGGACTTTCTTGAGGAGTTCCGGAGACTGACAGTGCCTGTGAAACAAGGCGGCAAAGACCCCAACTTTCAGAAGAAAAAGGAGATGCGTGCAAAATTGTTCGAAAACACGGTGGCGCTTGTCAACCAAGGCGGATATGTGACCGAAAACGGCACAGAGTATAAATTCCCCGACGACTCGGACATGATGCGCAACACCACGTTTTACATACATGAATTCCGACTGCCGGACACAGCACCAAGCAATGCCCACACCATCGTGGAAGTTCAGAACATCGACTGCCTTTATGCCGGTGTGCAACTGAAAAAGGAGGGTTACAACCCCGCGGTGCTGAACATGGCAAGCCGGAGCCATCCAGGAGGTGGAGTAATCACAGGTGCCCGTGCCCAGGAAGAGACATTGTTCCGCCGCACCAACCTGTTCCGCTCGCTCTTTCAGTTTGCATCCTTCGCCAGCAGGTATGGCATACGGAAGTCACGCTGCCAGTATCCGCTCGACCGCAATTTCGGAGGAATCTACACGCCCGACGCCATCTATTTCCGTGAGAACGAAAAAAACGGGTATGCTTTACTGGACAATCCTGTCGCCCTCTCGTTCATCACGGTGGCAGGAATGAACCGTCCTGCCCTAACTCCCGACGGAATGATAGCCGCCAATCTGGTGGAGCCGGTTAAAAACAAGATACGGACGATATTCCGCCTCGGTCTGGATCATGGTCACGACTCACTGGTGCTTGGCGCCCTCGGATGCGGTGCATACCATAACCCTCCACGCCATGTGGCACGCCTGTTCCATGAGGTGATGGACGAGCCGGAGTTCGCCGGTAAATACCGAAAAATCGTGTTTGCCATCCTCGACGACCACAACGCCCACCGCAGCCACAACCGCGAAGGCAACTACAAGCCGTTTGCCGAGGAGTTTGAGGGAATGGGCCAGCCTCAACCGTCGGAAGATGAACTGAAAGCTTTGAAGATGTGGACCATGGGCGCAGGCAATTCCGCCAAACGGTTCTGCGGTGAGAATCCTATTCCTGAAAAGAAAACGACAGCCACCAAAGACAGCTGGAAAAACCTTCCAATGCCTGAACAATGTGCTGTGATTCCGATGCATGTGGAAATTCCAGCCGAAGCGATGCGTATCGTGAAACAGGGGCACATCCCTGAAGCGATGGAAGACCACTGGTTCATGTATTGCGACGAATCCACTATCCGCTATTACCGCAGCTGGACAGGACTCTGCATCTTTATCGCCCAATATGAGGAATCCGGGAACAAATGCGTGATAACCGAACTGAAGGTAAACCGCAATTCATCACAATATGGAAGCACAGATAATGAAAAAGACACGGCACTGTTTATGGCCTTGCTGACTGAAGAATATGGTGGTGACTCCAGTATGTGGTGGGAAAAAGCTTTAAAATAATTTTCTCATAATCATTGATGGAAAAATTTGAAATCAGCATATTAGGATGTGGTTCCGCCATGCCTACACCACGGCACAACACGACTGCGCAGCTGGTGAACATACACGACAGACTGTTCCTCGTGGATTGCGGCGAAGGCACACAGACGCAGATTTGGAAGTCGGGCATCAGAGTGACGAACATGAATCATATCTTCATCAGCCATGCCCACGGCGACCATTTCTTCGGACTGCTGCCGCTGGTGTCGAGTCTGGGACTGATGCTCGGCCGGACCGACGACCTGCACCTGTGGCTGCCTGCCGACCTTGTGGAACCCCTGCGGTACGATTTCGGACAGTATTGCCACCTGCCCTTCAATCTCATTTTCCATGCTGTCGATACAACAAAAACGGCAGTGCTCTATGAGGACAAGGAGATGAAGGTGGAGACTATACCGCTCATCCACGGAGTGCCATGCTGCGGATTCCTATTCAGCGAGAAACCCAAGCTTCCCGTGCTCCTGCCCGAGAAATGCAAGGCATACGGCATACCGCCACAAGAGCTGGGCAAAATCAAAAACGGTGCCGACTGGACACTCAATGACGGCACGGTCATTCCCAACAGCGAGCTGACAACACCGAGCGACTTCGTGCCGCGACGCTATGCCTACTGCAGCGACACAGCCTACAATCCCGCAATGATTCCGCAAATCGAAGGAGTAAACTTGCTTTACCATGAGGCCACATTCATGTTGGAAGACGAGCAACAGGCAGTCAATGCCGGGCACTCCACCGCGGCACAGGCTGCCATCATCGCCAGGGATGCCAATGCAAGGCAGCTCGCCATCGGGCACTACTCCGTCCGCTACATCGACGAAGCCCCGCTACTTGCCGAGGCACAGGTCATTTTTCCCAATACCGTGGCTTGCCAGGAGGGGATGGTTTTTAGTATTTAGTTTTTAGTTTATAGTTGTTAGTGGTTTCGAGATCACGAGATTACGAGATTACGAAATAGCGAGATTACGGAATAACGAAATAACGAGATAACAAAATAACGCCTCACCCCCAAAATTTCGAAAACAACTCCCAGGCCAATGGACAAAGAGCAATATAATAAAATCAAAGAATATATCCGGACTGTAATACGAGGCACGGAATGGGAAGGCCACGTGTACATGGTGGGCGGTTGTGTGCGCGACGAGCTCATGGACTGCGAAATCAAAGACATCGACCTGTGTGTGGACCTTCCTTCGGGCGGCATCCGTTTTGCTAAATGGCTACGCGACCATGGACATTCGGTGAAGGGAGTGTCGGTCTATCCCAACTACGGCACCGCCATGCTCCACCTGAAAGCCTTTACCGAGGTGGAGCTCGAGTTCGTGCAGACACGGAAGGAGAAATACATCGACCACTCATGCCGCAACCCCGAGACCGCCTTCGGCAGCATCGAAGACGACTGCATGCGGCGCGACCTCACCATCAACGCGCTCTACACCGACCTCTCCACCGGTGACATCATCGACATCACGGGCATGGGCGTTGACGACATCCGCAACCACGTCATCCGCACCCCGAACGACCCGGACATCATCTACGACGACGACCCGCTGCGTATCCTACGCTGCATCCGTTTTGCCAGCCGCTTCGGATGGGAAATCGAGGCAGACACGCTCGAGGGCCTGAAGCGGAATGTCAGCCGGCTGGACATCATCGCCAAGGAGCGCATACGCGACGAGCTTGACAAGATGCTCACCTGCCGGCATCCGGTGATGGCTATGAAACTGCTGCGCGAGACAGGGGCGATGCATTTCGTGATTCCGGAGCTGGAAGCCACCTACGGGATGGAACAGAACGAGTATCATTTCGGAACGGTGTGGGAGCACACGCTGAAGGTGGTGGAGCAGCTGCAGAGCGACGGGCTGCCACTGCGTATGGCTGCCCTGCTCCACGACATCGGGAAAGTCAGCGTGCGCACGGTAGAGAACGGCAAAGTGCATTTCCTCGGACATGAGCTGGCAAGCGGTGATTTGACGAAAGAGATTCTGAAGCGGCTGAAATACAGCAACGACTTCATCAGCGAGGTTACTTTTCTCGTGGTCCGCCACATGGACACCAAGAGTTGGGGCAACGAATGTGAGCACCTCAAGAAGAAAAAGCTCCGCAAGCTGCAATATCAGTGCGGCACGGAAGAGCGGTTCCGCGACCTCATGCTGCTTATCGACGCCGACAACCATTCACATTCAGCCGAACGGTGCATGCCGCGGCAGGTGGAAATCATCCTCCGAATGACCGAAGCGATGAAAGCGGAAGGCTCTGCCATGTTCGGCTACAAACTCCCGCTAACGGGCAAGGATGTGATGAAGCTCAAAGGGCTCAAGTCCGGTCCGGAGGTGAAAGAATGTCTGGACTACCTGCTCAAACTGGCGTTCGTCAACCCGCTGAGAGACATTGATGAGGTAATCAAGCATCTGAAAGGATATAAATTTTAATTGGGAGTTATAATTTCTTGCAGAAATTGGAGTAAAATTGGAAGGCATTCGGGAACGTTTAGCAAATCCCTATCCACGCATGAAATAACCGTAGAGCAAGTAGAGACGCGCCGTGGTGCGTCTAAGAGAAATCGTAAAAAAACCTATCATGGGAACGTTCCCGAATTGCTACCCACATTGCTGATGTGCATGCTGCGGTTTCAGGTGAGACGCCCCACGGGGAGTCTCTACGGATGGACACAGAAGGATGAAGGTAACAGAAAGGACGCTGGATGACGGGCTAACAACGGTTTCAGGTGAGACGCCCCACGGGGAGTCTCTACAGATGGGCACAGAAAAAAGAAGGTAACAGAAAGGACGCTGGATGACGGGCTGACAACGGTTTCAGAGGAGACGCCCCACGGGGAGTCTCTACGGATGGACACAGAAGGTTGTAGGGATGAGAGCTGGCGCTGGCTGATGGGCTGACAACGGTTTCAGAGGAGACGCCCCACGGGGAGTCTCTACGGATGGGCACAGAAAAAAGAAGGTAACAGAAAGGACGCTGGCTGATGGGCTGACAACGGTTTCCCGACCGCACATCCGACCGGCGCAGCACGGTCTTGGCATACTAAAAAGTAAAAACTATAAACTTTAAACTTTAAACTACAAACTATAAAAAATGGAAAAAAAACAGACAACAGCAAATAATAATCAGGCACAAGTAGAGAACTGCAACCAGCGCGACAAACTGCCCGAACGGAAGAAACGTGTGTTCTTCGATATGGACGGCGTCATCGTGGATTTCGAGTCTGGACTGGCACAGGTGAGCGAGGAAGTGAAAAAGGAATACGAGGGCAAGATAGATGAGATTCCGGGGATGTTCAGCCTGATGCAGCCGATACCCGGTGCGATTGAGGCCATCCATGAGCTGCAGAAGCACTACGACCTCTATATCCTCTCCACTGCCCCATGGAACAACCCGTCGGCTTGGTCCGACAAGCTGACGTGGGTAAAACAACACCTCGGCGACGTGTTCCATAAGCGCATCATCCTCACCCACTGCAAGAATCTGTGCATGGGCGACTACCTGATTGACGACCGCGGGAAGAACGGCGCGAGCGAGTTCACCGGCGAATGGATTCATTTCGGCTCCGACCGCTTCCCCGACTGGAAGAGCGTGCTGGATTATCTGATTCCACAAAAGCAAGAATGAAGACGCATGTAAAATCCGCCAAAAACACAATCCCATCATGACTGTAATTCATGCAACCGACCCCACCACGGCATTTCTCTCGCAACTCTACGAAGAGCGGGAGGATTTGAGGACGCGCATTACCGAGACTGCGACCAACTCAGACGTGACACGTGCCATCCGGGCAGACGACACCATCATGATGCTGGGTCACGGCACAAAATATGGTCTGTTTTCAAAACCGGAAAAGAACGGTCAAAACAAACGGCTGCTGATAACTGACCGACATGTGGAGTTTCTCCGCAGCAAGACGTGTATCGGCATCTGGTGCCATGCGGATGAGTTTGCCAGCCATTATGGACTTCATGGACTTTTCTCGGGGATGATAATCTCAGAGCTGGAAGAGGTTGAAATTGTGGAAAACGAGGAGAAAGATAAAAACGGCGAAAAAAAGAAAATACACACCACACAGGAGGAAATTGACGAAGAGAACAAGAAATTCGCCCGAAGGCTGAAATTCTGCCTCGACAACTATCCACTGAACGAGATTCCACAGCGGATGAGAGAACTCGATGATGTGAAGTCGGAACTGACCAACTATAATTATAATAATTTGTATTTCTTTGAAAACATAAAATAATATTGATTCAAGTTTATGAAACAATGGTTCGTTAAAAATATAGATATAGTGTCATGCCGCTTGCGGCTGAATACTAAATAGTTCTTTTACAAGTTTCTCATTTAATACTTTGTTCGGGTCAATTCCAGACGCTGCAAAAAATCTGGCGAGGAAGTGCGCATT
>JAEEGL015342787.1_pt1 | contig 11690 bp, 8 predicted proteins | sample 9134231 | NCBI WGS metagenome assembly JAEEGL01 (sample SAMN16246548, study PRJNA631951) | gut metagenome | biome: gut microbiome; feature: rumen; material: fiber-attached | host: Bos | place: Iran: Karaj | collected 2018-10 | reverse complement strand
CAGGTTCTCCAGGTCAATGATACGCTGCCGCATCCCCTCGGAGACCAGGCGCAGCGTTTCTTTTTCGTCCAGGCCCTCCGGCGCCAGCTCCGACGCCAGGAAGGGCTTGCCGATGATTACCCGGGCACGGGCGGATTTGAAATAAGACCCGTTGGTCACCACGGGGATGACCGGCGTTCCGGCGGACAGTGCCAGATACGCCGCAGAGACCTTGAATTCCAGGGGCCGCGCCTCCTCCGGACGCGGGATCCGGCTCTCGGGGAAGACCCCCACCACGCCGCCCCGCTTCAGGATCTGCTCGGACTTGGCCAAAAAGCCGAAGTCCCGGCCGTCGCGGTCCACATAGATCCCGCCCAGGGCGCGCAGGAGCCAGCCCAGGGGCTTCTTTTTGAACAGGAGCTCCGCCATCTGGTAGCGCAGGGTCCTGGTCCAGAAGACGAAGAGGAAGACCGCGTAGTCGAAGACCGAGGTGTGGTTGGAGACGATGACCGCGGGGCCCCTGATGTGCCGGCCCTGGACGGACCGGTCTTCATAATACACCTTGGTCCGGAAGCAGAAGAACTGGGCCGGCCACCCGGTGAGTTTGACAAAAATATTCCAGAATCGGATCATGTCGCAGCCCCGCCTTTGTTTTCCCGGATGTAGGCCGCGATCCCCTCCACGGTGCGCAGCCTTTGGTCCTCCGGCGGGAAGGGCAGGCTGAACAGCTCCCGCAGAGCGGAGAGCAGACCGAAATAGTCCAGACTGGTGCCGCCCAAATCCGTGAAGAAGTCCGCCTGTGGGGGGATCTCCGCCTCCGGCCTTGTCAGGGCGGCGGCGACGCAGGTCCGGACCTGCAGGGCAAGCTCGCTCAGCGCCTCGTCGCTCCGCTGGGTCTCGGGGTCCATCAGCGGGAGCTTCCCCGCAGCGTAGTCCCGGGCCAGGCGCAGGCGGTTGGGCTTGAATTCGTTCTCCTTCAAAAGCGGCTCGCCCAAAAAGGCGATCCGGCTTACCGCGCCGGAGAGGCCGTTTTCGGCCAGGCGCGCCTTGAGCGCGGTCTCCAGCCGGCGCAGCTGCTCGGCGGTGAGGAAGCGGCTGACCGAGGCCAGCAGCACCGGCGTCGTCCTGCCGCCCTGCCGCGGTCCGATGAGGCAGACCGGGACCTCCCCCACCCGGAGCCGGGGCTCCAGCAGGTTGGGGTTCAGGTTCTCGCCGTCGGGGCCGACGATGAGGTCGTCCCTGCGGCCCAGGAGCAGATAGTGTCCGTCCTCGCAGCGGGCCAGATCATGGGTGTCGAACCAGCCGTCGTTCTCCCGGCGCCGGCCGTCGCAAAGGATGTAGCGGGCCAGGACCTTCCCGCGGACCTGCAGCTCACCCTCGGGGCTGAGCCGGTATTCCGCGTGGGTCATGGGGCCGCCCACGAAGCCGCCGCAGATCCAGCGGCGCTTTTTGGAGAGCTCCACCGAGGTGATGCCGATCTCCGTCATGCCGTAGCCGTTGACCAGGCGGTAGCCGATGCCGTTGAAGAAGGAGAGGATCTCCGGGTCGATGGAGCTGCCGCCCGTGATGAGGAAGCGGATGCTGTCGCCGAAGAGGTTTTCCCGCAGCTCCCGGAACGCGACCTTGGAAAAAGCCGCCGCCAGGGGCTCCGGCAGACGCTGCTGCAGACGCAGGGCCCGCTGAAATTTGTTCCAGGTGGCCTCGCCCCGCTCGCGGATCCCGGACAGCGCCTGGGCGTAGACCTTCTCCCAGAACAGGGGCACCGCAAAGATGTGGGTCACCTTGTGGCGCTTGACGGTGTTCACGATGGTCTGGGGGGACAGGTCGTTCAGATGGACAAACGTGCGGGAGAAAAAGCCGAACCAGAGGTACATGGCGAACAGGCCGAAGACATGGTAAAACGGCAGGAAGGTCAGAAGCTTCAATTCGCCGTCGCAGTGCTTTTTGATGGCGGCGCATTTGCGGATGATGGCGTAGCTGTCGGCGATCTGATAGAAGAACTCCTCGGCCGTGTAGGCGCAGACCTTGACGTGCTCGCTGGTGCCGGAGGACATGACCAGAAGCTCGGTGCCGAAAGGGCCGGCCTCCGTCCCCTCCGCCTCGTCCTCCAGCTCCTCCGGCAGGAGGGTGCGGCAGGAGAAGGTCTTTCCGTCGGAGAGCACGGCGCGGCAGCCGCAGGCCTCCATAGCCTGCAAAAGCAGGGGCTCCGGCAGCCGCAGATTCATCAGCAGCGGACGGAAGCCCGCCGCCAGGATGGCCCAGAAGGACTCGATCCAGCCCAGGCTGTTGTCCATATACAGGCCAACCGCGGCGTCCGGCTCCAGATCGGAGAGCAGGCGCCGCAAAACCGCGCTTCTGCGCAGGATCTCCGCCCTGGCCTCCCCGTAGGTGGTCTTGCGGATGCGGTAGCCCTCGCTGCGCTCATAGAGCACGTTTTCCGTCTCCCGGAACATCAGGGAGAACAGGGTCTCGAAGGTATGCCCCTGCCGGGCAAAAACCGCCATCTTGTCTTCCACAAACGCGTTGATGGATCGGAAGGATCCGGTGTGATAATCAGCCATAGAACGCCTCACGACGCAGGCGCGTCCGCCCGCTTATATTTCCAAAGTAGTATAGCATATCCCGTCGAAAAAAGCAACCCATAAGCCGCCCGCGGGGCAAATACAGCCGCCCGCGGGGCAAATACAGAAGCCGCGACAAGGCTGCGCGGATCGGAACGTATCCGGTCCGCGCAGCCTCGGCGCGTACGGTGCGGTATCAGCCCTTTTTCCACCGGCGGTAGTCCGAAAACAGCTTGCGGAGCCCCGCGTAGGAATAGGTGTAGCGGGCCACCTGCCGGTCGCAGTAAAAGCCCACAAAGCGGTTCCTGCCCGCCACCTTCTTTACGAACAGGCGCTGGGCGGCCCCGGAGAAAAACAGCTTCTGGAAGCGCAGGCCCTGCCGGATCGTTTTCCGGTGGGGCTCCATGCGCCGGAGGTAGTCCGAGAGGCACTCCCCTCCCCCGCCGGCGATGGCCTCCGCCGCCTCCATGCCGCTGGTGACGGCGAAATACAGGCCTTCGCCGTAGATGGGGTCCAGATACCCGCCGGCGTCGCCCACCAACAGGACGCTGCTCTGGGAGCGCTTCTGCCGCAGCACCGGCCCGTAGGGCAGGAAGGCGCCGCGGATCACGGCTGCCTCCGGGTCGGCCCCCAGCTGCCGGAGATAGTCCTTCAGGATCCCGGTGTAGTCCATTTTTTCGGTGTAGCGGTTGCCGAAGCCGATGCAGATCTCCTCCCCCGAGGGGAAGACCCAGGCATAGCCCGGGCTCACCAGGCCGAAGACGATACGCGGCGTGCGGATCTGCGGCAGACGGTCCTTGGGCACGAAGGTCTCCACGCAGAAGCCCAGAGGCCGGGCGGGATAGCCCAGCTGCCTTGCCGTGGGGCTCAGCGCCCCGTCGGAGACCACCAGGTGGGAAAACCGGACCTCCTCCCCCGTGCTCAGCTCCAGCCGGCCCTCCGCCGGGTCCACCCTGCGGCAGACGCAGTTTTCCAGCAGCCTGCCGCCCGCTTCGCGGTACAGCCCCGCCAGGAACGCGTCGAAGTCCCTGCGCCGGATGGCGCGGAGGGGAAGGCTGATGGGAGAGGACGTCAGGAGCCTGTCCCGGTCGTAGAGCTCCACCCGGTCGAAGACCTGGCGGTACTGCCGCTCCAACAGGGCCGGATCCGCCAGCTTCTTCAGCTGCTGCACCGTCTTGTCGGTGAGATAACCGCCGCAGGTCTTCTCCCGCGGGAACTGCCGCTTTTCGATGACCAGCACGGAGACGCCCTTCTTCCGCAGGGCGATGGCGCAGGCCATCCCGGCGGGGCCTCCGCCGATGATGGCGGTGTCGACTGTGATCATTCCGGTCCGTCCTCCCTTTCCCCGGCTCCCGGGTTTTTCTTCCCGTATCATAGCACGGCCCGGAAGGAATTGCAAGCCGGATCTTGCCTCACACCAGGAGCCTGCCGCGCTGCCCGGCCAGGCCCACCGAGGCCGTGAGGCCCGCGGTGAAGCTCAGGCAGTCGGATTCCATGCCGTCGGAGAAGATGACGCCGTCCTCCGGCATGGCGGAGACGATCTGCAGCCGCTCCCCGGCTGTGATCTTGCCGAAGACCAGCTCCGTCCCGGTGGCGCGGCTGGGATAGGGCTCGCGGACCGCGTAATAGAGGTAGTTCGCGTCCCAGGCAAAGGACGGATCCGCGGGCAGGCTCCGGCCCGCGCCGAAGAACCGCCCCACCCCCGCGGCCCCGGCCAGCACGCTGCTGAACCAGCCCGTGGAGCCCAGGCCCGTGGAGACGATGACGCCGCTGGAGGACTGGACCTCCTTCCGCCCGCCCCAGCGCAGAGTGTAGCGGGCCGAGGCGTGGGTACGGCGGCCGATGAAGATGTCGTTGACCCCGCAGAGGGTCTGACCGTCGCTGAGCTCGGCCACCGCCAGAGTGACCCGGCGGTCGGGCACCCGCTCGCCCAGGGCCTCCGGCAGCAGCTCCGGCAGGTCCTCCGCCCGGAAGGGCAGCAGCACCCCGTCCCACCGGGCGGGCTCCGGATTCACGCCGATCAGGGGCTGCCCGTCCAGATATTTCATCACGTTGGCCACCAGCCCGTCGCGGCCCACGCACACCACCAGGTCCTCCGGGCCGAAGAGGAAGCCGGACACAAAGCGCCGCTCCAGCACCTGGACCCGGCCCAGGGCCTCCATGGCCCGCCGCGCCGCCGCCACGGCGGCGCGGTAGGTCTCGTCCTCCTGCTTGTAGTCGCGGTAGTCCGCCCCCAGATGCTCGAGGTAGAACTTCACCTGACCTTCGGTGTTGTAGCGCCGGATCAGCTCCTCCAGCCGGGTGGGCTGGGTGACCAGGATCATTTTGCGGTCCATGCCGGTCCCTCCTTTTCAAATTCGCTCTGCTTTTCCCCGGGCAGGTCACCCGGCTTTCTTTCCCAGGGCCTCCAGCAGATCGGGAGTGATGTTCAGCGTACCCACCTTGCTGCCGTCCGCAAGCTTCTCGAAGGCGCGGGCGATCAGCCGGTTGGGATCCATGTCCATGGTGGCCAGGGCGATGAGCACCTCGGGGCTCAGGGCGTTGTAGGCCTCCATGACGCAGCGGATGCGGTAGGCCTCGGCGTCCGCGTCCTTCTTCGCGTTCTCCAGCCGCAGCTGGGCCAGGGTGCGGCGCTTTTCCTCCAGGGCGATCTCCCCGTCCAAGGCCATGTGTTTGCGCTCCAGCTCGCTGCTGACCCTGGTCTTCTCCATGGAGACCTCTTCCTTCAGCTTCAGCTGCGCCCGCTCCAGCTCTCCCGCAGCGGACATGCGCTTGAGGTCGTTCTCCTGCTCGATGACCATGCGCTTGGTCTGCAGCTGGTTCTCCTCAATGGCGCGCTTGCGCTCCACCACGGCGCTCTCGGTCTGCAGCTCGTTCTCCTTGATGTGCCGCTCCTGCTCGATGGAGGCGTTGCGGCGGGCGTAGAGCGCGTCGTCCGCCTGCTGCAGGATCTGCTCCCTGGTGCCCGCCTCCAGTGCCCGGGAGGTCTCATTGGCGGCGCAGATCCGCAGCACCGTGAAGCCCGTGACCTCGATGCCCATGGACGCCAGCAGCGGTTCTTCCCGCAGGCCCCGGAAGACCTCCGCCGCCAGGCTGTGGCTGGCGGCCAGGGCCTCGGTCAGGGTCATGGTGCTCATGCGGGCCTTGACCAGCACCTCCGCCAGGTTGATGATCCGCTTGGAGGCGTTGGGCCTGGGGTCGGCCAGATAGTTTTTGGTGTGCAGGTTGACGGTGAAGTCCATGGCCGCGGCTGCCTTCTCGAAGTCGGAGAAACGATAGGTCAGCTGGCCCTGCACCGAGGCCGCCTGGTAGTCGCCGGTCACCTGGGCGAAGATGAAGTCCGCGTCCACCCCGGTCACGGGAACGGCGCACACCGAGGTGTTCCGCTCCAGGAACCAGAAGGACAGGCCCTTCCCCTTGCTGACCAGCTTGCCGCCGCGGTAGCGGAGCACGTACTCATTGGGGCTGAACTTGATGAACATTTGAACTTCCTCCTTTTTCTGTTTCGGTGGTTTGGTTGCTGCTCTTCTTTCCACTTAGATAATATCATATTGTTATTATCATGTCAATACTTTCTGAAAAAATTTTTTCGGCGCAGACCCTTCCGGCGGTGCCTGATGCTTTTTCCTTTGAAAATCGGGCAGATTGCCCGCGCTGCAGCGTTATTCGGACGCATACCGAACAAGGGCCGATGTGGGCATCGGCCCCTGCGGCGTTATTCGAGCGTGTCCCGAATGCGGCTAATAACGAAAAATATAAAAGTTTATAGAATCCCTCTTGTCAATCGGAGGAAAATCCTGTATGCTATTAGGGTGATCGGCCCGGGTCGGAGGATCCGGGGTCGGCACGTCGCCAACTTCCAGAGAAAAGGAAACAGAGAAAACCATGCAAAAGACAAAGTACATCGCTGCTGCGGCGGCCAAGTGGGTCCTGGCCCTCCTGGCGCTCGTTTTTTTGATCCGGATCTCCTCCACCGGCCGGACCAGCTCGGCGGATTTCACCGCCGTGGCGGACGCCGTCGGCGGAACGGTCCCCATGGATCAGGTCGTGGAGGGCGACCGGCAGATGATCCGCCGGCTCTACGGTCTGGATCCCGCGGACTACGAGGGGGTCCGGCTTTACTATCCCTCCACCAACATGGGCGTGGAGGAGGTGCTGGTGGTCAAGCTCTCCGACCTGTCACAGCAGCAGGCCGTCAGGGCCGCCATGGAGGCGCGGGTCCAGAGCCAGATGGACGTCTTCGAGAGCTACGCGCCGGAGCAGTACGGTATCCTTCAGAACAGCGTCATCGAGGTCCAGGGCAACTATCTGCTCCTGGCCGTGGGAAAGGACCCCGCCGCAGCGCAGCGGGCCTTCCTGGAAGCGCTTTGACGGGAGGTGCGGCAGATGAAAGCTCTGTTGATCCGGATCGGGGCGGCCCTGCTGGCCGTCCTGGGCGCCGCCCTGCTCTTCGCCGGCTGCAACCCGAAGGCGGAGCCGGAACGAACCCCGGAGATCGAAGAGGGGATCCGCGCCATCCGCGCTTTGGAGGAGCGCAGCCCCGAGGCCGTGGACGAGCGGCTCAAGCAGCTGCGCGTGGAGGAGCTGATCCGGCAGCGCGACGATATGCTCCGGGTGCTGGACGATAATCCCAACAAGCTCTGGTCCTTCTTCGAGGACTGGGTCATGCTGGGCGATTCGCGCACCTGCGGCTTCATGTTCCGCGGCGTGCTGGACAACAACCGCATCCTCGCCGGCTACGGCGATATGCTCTCGAAGATCGAGACCCACATGGCCGAGCTGGAGCAGTACAACCCTTCCTACATCTACATGTGCTACGGGCTCAACGACATCGTGCTCTACGACGACCCCGAGGCCTTCGCGGCCGATTACCAGGCGGCGGTGGAGAAGCTGCAGCAGCGCTTCCCCAACGCCAAGATCTTTGTGAACTCCATCTTCCCCTGCACCCATCCGGCGGAGAAGCGCTGGAAGGTCTGGGCCAACACCGAGCCCTACAGCAAGGCGCTGGAGCAAATGTGCACCCGCTGCAGCGCCTACTTCATCTCCAACAGCAACATCGAGAGCTTCGCCCCCTACTGGCAGGACGACGGCATCCACTTCACCGGACCGTTCTATGACGTCTGGGGCAAGAATATGATCGTCGCCATGCTGGACAGCGAGCTCGGGATCCGGGAAGCCGACGGCCGATCCGGCGAAGCGCCGGACGCCCAAGGCGGCTGAGCGCGGGAAAGGAGAGATACATATGGCCTTTTCCACCCTGCTGTTCTTCTTCGGCTTCCTGCCGATCAGCCTGATCATCTACTACCTCTGCCCCAAGCGCGTGCGCCCGATCCCGCTGGTGCTGCTGAGCCTGCTGTTCTATGCCTGGCCGAACCCGGTCTATCTGGTGCTGCTGCTGCTCAGCATGGGCGTCAACTATTTCACCGCCCTGCAGATCGACGCCTGCCGCAAAGCGGAGCGTCCCGGGGCCGCCAGACTGGCCATGATCCTGGCCCTGGTGTTCAACCTGGGTCTGCTGGTCTATTTCAAATACTACGGCTTCCTGGTCTCCAACCTCAACCTGGTGACGGGCTGGGATCTGACGGTGCCGGTGCTGAAGCTGCCCCTGGGCCTGTCCTTCTACACCTTCACCGTGCTGTCCTACGTGCTGGACGTGTATATGGACCGCGCGCCGGCGGAGAAAAACGTCCTGGGCTTCGCGGTCTACGCCACCTTCTTCCCCAAGCTGATCTCCGGCCCCATCACCCAGTACAAGGACATGCGTGAGCAGCTGCTTTCGGAAAAGCCCTTTAACCTGTCCGGCCTCAGCGGCGGCATGGCCATGTTCCTGGCGGGTCTGTTCAAAAAGGTGCTGATCTCCGACAACCTGGGCACCGTCTTTTCCATGATCTCCGGGCAGGAGACCATGAGCGCCGGCACGGCCTGGCTTGGCATGATCCTCTACAGTCTGCAGCTGTACTACGATTTCAGCGGCTATTCCGACATGGCCATCGGCGTGGCGTCCATGTTCGGCTTCAAGCTGGATAAAAACTTCGACTATCCCTACCGCTCCGTGAACATCACGGACTTCTGGCGGCGCTGGCACATCTCCCTGGGCGCCTGGTTCCGGGAATACCTCTATTTCCCCCTGGGCGGCAGCCGCTGCTCCAAGGCGAAGCTCTTCCGCAACCTGCTCATCGTCTGGCTGGCCACGGGCCTGTGGCACGGCGCGTCCTGGACCTTTATCGCCTGGGGCCTGTGGCACGGAGGCTGGTCCATGCTGGAGCGCTTCGTCATCAAGGACCGGCTGGACAGGGTGCCCAAGGCCCTGCGGATCCTGGCCACAGACCTGCTGGCCTTTCTGGGCTGGGTCATGTTCTTCTCCCCCACCCTGTCGTCCATGCTCCACTACTTCGGGCAGATGGCGGGCGCCGGCGGTCTGGGGCTCTTTGACGGGGCCTTCGGCTATTATCTCGGCTCCTGCTGGCCGCTGCTGATCGTGAGCCTGATCGGCTCCGGGCCCACGGTCCGGAACCTGTTTCGCAATCAGGTCTACCGCAGAGGGGGCTGGACCCGCTGGGCCGCCCTGGCCGTCTGCCTGGTGCTGCTGCTGTTCACGGTCTCCGGGATGGTCAGCTCCACCTACAATTCGTTCCTGTATTTCCAGTTCTGAGGCGGGAGGTGTAAAGTATGGATACCGAACGGCCAAATATGGAACCCGCCCCTCAGAGCACGCAGGCGCCCCAGAGCGCCGAAGCCCCCCAGATCGCCGACGCGGCGCCCCGCCCCGCGGGGAACCGCCGGCAATCCGCCCGGGCAAGAGCCGTCAGGAACCGCAAATGGGTCAACCTGCGTCTGTTTCTGATCTTCCTGCTCTCGGCGGCGCTGCTTGGGCTGCTCCGGCTCACCGGCGGGACGCGGACCTTCTCCGACCAGGAAAACCGCAGCCTTGCCCAGCTGCCCTCCTTCAGCCTCAGCGCGGCGGCGGACGGCTCCTTTTTCTCCGGCCTGGACAGCTGGTTCAGCGACCAGTTCCCCGGGCGGGACGGCTGGATCTCTCTGCACCTGACGGAGCTGCGCCTGCTGGGCAGCAAGCAGTCGGGCGACGTGTACCTGGGCCGGGACGGCTGGCTGCTGTCTGAGCCCAAGACGCCGGACCCCGCGGCCGTGACCGCGGTGGCGGAGGCTGTCAACCGCTTCGCCGCGGCCCACAATGAGCTGCAGCTCTATACGATGTTCGTCCCCGGCGCGGCTTCGATCCTGTCGGACCGTCTGCCCGCCGGCGCCCCGGTGCGGGATCAGGCGGCGGACCTGCGGGAGCTGGAGGGCCGGCTGGACAGCCGGATCCGCGTGCTGGACAGCGCTTCGCCCCTCCGGGCCGCCGCGGAGGAGTATATCTACTACAAGACGGATCACCATTGGACCTCCGACGGCGCTTACCGGGTCTTCCTGGCCAACCGCGCCGCCATGGGGCTGCAGGAGGGCCTCAGCTACCGCCGCGTCCTTCTGAGCAACAGCTTCCAGGGCACCCTCTCCTCCCGCAGCGGCAGCCACAGCGCCGCCGACGAGATCGCAGCCTATCTGCCCGAGGACGACACAGTGCAGTATTACGTGAGCTACGACGGGTCGCCGGAGCGGGTCTGCTCCGTCTACAACAGCGCGGCTCTGGAGGAAAAGGACCAGTACACGGTCTTCTTCGGCGGCAACCACGGCACGGTGGAGATCCGCACCACGATCCACAACGGCAGGAGCCTTCTGGTCTTCAAGGACTCCTACGCCAACTGCTTCATCCAGTTCCTGCTGCCCTGCTATGAGCGCATCGTGCTGGTGGATCCCCGGTATTACTACGGCAGCATGGGTCAGATCCTCAACTTCGGCTTCACCGACGTCCTCTTCCTCTACAGCGGCGACACCATCCTCACCGACGCCTCCCTGGCGGACGTGCTGGACACCGACCTGCCCGCGGAGCAGGAAGCGCCGGCGCAGACCGAGCCCGGAGAAACCGCAGCGCAGACAGACACCGGGGAAACAGCAGCGCAGACCGCGTCCTCCGACGGCTGACGCCAGGCCCGCCCGACGGCTGAAAATATCGCTTTCCCAAATTGACTTTACTGCTTTTATGGTGTATAATAACTAAATGGAGACAAGTGCGCTGCAAGAGCTTTCGGCAGGATGCACTAAAAAATCGAAAGGAATGAGCGGGCATCTTATGAAAAAGAAAACCATGGACGGCAATGAAGCCGCCGCGTACGCGAGTTATGCGTTTACGGAGGTAGCGACGATCTACCCCATCACCCCCTCCAGCCCCATGGCGGAGCATGTGGACGTCTGGGCTGCCAACGGCATGAAGAACATGTTCGGCCACCCGGTCAAGCTGGTGGAAATGCAGAGTGAGGCCGGCGCCTGCGGCGCCATGCACGGCAGCCTGGAATGCGGCGCCCTGTCCACGAGCTACACGGCCTCTCAGGGCCTGATGCTGATGATCCCGCCGATGTACCGCATCGCGGGCTCCATGCTGCCCGGCGTCATGCACGTCGCCGCGCGCACGGTCGGCACGCACTCCATCTCCATCTTCGGCGACCAGTCCGACGTCATGGCCTGCCGCCAGACCGGCTTTGCCCAGCTCGCCTCCTCGAGCGTGCAGGAGTGCATGGATCTGGGCGCGGTCGCGCACCTGAGCGCGATCAAGGGCTCGATCCCCTTCCAGCACTTCTTCGACGGCTTCCGCACCAGCCATGAGATCCAGAAGATCGACGTGCTCGACTACGAGGACCTGCGCGAGATCGTCGACTGGGACAAGATCAAGGCCTTCAAGGACCACGCGCTCAACTCCGAGCACCCGACCATCCGCTCCACCCTGCAGAACCCCGACACCTTCTTCCAGTCCCGCGAGGCCTGCAACAGCGCCTACAACGCCCTGCCGGAGATCGTGCAGGAGAAGATGGACGCCATCAACAGGCTCACCGGCCGGGATTACAAGCTCTTCAACTACTACGGCGCACCCGACGCCGAGCGCGTCGCCGTCGCCATGGGCTCCGTGTGCGAGACCATGCACGAGGTCGTCGACTATCTCACCGAGCGGGGCGAGAAGGTCGGCATGGTACAGGTGCACCTGTACCGTCCGTTCTCGGTCAGGCACCTGATGGAGGCCCTGCCGGAGAGCGTGAAGGT
>JAEEGL011995026.1_pt1 | contig 11690 bp, 12 predicted proteins | sample 9134231 | NCBI WGS metagenome assembly JAEEGL01 (sample SAMN16246548, study PRJNA631951) | gut metagenome | biome: gut microbiome; feature: rumen; material: fiber-attached | host: Bos | place: Iran: Karaj | collected 2018-10 | reverse complement strand
TTTTCAAGCATTTTGTTTAAAAATTTTTAAATTTTTGTAATCTTTAATTTTTCCCTAGATTTCTGGGTGTTTGAAAAGATTCTTAATTTTTTTGTTTTCAGAAAATTACGCAAAAAATGGGTCAAAAAAGTTGCCAAAAAAAAGGTACCTTTTATGTGACAATAGGGGTGAGGAATTTTTAGTCTTTACAAAAAAATAAAAGAGGGGAAAATGACAAACAAATCGCTAATATTTGCGGGTATTTTTGCCGCAATAACAACATCATCATTTGCAACCGGTGAAAACACAGTCACATCTAAATCCTATGTAGATGCCCAGGATGCATTAAAACAGGACAAGATTACCGCCAAGACAACCGGTAATGTGGTCACATATAATGGCACCGATGCCAATGGTCAGGCACAATTTAGTGAAAAGGGTATATATGATGATTCGAATACTTATAACGATACCAACGATTCCGAAAAACTTATAACCGCCGGAACGGTTGCGAATATGGCATCTGCGATAGAAAGCATTACGATACCGGATAATAAACTGACATGCTATAACAGTCCGGATTGCACATTATGGACAATATCAAACGGCACAACGGCATTGACCGCCGCGGGAACGCTCGCACCGCTGACAGAGGCGTGCAAAGTTTATAATGAAACATTTGTTAACGGACAAGCTGCATCCCAATGTTGCAGCAGAGTATCACGACCATGTGATAGAGGGGCAACTTACTGCGCTTGCGGATGTGCAACGGTTACCGATTGTCCATCGGGTTCAACCAGTTGTAGTACTTTACATGAGTGTTTATAATAAACATGGGCGCATCCATTTTCGCTATCACTCCATCGCGATTGGATGCGCACATTTTTAATGCCGGCATCTTCTAAAACGCATTGCGAATCCAGTTTATGTGAAAACCATGAACTATAATTACATCAAACCGCGCATCGCCGTGCCAATGTTTTTCAATTAAATATGTTTCCGCCGCCGCACGCAGTCGCCGAATCTGGGGTGTCGTAATTGCATCCCATGCGGCGTTTATGGTTTTACGGTGTTTAACCTCTATAAACACAATTAAATTTCTGCGTTGTGCGATAATATCAATTTCGGCGCGATTTGTATAACGTCCGGTCGTATATCGCCGCCGCACAATCCGAAACCCATGCAGTATCAAATACGCGCATGCCAATATCTCTGAAAATATGCCGGTTTTATACGAATCCATTTTACTAAAACGCATACGGTTTTACCGCAAAGTTTTCTTGGGATTGTTCAATATTCAAAGAACTGTCTTCGGCATTACGGCCACAGTCCGTCAATTCTAATTCACCATAATATGCCGTCATCATCGGGTCATATGCATTATCAGAACTTGCCCATTTATCAGAATCGGCATTCGGTGCGCCATATTTTTCAATTACATTTTGCCACCATGACATGATTTTTTTATCGCGTTGATTTGCAAACTTTTCGGCATCGCCCTCTATTTCGTCGACATCGTTTTTATATACAATTTTCCATACGACATTATCGGTGGCGTTGCTGGTAAAATATACATCAATTGTTTCGCCTGTTGATGATCGAACCAGGTGCAATTCCGATGCGTACAATACACCACGATTTCGTGCCAATGAATTTATACACTGATCCAATCGTTTCGGTATAACAATATTTTGTTGTCGGCATTCATAGTCCAAACTGTATTTCCAATCGGGATGCATAGAATAAACAACCGCATCCTTTGGACGATTCGTATACAGACCATTTTCACGCACAACCATTTGAACTTCGTCAAAATTCATCCCCAACATAATCCCCAGAATATCAAAATTTCCGACCGCAACCGGCGATGCACCTGGATTTATTGCAACATTTGTCATATCGCAACCCAATTTCGTCATATCGTTATTTGTTTCAATAGTATAGTCATCAGATGTCTCAAACTCGGCATCACCAAAATCGTTGAAATCAAATTCATCCGCCACTGCAAATGGTGTCACCAGAAAAATCATACCAACAAAAATCAACAAATGTTTCATTGAACTAATCCTTTTCAAACTGAACATCGTTTACCCGAAATACAAACCACAAGGCCGGATTTGCACCTATTTCTGATGCATATTGAATATTTTCAATGGGTCTAATACCTTGCGAAATATCGCCCAGGCTAATATACATCCGCCCGCGCGTGATTTCGGGAACCTGGTCCATATCATTTGGTTTATACCATGTTTTTAGTTCGTATTCAACCATGTAATAATCACTGTCGGGTGTGGGACGCACAATTTCATCAAAAACCGTTACAGTACGCATAATACCATTTTCGGCCATTTTATGAATTTTTTGCGCTTCGCCACTGACCCAGTCTTTAAACACATTTGAACGACGATCTGACATATAATATAAAATCGCTTTTATATTTCCTGGCTGTTCACGCATTGCAATATTTTCAACATCGGGTACAACATAGAAATATTCGTTCACAAATTTCTGAATCAACCAATCACGCAACCGTCGTTGACCAACTTCGTCAACACTGCGTGGAACATCTGATGCCGATACCCCTGTCAACGATGTGCGCAGGAAATATGGTTCAATGGTCATCTTGTCTGCATTGTCATATAATCCGGCCGCAACAAATACCATTGCAAAAACTGCAATCAGTGTCACAAGTCCGATAATATATCCCAATAATCGTTTCATCATTGTAACCTGTATGAATTAAATCCAGTTATATAATACCCTAGTGTTTGTGGATATCGTGCAGTATCTTTGTCGCGTGCAACCTTTACATATGCGATAATATTAAAATCCCCATTCAGGTTTGAACGCACACGCGCCCGTACAACCCACGAACCACCGGATACGGTTGGCGCACCATCTGGGTAAATTATCATTTTTGTTGGATCCATAAACCATCGGTCACCAAATGATTCGCGCGCCCGATACAGCGGCACAACATTTGTCACAAAATTCTGGTACATGCCTTCGCCACTGATGCAATACAGGTCACACCCACCATCGTTCCAGAAAGTATTTGCAATTTCATGCCCGCATACATCGGCGCGATTACACTGTCCCCAGTGCAATTCATTTTGTTCGGAATTACCCGTAATTGTAAACCACTTTTCTGTAAATATTCCAACCAAGGCGCGTTGCATAGAACTGAAATACGGGATATCGCGCTTGGTAATATCGCGCCCAATCAAATGCCATTCACCGCGTGTCCCATTTACATACACTATAAACGGATTTATACGCATGTTGCGTTGTAACCATGGTAACGCAATACAGCATGCAATAATTAAAAACATTGAAATCATTACCCAAATTGCCACCGTACGCGACAATGCAATGCGCCGACCCGCAACAAATGCCGATGTATCAAAATCATCTGGGTATGCCAATACTCTCTCCTACTAACATTACGTAACCGCAGATTTATCCACGATATACCATGATGCATGCGCACGGACTAAGTTTTAATTCATTCGTGTCGTATCCGACACCGACCGGTTCACGGTCATAAATCTGACCACATGCCGCCAGTACCAGCCCAACCAATATTCCTGTGATAACACTCTTCATTTCTTTCCCCCTTTGGAATCATTTTGATTATAAGAAAAATTTAATCGCCCGGTCAAGTGTAAATACGCACATTAAAACTGGGTTTCAAACGACAGCAAGAATCGCCGTTCGCGGTCGTATTTTTTTGACAATATCGGCCAACCCCAACTGAAATTCATTGGTCCCATTGGTGTATTCCAGAAAATACCAAAACCAACGGATGCACGTAAACTCTGGTCAATAAAGTTCGGCTGGTTATTATATGTGTCTTCGCGTGCGGGTGGTTTGCCCAATATTCCATAATCTGCAAATACAAATCCTTTTACCTGGTATTCATCGGGAATAAAGATTGGAAAATTTAACTGTGTTGAACCGTTCACCTTCCACATGCCACCAAGCGAATAGGAATTATAGTACCAATTACGACTGCCTACACCGGCAATATCAAAACCGCGTAATGATTCACCGCCCAAGAAATACCGGTAAACACGCGGAACATAATCGTCACCGATTGACTGAATATACCCAAAGTCTAATGAAGTTTTTAATTGCCAACGGTCATCCAGGAAATTTACCATTGCGGTTGCATCGGCACTGTATCGCATAAATGTTTCGGTGCCACCAAACCCAGTGTATGCAATACCAATGTTTCCAACAACACCGGTATGGGTATGCTGTTCAAAATTCGTATCCAGGTTATAATACTTTAAATATGTCCCCAGAGTATACAGACGCGCGCTTTGCCAGCCACCAATTTGTAAATCATAGTTTTGGTCAAATGATGCAGACAGACGCAAAACCTGACTCCAGTGGTCGGTTAACTGCCACCCCAAACGCCCGGCAATCGTTAATGAATCGCGGTCATACCCAAAGCCCCCTAATCGTTTATAGTTATACATTGTATACGACACATCAAAACCCGCAGATAATGCACGGCCGAACAAGAATGGTTCGGTAAAACTGAATAATGCCTGTTTTTGATATTGTGCAATTGAACCGCGAAGTTGCACCGTCTGTCCCCGACCCATAAAGTTGTTTTCGGTAATTCCGGCATCTAGCATAAACCCATTTATGTTTGACCAACCAACCCCACCAGACAATTCACCGGTCGGTTGTTCTTCAACCTTGATATCAAGATTCATCATGTTTGCATCGGGAATGCGACTTGGCACCATTTGCACATCTTTAAAATAACGCGTACGCATCAGATGTTGCCGACCCTGTTCAATGGTCTGCAATGAAAACGGGTCGCCGGCACGCATCGGAATCAAATTATTTATTACCGAATCAAATGTCCGCACATTCCCCAGGATGTTAATTGAATTTAAATAAATACGATTTGTCTTTTGAATTTTAAAATTTAAATCTATGGTTCGCGAATCGTCGTTTTTTGTTGGTATCGGCTCAACATTTACAAATGCATATCCATAATCGGCAACCGCACCGCGCAATGCAGAAATCGTAGATTCTACTTCGTCCACATTATATGTGTCACCACTTGATGTTTTCAGCGCATTATACAGTACATCATCTGGAACATCGGAAAACGGATTGTCAATTTCAATTTTTCCGATATCATATTTTTCGCCCTCGTCAACGGTAAATTCTACCGAATAATACTCGCGATCGGGTGTAAATGTACCGCGGGCATTTTTTACCTGGAAATCAACATATCCGTTGCGCAAATAAAACTGGCGCAGCATTTGTTGGTCATATAATATGCGGTCTTCGTCATAGACATCAAATTGGGTCATAATGCGCCACCACGCGTGTTCACGTGATAAAATTTCACCACGCAGTGTGCGATTACTGAATCGTTCGTTGCCGTTGAATGTGATAGATTTTATATATGTCGGATGTCCTTCGGTAATTTCATAGACGACATTTACACGATTATCATCTAATACAATTTTCTTTGGTTCTATTTTTGTGCCAAAGAATCCTTTGCGCTGGTACACTGTCAACATGCGGCCAACATCTGCGCCAATGACCGATTCATCAAATGCGGCGCGTTCTTTTAATTTAATTTCTTGTTTTAAATCATCGGTTGAAACTTCATCATTACCTTCAACCGTAACCATATTTACAATTGGTGCCTCGGTAATATTTATTTTCAATATATTCCCAGACATTTGAACCGAAACACGTGAAAAATAACCGCTTTCCTGTAATTGCTTTGCAATTGTGTTTGTGCGTTCGGTGTCAACATTATCGCCAACACGGACCCCACCCAGTATACGGACGGATTCTGCATCCATACGTTGATTTCCAACAACATCTATACGCGATACGGTTGCGGCATTTGCGCCAAACGCAAACAACAGAGCAATAAAACATAATAATTTTTTCATCATAACTTAAACACCCGTGCTAAATCGTTCCACATTGTCAAGGCGAATACAAATGCCAAAAATATCCACCCACAAACAATTACAATATCCATCCCGCGACCACCAAGTTTTTTCCCGGTTACCCCCTCTATTAACAAAATCAGCAAATATCCACCATCCAGCACCGGCAATGGCAACAGGTTTATCACCCCAAGGTTCACCGACAATAGCGCAATAATAGCCAGCAACGCAAAAAATCCATTTGCCAATGCCTGACCCGAAACTTCGGCAATGGTAATAAATGACCCAAGTTGCTTTGCCGAACGGTCACCCGTCACAATCTGTTTTAACACCGTCAACAATGTTTTAGATTGGTAATATGTTTCGCGTGCACCCGAATAAATTGCGCCAAAAAATCCTGACTTCCTAAGTTCGGTTTTTGCGCCATCTGCAACCAACCCCCAACGGGCACTGGGTGCTAATTTCACCGATATCAATTCTTTACCACGGGCAACCAAAACATCTGCATCGTGTGTGCCGGCTAATTCCTTAGCAATAATCAATTCACCCCAATTAGTAATTTTTTCATCGTCAATTTGGACAATTATGTCCCCAGGTTTAATTCCTGCGTTGAATGCGACACTTTCCTGGATAACCTGACCGATAACCGGCAACTGAACTGTGCGCGGTTTAAACATAAATATCCCAGAATATATTGCCCATGCCAACATAAAATTCATAAACACACCGGCGGCAATAATAATAAATTGCTTCCATGCAGGTACCGATAAATAATGCCCAACCTTTTTATCATCGGGTAAATCTTGATATTTTTTACGATTGAACATATCTTCTTGGCCATATATGGAAACATATCCCCCAAGTGGCAGGCATGCAATTTTCCATACCGTTCCGCGTTTATCGTGCCATTTGACAATCGCCGGACCAAATCCGATTGAAAATGCATCAACACGAACACCGGCCCAACGCGCCGCCAAAAAATGCCCCAATTCATGTATAAAAACCACAACACCCAATACAATCAACAGTGCAATAATGGTTGTTATCGTATGCATTTTTCCATCCTTTCTTTGCTATGCTAAAACCATCCATACTATCGGCAATACATAAATCCATCCGTCAAACCGATCAATTATACCACCATGTTTGCCAAGAATATTGCTAAAATCTTTTATTTTCAATTTGCGCTTTACAAAACTGGCGGTTAAATCACCGTATTGCGACAGTAATGCAATGCTGATACCAATCCAGAGTAATTGCGGTACAAAGTGCCCCATTGTTATATGACCATATGCAATCGCGGCAATTGTTCCACCAATAATACCAAAAATCTGCCCCGCCCATGTTTTATGTTCAGAAATCTTTTCCCACATTTTATCGCCACCAATCATTCGGCCAAAACCCCATGCACAAATATCAGCGGCACATACAATAACCAGTATCATCAAAATCATCATTGGCCTGTGTCCAATTTTCATTAACGATATGAAATCCAGCCCAAGCAATAGCAAGAAACCCAAAAAAATTGCAAGGTTTTTCCCACTGAACATCACATCACGCGTTGCGTGCCACATGCATGATAAAAATTCTAAAATCATTCCGGCACCAACAACCATGCATAAATAATAAATTCCCGGCACACCAATGCGTTCCATTAACCATGCAACAACCGCGATGACAATCAAACCGAACGCTACTAAAACTCTGTTCATTGTTTCCGACATTTTTTGTTCCTATTTTTTCTTGCCTGAATAATTTGCTTTTTTTCCACCACCAAACCGGCGATTGCGATGGGCATATTCATCCAGAACAAATTGCCACAGTTTTTCAGATTTTACCAATTCTGGCCAATGTTCTGGAATAAACAATAATTCCGCATATGCCAATTTCCACAACAAGAAATTAGAAATTCTAAATTCATTGCTTGTTCTGACCATTAAATCAATAGGTAATAAATCCCCTGTATCAAGAAATGTTTCAAATGTTTCACGTGTGACCGGCGCACCCGCGGCAATGGCGGCATTTGTTGCGTTTATAATCTCGTCTTGACCACCATAGTTCAATGCAAATACGACCGTTCCGCCGGTGTTTTCTGCGGATTCAGATTCCAATTTATCGCATAAATCGGCAAGTTTTTTTGGCAATCGTTCACGTGTGCCAATTACGCGATAACGCAAATTCTTTTCAATCGCGTGTTTCAAATTTTTGCTTAATTCTTGGTAAAATAAATCCATCAAGAAATTAACCTCTTCATCCGAACGATTCCAATTTTCGGTTGAAAAGATAAAGAACGTGACCGTTGTCACACCGCGCGCAATGAACCAGTCCACCAGGTTTTCAAAATTAGATATTCCGGCCTTGTGTCCCATTAACGGTGGCAGACCGCGTGCCTCGGCCCAACGACGATTACCATCACAAATGAATGCCACATGTTGCGGAATTTTTTTTGGTGTTGCACCTTCTTTGACCTTTTTGGAAAACAATTTGAACATTTTTAATCCAGTATTTTGTGTTAAACGAACATAAGCCAATTATTAAACAGACATAATATCAGATTCTTTCTGTTTCGCGATTGAATCAACCTCGGCACTGCGTGCATCAAAGACCTTTTGCAAATCGGTTTCATACTTGCGTTGATCATCTTCAGAAATTTCTTTGTCGGTGACGGCGCGTTTAATTTTACCCATTGCATCTTGGCGAATATTGCGCATAGAAATCTTGGCTTCTTCGGCGTATTTGCCGGCGACCTTGGTTAATTCTTTACGCCGTTCTTCGGTTAATGGCGGCATGTTCAGGCGGATAACACCACCGGCACTCATTGGGTTTAAACCCAATCCAGAATCACGAATCGCCTTTTCAACGGCACCGACATTTGAAATATCCCATACGGTCACGGTTAAAGTCTGATTGTCGGGGGTTGAAACGGTTGCTAACTGGTTAAGTGGCATGTCTGAACCATATGTTTCAACGCGTACACCATCCAACAAATGTACCGATGCACGCCCAGTGCGCAGACCCGCATATTCATTACGCAAAACATCAATTGTTTGGGTGGTTTTTTGTTCAACTTCGTTCTTTAAAGATTGATAGTCCATGTATAACACTCCTTGTTTACAAACCCAGATTAGCAAATATATTTGACATTTGGCAAGAAGAAATATAAAATAAGCATCCGATATGGGGTTGTAGCTCAGTTGGTAGAGCACTTGCATGGCATGCAAGGGGTCGTCGGTTCAAGTCCGATCAGCTCCACCACAAATTCAAACCGCCAAGTGGCGGTTTTTTAATATGGCTTCAAATATTAAATCAAATACCAAATATATGTGGCATAGGATGCTATAAATAAAATACCACCAATCCGTGATATCTTAGATCTTTTCGCCACAAATATCATCAACATTGTGACCGCCAAAAGTGCGATGGCACCATCTGTTAAAAATGCGGCACTGAACGGAATTGGCTGTATTGCGGCGGCAATACCCAGCACGAACAGAATATTAAATATGTTTGAACCAACGATATTTCCGATAACCATATCATATTCGTGTCTTAATGCGGCAACTATTGACACAACCAGTTCGGGCAAACTTGTTCCAAAAGCAATAAGTGTTAAACCAATTACGCGTTCGGATATACCAAAGTGCCGTGCGATATCTGTTGCAGATTCCGTCACCATATTTGCCCCGATAACCAACGCGGCAATCCCGGCAACAACAATGATAATGGTTTCGGATATTGGCATTATTTTTAATGATTCGGTTTTTGGTTTTGATTTATAGGCAAGTATTACCGTATAACACAAAAATATCACGAACAGCCCCAGTAAAATCAGTCCAGAAATTCGCGATATCTTGCCAAACCACATTCCCATTACACACATAATGATTGTAATAAATCCAACAAACGGTAATTCAATAAATTTTGTGCTTTTATGAATTATTGGCGCGCCAATTAAAGCCGTTATCCCAAGAATAAGGAATATGTTTGTAATGTTGCTGCCGATGACATTACCGATTGAAACACCGTCTGACCCATGCAATGCCGCGGTGATGCTGATTGCGGCCTCTGGTGCGCTGGTTCCGATGGCAACCAGTGTTGTTCCAATCACAATTGCCGGAATGCGAAAACGATGCGCAATTCCGACTGCACCATCAACAAAGGCATCTGCACCACGAACCAACAACACAAATCCAACAATTAAAATAATCCAGGAAATAATCATGCGTGCATTATAACATAAAAATGCTTTTTTTATAAATGCTTTTATGATAAAATAGACAAGAAATAAAATCATAAAACAAACGGGAGAGGAATTATGCCAGAAAACATTCGTGCAACATCAGATGAAAACTTAATCGCATTTGCCAAGAATATTGCGACAACCTATGGAAAAATGGGCTTGCTGGCAAAAAGGTTGGTGACCCAGGTCGTTACGTCAACCAATAATATAGATGCAGTTAATCGGGTTATATCAAAGGTTGGGCAACTTGACCCAGAAAGCAAAAAACTGTTTGGAAATTATTTTGTCGGCGAAAATCTGGAAAATCTGGAAATGGCGACACGTGCACCGGCAATTCTGGCGGCGGCATACGAATATATATCTGAACACCGTGATGACAGTGACGAAATGCGTGAACGCTTTGCACGAATTGGCGCGCATGTTGATACATTGTCGGCGAATTTTGCAAACACCGGTGGCATGGTTGTAAATGGCGGTGAATGGCCATTGGTTGATACGAATAATATCGCCGATGCATACACAGGATTACTGCGTACATTCGCAGCACGACGCGCCGATGTTGAACGTTCGGGTGATAATGCCAAGGTGGATGAATTTAACAAAAATTTAGATTTTTTAACAACGGTCATTTCTGAATACGATGGTCAATGGGGCTTGGCGGCATTGAATCCCGAACATGCCGATAAACTTGATGATCGTTGGAATGATTTGTGGGATGCGCTGAACCGCGCAGAATTAACCCCGGAATTAAAAGAAAGATTGCATAAATGGGGCTTTGCCGATGCAAAAGGCAACGAAATTCCGCAATTCAAAAAGAATGGTAAATTGGATAAATCCGGGCGTTTGGCGGCAATTATAGATTTAACTCGTCATGATGTTGCGAAACGACATGCGGCGCGTGTCAAAGAACGAATTGACGAAGACGAATTGGCGGCCGAATTAAATGAAGCAATAGAATTTAAACTCTATAATATGGCGGTGGCTGATCGCATTGTAAATGATGCAACGGCCAATCCAGAACAATTTAATGACCCGGAATTTCGTGCAAATTTACTAGATGAATTGTCCCGTGATGGCGCGGTTATTTCGGATGCCGGCTATAATGCCCAGGTTGATGCCGATGTTAACACAACCGCGGGTTGGGCGGCGCGTGTAAAGTCTAAATTGGGAACGGCGGCCGATAAAGTTGGTAATTTCTTTGGAAATATATTTCATCCGATAAAACGTGTTGACCGTTTGGCAAATGTCCGCATGACGGGCGGTGCGGCGGACAAGCGCGCAAAACGGATTGAATTCTTTACACGCATATTAAAGGGCTTTGCCAGTGCATTTATTGCCAGTGCATTAATCACGACAATCGCAACGGCGGCGGCGGCAACGGCGGGTATATCATTGGCGGCATCTATGGCGGCGATTGGTATGGTGACCGCAATAGGTATGGGTGCTGTTCAGGTGGCGCGTTGGCGGCGTGCGCAACAAAAAGCGAATAAACCAACCGATATTCATGCGTTTTTATCGGATAAACGATTGGTTGC
>JAEEGL016985034.1_pt1 | contig 11691 bp, 11 predicted proteins | sample 9134231 | NCBI WGS metagenome assembly JAEEGL01 (sample SAMN16246548, study PRJNA631951) | gut metagenome | biome: gut microbiome; feature: rumen; material: fiber-attached | host: Bos | place: Iran: Karaj | collected 2018-10 | reverse complement strand
CCCGACCGTTACGAAGCCTGGAAGGACTCCGTCTGGCAGAGCATCAAGAACCTCGGCACGCCCCTCGACTACCAGCAGCAGTTCACCGCCAGCTACCAGCTGCCGCTGAACAAGCTGTCCATCTTCGACTGGCTCAACAGCGACGCCTCCTATAGCGCCCGTTACTCTTGGGTGAGAGGTACGGAACTCGACGACGGCACGAGCTACGGCAATACCATCAACAGCAACCGCAACCTCACCATCAATGGCTCCATGAACTTGGAGACGCTCTACAACCACATCCCCTTCCTGAAGAAGGTCAACGACCAGTCCAAGGCCTCGGGATCCAAAAACAGCAAGTCCAAGAACAACCGTAACAACACCCGTAATCCCAAACCTACCAAGGATGCCAAGGACGCCAAAGACGGTAAGGATGCCAAGGACGGTAAAGATGGGAAAGACGGTAAGGACACCAAGGATGACCAGAAGACCAAGGCCGCAAAGTCGTATCAGCGCGAGATCACCCTCAAGCCGGATACTACCACCATCGTGGCCCACAACAAGAACTCCAAGCGCCTCATCGTTACGGCCCGTACAAAGAGCGGCAAGCCCTACGACATCAAATATAAGGTGATCGACCAGAACAAGATCCTCATCCGCAACCTCGATACGACGCAGATCATGATCAGCATCGTTCCCAAGGAACCGCTCGAGAACCAGTGGTGGTACAAGCCCGCCCAGACGGCTGCCCGTCTGCTGATGATGGTGCGCAGTGTGAACGTCAGCTACCGCAGCCAGTACACGATGAACCTCCCCGGCTTCGTCCCCAACATCGGCGACATCTTCGGCCAGCGCACAGGCGGTGCCCTCTCCCCGGGTCTTGACTTCGCCTTCGGACTCATCGGCGACAGCTATATCGACAAGGCTTTAGAAAACAACTGGCTGCTGATGGACGAGAGCGTGGCCACCACCTCTGCCACCGTCAACAACAACGAGGACCTGCAGATCCGTGCCGTCCTCGAGCCCATCCGCGACCTGAAGATCGACCTCAACGCCTCGCGCACCGACAGCCGTGCCCGCAGCGTCCGTTTCATGTACGCCGGCATGCCCACCCCCCACAGCGGCTCGTTCAACATGACCACCATCTCGCTCAAAGGCGCCCTGTCGAGCATGGGCGACGCCGACAACGGCTACAAGTCCGATGCCTTCGACCATTTCCGCGAACTCATCCCCCAGTTCCAAGAGCGCGTCCAGGCCCAATATGCCGATGCCCCCGAAGTACTCAGCGGTCAGAGTTCACAGGTCAATCCCAACAGTGCCGACGTACTTGTGCCCGCCTTCCTCTCCGCCTACACCACGGGTGCAGGCTCGTCGCTCGACATCTTCCCCGCCATCAGCCGCATGCTCCCCAACTGGACCATTCGCTATACCGGTCTCTCGAAACTGCCGTGGATCCGCGACCACCTGAAGAGCGTCAACATCAACCACGCCTACAAGTCAGTCTATAGCGTCGGCAGCTATGCTTCCTATAGTTCCTGGCAGGAGTACATGAACGGTTTGGGCTTCATCACCAACGTCACTGCCGGCACCCTCCAGCCGTCATCGATGTACAACGTGTCCACCGTCAGCATCAACGAATCCTTCTCGCCGCTGATCGGTCTCGATGCCACGTTCCAGAACAACCTCACGGCAAAGGTCGAGTACCGCACCACGCGCGTCCTCAACCTCTCCATGACCAGTGTGCAGCTCAACGAGGCCCTCAGTCGCGACTGGGTCGTCGGTCTCAGTTATAAGATCCAGGACTTCAACATCTTCGGCAACAAGGCCAACCGTAAGATCGGCAAGGCCCAGAAGGGCAAGAATGCGAAAGACGATAGTAGCTCCGCCAATAACAGGGCAACGGGCAGCAAGTCAGGCGTCAACCACGACCTGAACCTGCGTCTCGACGTCTCCCTCCGCAGCCAGGCCTCCATCACCCGCGACATCGCCTCCGGCATCTCCTCTGCCTCCAGCGGTAACTCAGCCTTCAAGCTCTCCTTCATGGCCGATTACACCCTCTCGCGCCTCCTCACCCTCACCGCCTACTACGACTCCCAGACCAACACCCCGTTGCTCTCCTCGTCGAGCTATCCCACCACCACCCACGACTTCGGTCTCTCCGTCAAGTTCTCCCTGACGCGATAATCATCCTGATACGGTTCCAGAGCTTGTCGAAGGGCGGAAGGCCTTCACCTTCTCACCCTTTCACCTTTTCACTTTTCAATGAACCTCGTTTTCCTCCGATTCCCTAACTTGGGCGGTCTGACTGCAAAGTGAACCCAGTAGTGGCCTTTCCTATTACGCTCGATGAACAGCTCGTCATAATCTTGCCGCGTCTCGTCGGCGTAGTCCATCAGAATCACTGCATAGCGTAGTGCCTGTTCTACGCCCGTACATCTTATATCTACTGCGCAGCCCGTCAGGTGATTGCTCGAATATGCCCCACCTACACATTTGTTCACTACAGGCGAACGGTAGCCACTCGTGATAATAATGGGCTCCTCGGCTCCCCCTCCTACAGGAGGGGTTAGGGGAGGTCTCTCTTTTCCGGGCTTAGTGACCTCCTCCATCTCCCCCTGCAGGGGGAGGGAAATGTACGGAACTGGAAAAAACCGGATCAGCATGTTGGGTAAAGCTGATGGGGGCAAGTTCCGGTTTGGGATCTTCCTTTACCAATAACTTCTTACGCCAGTAATTATAGGTGGAATAGTTTACACCAGCATCATGTAGATAACACTTGACTGACTTGCCACTTTGTTGCAAGTCCAATTGTAAAACTTCAAACTCTTCTTTGGTCATAATACAATAACAGTTGTAGTTGTGTGCACTATTGCGACTGCAAAGGTACAACGAAACTGCAACTGCTACAACGTGTATTTCAACGAATGCTTACGGTTCTCTGACCCACTTTTTGAGATACTGTATAACAAAAGTCCCTTCGTTATGCTTGAAAGTGGCAAATGACTCTGCGTCCCTGCGTCTCTGTGTCCCTGCGTGTGCTTACAATGTACTAGCTCTGCTGCATTTTTAATTCCCTCGAATTATTGGGAATTAAAATTGGGATTGTACAATAATTCTTAATTTAAAGCCGATATTCAAATAGCTTAAATAGAAATTTGGAGCATATCATAAACGTATTTGTATAGACTCCATTCTCACGGCATCCCCTTACATCATCTCCAATGAGAGTAAGCCGGCTCTTGATGTTTCGTGTACTTACACCACCTATACGCATCGTTACAAAATCCTTCTTATGGTATTTTGCTTTAATCTTATAAACAGAAAAAAGTCTGACCATCATCTCATAATCACTTCCGATGGCATAGTCTGTCTTATATAGTCCTGCTTGATCAAACACCTTTCTCAAGCAATAAAAGGAGGGATGTGCAGGCATAAAACCAAAACGAAGTTTCCACGGTTTGAATCCTTTGGAACAATAATATCTCACACATTTATCAGGTTTTCCATCGTGAATATAATGCACATCGCCAAATACAGCATCTAAAGAATGATCATTAAACTCTGACATAAAACTTTCAACAACATCTTGAGAGGTGAAATAGTCATCCGAATTAAGCATCCCCACCACTTCTCCTGTTGCCATACGGATACCTTGGTTCATCGCATCATATATTCCTTCATCTTTTTCAGAAATCCACTTAAGCCTCCCATTAAAAAAAGGTTCATAATGACGGATAATGTCAATTGTACCGTCTGTAGACAATCCATCAACAATGATATATTCAATGTCATTATAGGTTTGTCTTAAGACAGACTCCAAAGCATCACGTAGCGTACGTGCACTGTTGTATGTTGCTGTAATAATAGAAACTTTCATTCTTTTGTTTTGTAATTCTTGAATTACAATATAATTCCCCAATGATCCTTGATATATCCTTTCAATGCATTCTTCCCCTCCATGGTTTCCATATTCAGGTTATTAGCCTTTAACCACTTCATTACCTCAAGAATCTTGATGTCAACAAGTGTTCGATACCACCAGCCCTGAACGAAATTAAAGACAAATCCCTCCTTCCCATCAAGAAATCCGCCTCGCAGGAAGTAGCGATAGAAGAAGTACGCAAATGAGCGCCAGAAGAGTGGTTTCTTTGCATAGGAATGTTTCAAACGCCTCTTTTTCTCAGACTGGGTGCTGATTTTTCTGTTGCGGTCGGCCATAGCAATTCCTATGAGGTTCAGTTCAATGTCAAGCAAATCTACAGCCTCTCTAGCTGCATAATCTACATGCTTACGACAGAACCAGGAAATATCATGAATATTTTCATCACAGAAATCATGCTCAAACTCCACATACTTTCCTTCAAGCAACTGTATATGCTCATCCATAAGCCTTTGCTCACATATCGCCTTTCCGTAGCGGAAGATCCTGATAAGTTTAATCGGGTAGATACCTCTTTTCACCCATTTCCCCATAAAGATATGCCTTCTCCTTAGTACAATTCCTGTGATATCATCACCAAGCGAGGGAATCTTTGTTTGCATCTCCTCTACCAAATCCTTCATTGGATACTCATCTGCATCCAATCTCATTACCCATTTAGTGGTAATAGCAGCATTTTCCAATGCCCAATTAAACTGTCCCGCATACTTTGTTACAGGCCACTCATGCTGAAGAACATGAACATTGGCATAGGACTGGGCTATCTCCACAGTCTTATCCTTGGAGAAACAATCTATCACAAAGACATCCTTAGCCACAGGACATATAATATCCAGACAACGCTTTATATGCAGTTCCTCATTTCCAGTAAGGATGATAACCGATAAATCTAACATGGAAGATTCTGTTTACTGTATTACAACTATCGACTCCCCTCTGTGCTTGACTTTCAGGTCAATAACACATTGCAACAACACGTATAGTACAATATCTAAAAGCAAAATATAGTGAATACCCCAAAAGCGACATAACTCATTGTTTATAATGGTATAGACTAGTGAAATTCCAATAATGATGACAACTGTCTGATGCTGTGTCAGTCCTGCCCGCATCAATTTGTGGTGGATGTGATTCTTGTCGGCCTTGAAGAGCGGCAGATGGTGACGAATTCGAACGATAATGATGCGAACGGTATCGAGTATCGGCACAATCAAAAGGGTGAAGGATATTAGGAGTCTGTCGATGTGGACGGGCGCCACAAGAGGATTGAAAGAAGCATACTTTACAAACAGAAAGCTTAAGATGAATCCTAGTGTGAGACTGCCTGAATCACCCATGAATATTTTGCGATTTTTGTCAGCACAGCCAAACACATTATAGTAAAAGAAGGCTATCAGTACTCCCATCATACCTGCTATCAACGTACAATAGAGGTCAAGGCCCTCCCGCCAGAAACTAATGAGAAAGCCACCCAGTGCCATGAATGAAAGACTGGCACAAAGACCATCTATGCCATCGATCATATTGATGGCATTCATGATAAACACCATGACAAATATGGTCAGAATGACACTGGGCCAAAAGCTGATTTCGTTGATGCCACAGAAATCATGAAGCGTGTCGATGCGGCAAAGTCCTCCCAATGGAATGAACATGGCCGCTGTAATCTGTGCGCAGAACTTTAACCTCGCATTCAATCCGATGAGGTCGTCAAGAAAACCGGTATAATAGATAACAACAAGACTGATCAGAAAATAGAAAGACCTGAAACTGATCTGCATCGTGCGATTACCCAAGTACGGATTCATCACCAGCATGATTATTGAGAAAGCAATCAGCATATTCGGCACGAATATTATACCCCCCAAGCGAGGAATGGGTTTGGGGTGGACTTTCCGTTCGTTGGGGATATCGTAGAAGCCCTTACGCTGACAGAAATCCAATATCAAAGGGTATGAAGCAAGCCCAAAGATCAGACTCAACAGAAAGGATACAATTATATACATCGTTCAATTTATTGCAGTGTTCTCTTCTTAATGAACTTGGCAGGATTGCCGCCTACTATCGTCCACGGCTCTACATCCTTAAATACGCTTGCAGTAGCTCCGACAACAGCTCCTTGCCCGATGGTAACGCCCATTCCGACAAACGCCCTTGCCCCGATCCATGCCTGATCCTCAATAACGATTGGAGCTGTTATAAGCGGATTCAAAGGATTTGTAACATCATGACTTGCCGTACAGAGGTAGGCTCCTTGAGATACTGTAGTGTTGGCTCCTATGGTAATAGGAGTGACATTATAGCAATCCACATCACTCGCAAGACACGAATACTCTCCCATAGTAAGATTAGCGGGATAATAAACTTTTGCGGAACTATATACATGAGCAGTCTTAGCAATCTTTGCGCCAAACAGACGAAGAAGGAAATTCTTCCAGCCTTTGCCAACACTCCTAGGCAACCACCTTGCACACAAAGTCCAAGTAATACTCCACACAAGACGTATCACCTGATGCTTACGCCCCAAGTGATTCTCGTATTTTGATAGGTCTATTTTTGTTTCTGTCATATACAAATTCAATAATGTATTTAACCCTTTACCATTAGCTTATAGTTTGGAGTATATATTCTTCCCCACAATAATGCGAGATAACGACAATCTGTCAAACAGCATTGCACATAACAGGCAGAGGGATACTACCAATGCCAGGCTGATTACAGTCCAAAGAATGGCAGAGTTGTCAAAGGCAAAAATGGGTGCGTAAAACTTTGTGGCAACTGTAAATAAAGGGGAGAAAAGCAGAATAGCAAAAGAGTTTCTCCCTATATATGCAATATGATTGGATATGCACTTCGGTATTCTTTCTTTCAAGTCAAACATAAAACCGAGAAATGTGAGAGTGAGTCCAAAGCCAACAATGGAGCCTCTTGATATTTCATCGGCAAATATACATATCAAGGTAAAACATAATATTGATACCGGAGACTTCAATTTCTCATTTATTGCGAAATTGGCATTTCTGAACAGGGCGCCTGCTATGAAATAGATTATGTTCTCCCATCTAAAGCCGGATATTCCTATGGACAAAGCATATAAGATGATGGACGAAATCAGAATACTCGATAATCCTTTTACAACATAACGATTTACTATATAATAGACTGTCAAGCAGATAGCTAATGAATGCAAATACCAGTATGTACCAGAAGGAGAAAACGCCACTTTGCCCAACAAAGCAAGCACCCCGCCGTCAAAGGTATTGGAAGCACCTAAGAAATCCCCCAGCGCACTCACTCCCAACAAATATACAATTTCAAATACACAATATGGTACAACAATACCATATATTCCCTTCAAAAATTGCCGAGGCTCTTTATTGACAGAAAACAAGTAGCCGCTGATCAACATGAAGCCAGCCATGATGAATGCATATATTATTTGACAGAAATAAGGATATGTTGTATTAAACAATCCAAGATGAAAGAGCACCATCAAAAGAATGAATACTCCCTTAGCCATGTCAAACTCTAGGATCCTTTCTTTTTTCTTTATTTCACTCATATACGAATGCAGGTTTCTTACCGCCATTCAGAAGCCACTCATACAAACTCAAAGTTTTGCGAGTGACACTATGGTAGTCGAAGTTGTCATTAATAAGTTGGCTTGCCCTCTGTCCCCTATCATAAAGATCTGCTGAGCTCATGGACAAAGCCTCACGGAGCGTACGTTCAAGGTTATCCACGCTTAGGTCAATACACCAGCCTGTATTTGTTTCATTCAGTATATCCCACGGGCAATTCGTGGTAGTAATGACCGGCGTTCCACACGACATGGCTTCAGCAATCACCATACCAAAGTTCTCGCTAAATGAAGGCAGACAGAAAAGTGCAGACTCCTGATAAAGAAGTATCTTATCATTTCCAAAAACAGGCGGGAGAATCTTTATGCTATCCTTCAAACCTAAACTCTCCATCCTGTTTTCCAAACTTTGAATATATTCAGCCTCTCCATTACCGACAACAAGCAACTGCCATTCAGCAAACTCTGAATGAATATGTTTCCAAGCGTCAAAAAGTATTTCTATACCCTTCTTTACATGCACGCGACTAAGGAACAACAATTGCTTCTTAACAACATCAATAGATGTCTTGCATGGATAGCTATCAGTCTCTATGCCATTTGGAATAACAGCCTTGTAGGTCGTGATACCAAGATTACTGACATGTTCAGCCTCCATTTTAGCCGTTGTGAAGACACATACAGACTTCTGCACATCATTACGCTGGTAGAGCCACCAAGCCAGTTTTTTCTTCCATTTCTTCTGTGAAAGGCTCCATGGCTCAAGCATGCCACGAGGAGTTACGATATAGGGAATACCCAATCTGCGAGCCTCTACCATCACTTTATGATATGGCAAATCCCACATACTCTGAATCTGAATCAAATGGAATTTCTCATCCTTAAGGTATTGAGCTATTTCACTTCGGGAGAAAGAAGGTTCAAGCAACTTCAATTTTGCAGTAGTTCCCTCAAGCGCATGAACATTCATGTTCTCTGAATAGATTGTCATCAAAGTTACATCCATGCCAAGTTCAGCAAGTCCCTTAACAAGTATCGGCACACTACGGGAGGGACCACCAGCATTAATATCGAGAGAAGATATGAAGGTTAGGATTTTCATGATCTTGAGATTCTTGACCAAATACTATCAGGCAGCAGATTAATAATATGGACATAAACAAAAAACAGAACAGCTCTGATAATACCATTATACTTGCTTAGGAAATGGAAAGTAATAAACGGATTGCTTCCTAACGGAGAATATAGTTTCTTAAATCTTTTTACTACTGACACTCCATTAAGACGTATCCTTACATCTCTACTTTGTAATGCGGCATCCGTACATCCTATATACTTTCGTGAAGTACACACATGTAGTCCTTGCCTATGCACTTCATGCCCATATGCGACATCCCCGAGGTCATGATGATAGACAGGATCAAAAACACCTATTCTTTCAAAAACGTATTTTGGCACAAGAACGAAATTACCATTCAAATTATCTACCTCATTGAGGGTTCCGTTAGCTGCTATAAGATGCTTGTTTTTATCATAACCGCCGTAAATAACCTGCTTAGTGGTTGTTTCCTGTACCAAACCGGCAATTATAGCCTTATGGTTCATAAGTTCACTACACTGCAACATCTCATCAAAGCTGTCGTCATAAAGAAGCAAGTCGTCATTCAGCCAAAAATAGAAATCATAATCCTTACTTTTTGACGCTTCAATCCATGCTTTTCTCATTCCTCTGCACCAAAAAAGATTGCCATCTCCTGAAATAAGATTTACCTGAGGAAAACCATCACGGATAGCTTCAGCCGTCCCGTCCGCAGAGCTGTCATCAACACAATAGACATCAATATCCCTCCTTATAGAGAACAATCTGCCAAGACATGATAACGTCACGTCCTTACGATTATGGCATGTTATGAGGACTGCTAATGTCACCATACTCTTTGTTTGCCTGATGATACGACTTTAGCAGGAATACCTCCAAGAACAGAAAATGGTGCCACATCCGAATAATTCTTATTACAAAAAGAATTGGAGGCTACGATTGTGTTATCTGGGATTACAGTTCCTTTGTTAATACAAACATTATTCCCGATCCATACATTGTCGCCTATCACTATTGGCTTGTGCGAAGGATATACAGTTCCAGTATTCACATCCCTGATGTCATGTCTATCAGTATCCATCAACTGGCATCTCCATGAGCCTTCAACTTGTGAACCGATTTTTATATTATCCTCACAGAACAAGATTGACTGAGCGCCGAATCTCGATTTTGCCCCTATTGACATATTAGCCCCTGGCTCAACCCTTATTGTACTTCCACAACCTATATAAAAAGAACCATTGAAACAAAGAGTCCCTCTGATATCAAGAATAACTGGATCGAGAGGAAACATATCACGTCCTTGTGCCCCAAGTTTTATCATTCCTGGTTTAATAGTTCCATTTATGCATAGTTTGCCACTATTACCTATAACCCGTAGTTTGCCATAAACGTCAATAGGAAACTTTATTGCTTGTCTGAATGGCAAGAAATGGAAATTAATATAAATAATCTTTGTAATGTTATGTAAGAATATAAAATTGAACATAATGAGCAATAATTATACTATTTTCAACTGGGTCATATGTACAAAAAGTACCAAAGCGATATATCCCACGATAAAAGCACGCAAACAGTTAAAAGTACTTGACATTACTGTTTGATATGATACCAGACAAAGCAGAACAATAATCAGCATATTCTTTAACGTAAGATTCTTCATGCATACCATAGCCCTGTCCTCTATTAAATAAAACACTATAAAATAAAACACAAGACTGCCGTATTTCCCGAAATCCAGGAAAGCTTGTGGTATCATGGAAGGAATGCATACCAATGCGGGATTTTGATCAAACTCCCATATCTCAATAATATGTTTATATTCAGGCGAACCAATACCTATACAATTAAGACCATACCCCAACGAAAAGTCGTTCGATAGGTTTTTCCATAACTCATTCATGTGTAAATAAGAAGTTGAAGTATAGAAAATCCCAGATGAATATTTTTTTATCGTTTCCATACTTATGCTCTCATCCATCTTCAGTATCTGTACAAAAATAAGCATTATCACAGGAGAAACAAGAATAAGCAATAGTTTTCTGTCTATCTTTTTCTTCTTATTTCTTACAACAGCTACAGAAAATGTAAGAAGATAAGAAAAAATAAAAGGTACGAAGAAAGAAAGAATGAACAATCGCCCTCCGAACGACATTTGGAATGGTATAAACAAAAGAAAGTCTCTGACAAGCTTTTTCAATCTAATGCCTCTTAATGCACATTCAATACCCAAAATGCAAACATATAACATGGCAAATTGGGACAAATAGCCTGCTATACGAATCACATTTGAATCATATACACTCAGATGAGAACGAGAATTAAGATAATAGGTTCTTATCTCAGAATAATCCCAACCTGTTACCGATACAACGGAAATCAGTCGATATATTCCTATTGCAAAAAACAGATATAGAATCCATCGCATCTTATGTCTAATAGCAACAATGTAGACACTGCCAAATTCCGCAGATACCTTAATAGCATTCTTTCTATGTTTAAACCGAACCAATAGGAACGCAACAAATACAACGATCAATAATGACAATTGGTAAGAACTTATTTCCTGAAGTTTACTGGCACTCAAATAATATTCGGATATTCTTGCCAATAGAATCGAATACAGGAATCCGCCCAAAGAAGTCAATCCCCACATCAAAGCAAAGAATGTAGAGGGAAGAACGTATGTTTTGTTTCGTATACCCAACTTTAAGAAATTAGCTATTGCAAAAACAAGACATAAAATAAAGCTATATAGAAAATCAATAATAACCACTATAAACTACCAATAGCAACCACCTTCTACTTTCTCCGAGCCCTTTGGCTTCTCATGCCGACTTGGAGAAACCCAATACTCATTAAACAACGGATGATAGTTCAAACTGATATCAATACCAGGACGATAGTGCCAGAATCCTTGATACTGTTCAGTCCAACGCTTACCTAATATCCCAAATAACAATTGTGTGCCGCCAGCTATATGAACTGCCTGTTTGCCAATTCTCTTCACATGGGCAGCAAGTGGCAATCCATAAGCTCCACATCCTATAATCGCAATATCAAAATCAATCTTATCAATCTCATCCTCCATAT
>JAEEGL015913470.1_pt1 | contig 11691 bp, 6 predicted proteins | sample 9134231 | NCBI WGS metagenome assembly JAEEGL01 (sample SAMN16246548, study PRJNA631951) | gut metagenome | biome: gut microbiome; feature: rumen; material: fiber-attached | host: Bos | place: Iran: Karaj | collected 2018-10 | reverse complement strand
TTCTCTTTAATAGTTCACTTTTATATTCGATGACGCCGTACCGGAGTTTCCTTACCCATTTTATAAAATTATACCCATCAAATTGATTGGGGTTTAATAATTTCTCAATATATTTATCGGCTACCGACTTCCAACATAAATAATGGTAATCACCCAATAATTCAAATGAGCATAATTCATCTTCTTCTTTCACAGATTCGAATTCCAACAATTTATTCCCCCATTGAGTCCAATACCAATGAATGAAATCCTCATATCCTGTTTTCAGACCATGAGCCAAATCAAAGCCGTTGCCTATGAGAACAATCCTATTCATCTTTGGTAATGCTTTCAATCGTAGTTACAAATGGCAAATATCTGATTTCGCCTCTTCTCTGAGTCTTGAGAACATCGATGTTGCCAATATTTGATGGGCTTTCGGGGTCATATTCAAGCAGTAGATATTTTACTGCATCCTTCTCCATTCTCTTGAGGTAACCTGACGGCACATTGTCTGGCTCCACTAACAAAGGTTCTTTTATCAGTTGATAAGCCTTTGGGTTACTCCAGTAATGGAACAACAAATACTTCAAGCTCTTGTATGCCGACAATTGTTCATTCTTCAGCATATTTTCCTTGATACCCAAAGCAATCTTTCCTGCTGCTTCCGTCTTCTTGCGGGCATTTGGTTGCCCGATGGCATACATCAATATCAATTCCAGCTTTTCTCCAACCAAATCCTCTCTTTTTGTATTTGGTAGGTCAACAGGTATGCTGCCATAAATATAGATGCCTTCTGCTGCTTGTATTATTTCTGGTTCGTCCTCAGAATATGGCAAAATGGTATGGTCGGTAGGTGATGAAATCTCAAATCCACCGTTCAACACAAAACGCCTCAATATCTCGGCTATCTTCATGGGAACGCGGCGTGCGGGGATTGGATGTCCCTCTTCTTGTTCAAAATAGGCTTTGGCTTTTACCTTATCTACAGAATCTACCAACCGGTCAAAACGACCAAAAGCATTGATGTCTGACTCTGTAATTGTTAATTGCATAAAATCACGAAGTTGTTCCTCGTCGATACCCAAGGCTTCTGCAAAACGATGTATTTGGTCGTCTTTTGCCCTCTTCTGATACTCTGTAATGTAATCCCGCAAAGTCTTTCCTTCTTCTAGTTGAACAGTTCCTCTTTGGAAATCACCAAGGAAAATATTGGCATATTTGTGTTCCTCTTGCGACAATGCTGCGAATGACTTGTGCAGCTCGTCAAGGGTTTCTTTCACAATGGGTGACGACAAGTCGTTTATCTGTAAAGCCTTCACAAACTTCACAAATCGCGAATTCATGTAGTCGGTATTGATTTTCCCTGTAGCCAGTTGCGTGATGTGGGTGTCAATATCGTATGGGGCATCGTTACCACCGCCTCCGCCGCCTGTTCCTTCATACAGTTCCTTGTATCGCTGAAGGAGGATATTGTATGTCTCTTCGTCCAAAAGAACGGTCATTGTCCCTCCATCAAAGTCCCATTCCAACTTCTCCCATACAAACCCCTGTATTCTGGCCGATTCCAGATAGCCATGCAAAGAGTGGAAGTCTTTGGCAAACATGGCTTTCACTTCAGGCGCTTCCGGCAATTGCTCGAAGTTGCTGACACCATTGTTTTCAAACAGCTCCTTGATACTGGTATATAGTCTATTGACCTCTTCAAGGTTTTCCTTGAGTTTGAAAGCAAAAATGCCGAAGGGACGATTTCCTGAGTACTCACGAATGGCTTTCTTCACATTTCGTTCCATAGTCCAGGGTTTGCGGTAATAGCGGATTACGCCAAACTTCTTGTCATCGCCAAACACACGGTTGGTGCGAGAGAATGCTTGTATGAGGTTTTCATCCTGCCGAACTTTGTCCAGATAGAGTGTGTTTACCCATTTCGAGTCAAAACCAGTTAGCATTTGGTCAACCACAATCAACATATCAAGTTGCTTCTCGGCTGGCAAATTCAAGTAAGGTTCTTTATGTGCCATCCTTGTGGCCACATCTTTCTTGAATTTGTTGTATTGCGACATCTTATACGTTTTGTTGAACCTGTTGTTGTAATCCGTTAGGATTTGCAGTATGGCATCCTGTTTAATAATGGCACCTCCCGTATTGTCTATCGAGGGGTCGAAGAGGCATGTGGCCTTCATGTCTGGTATCTCCTCATGCAACAGCCGGTAATACTCGATAGCCTCAGGGATACTGCTTGTGGCGAACAACGCGTGATATTTCTTATTCAAGCTGTGCTGCAGCCACACATCCTTGATATCCGAAACCACAGCCCTTCGATGCTCTTCGTTTTCATAAAGTGAAGGCGTAAACTCATCCTCTATACCCGACGAGTAATTGCCCAAATCGTCCCAGCTTCCGGCCATTGGAATTTCGTCCATATACTTTTGATAGACTTTGGCTTTCTTAGGATTTGACAACGCTTCCTCTTCGTTTTGTGAATGTGACTTTTCCAATGCCACAATCTTTCGCAGGTCACGCTCCTTGAAGGTCTGCACCATATAGGGGTCGAAGCCCAGCACATTCTTGTCCCTTATTCCGTCGGCAATGCTGTATCTATGTATCTCATCACCGAAGATGAAACTTGTGGCCTGCTTCTTTGCTGGATTGTCTTCGTGGATGGGTGTTCCTGTGAAGCCGAAATAAATGGCATGTTTGAAAGTGGCCCGTATGGCAATCAGCATATCCCCGAACACCGAACGGTGGGCTTCGTCGATAATGATGACGATGCGTTTCTTGTTGATTTTGCTGATATCCCTGTCGTTGGTTCCATCCTGCTTAATTCGGCTCATCTTCTGGATTGAAGTGACTATCAGCTTGCTCTGGTCGTCTTTAAGCAACGAAACCAATGCTGCTGTGTCCTCGGTGTCGTAAACTTCAAGTTTCGGATTGGCAAAGCCTTTGTATTCACCGAATGACTGTGTGCCCAGTTCGATTCTGTCCATCAGGAATACCACTTTGTCGGCATCGTTCGAGTCTGCTATCAGTTGTGCCGATTTGAAGCTGGTCAATGTCTTTCCGCTTCCCGTTGTGTGCCACACGTATCCACCATAGATCTCTTTTTCGTCCCAATGACATTTGGCTACACGGTCGGAGATGGCGCGGGCGGCATAGAACTGGTAAGAGCGCATCACCTTCAGCACATTGTCGGTCTTGTCGGCAACTGTGTAGAATCCTATCATCTGGTGTGCCATCGGTATCGACAGGAAATGCTCGGCTACCTGTTTCCAATGATTAATGGTTTCGTTGTTGACATCTGCCCAATGGAAGTAGAATTTGGGGTTGAAGGTTCCTTCGAATCCAGGATTGGCGAAATAGACCATCTCCTCGGGATTCATCGCCACAAAGATTTGTACCAGCGAGAATATACCCCGTTGAAAGATGCCCATATTCGAATACTTTTCTATCTGTCCATAGGCTTGGGAAACAGGAATGCCCGATTTTTTCAGCTCCACATGAATCAAAGGCATACCGTTAATCAGCAGCATAAAGTCGCCTCGACGGTTGCTTGCCAAAGGATGAGGCGTTTTGAATAGCGGTTGTTCGGCTATCTGATAGCGGCTTTGACCTTGGGCAATCTCCATTCGGTCGTATATCTTCAAGCTTACTTCGCGGCCAAAGTTCTGTTTGTCCTCCTCGTTGTCGCGTCGTATGCTGATGGTTTTGCCGTTGATGAATTCATTCAGCCGCAAGGGAGTGCGCAGGTCATTAATCTGGTCGATAATCTGTGCCATTTCGCCTTGGGTGAGTGGATAGTTTCCCAGTCGGTCAATAGAACGGTTGTTGGCATAGAGGATATCCGCCCAGTTCTGAATCAGGCGTTCTTCGGTTGGGTAGCGGAGCACTTCCGGCTCCCAACCTTTGTCGGTATAGAGGAGTTTTATCAGAGCCTCCTCAAATTTGTGTTCGTTGTCAAATTCTGCCATCTTCTTTTGTTATTTATGGGTGGACACAAACATCTTTTCAAGGAATGATTTCTTCAATGAGCGCAGACATTTAACCTTTTGTTCTTGTGCAGAGATAAGAGAATCAAGTCGAGAGAAGTATTTTGAGATACATTTTTGTTCATCTTTTTTTGTAGGAATCAAAATCGGAATATCGAAGAAGTCATCAGAGGATATATTTAATAGGCCGTGATTTCTAGCGCCCTCTGCAGCTCTCTTCAATATGTCCGAATGCCAAATTGATGTTTCAAAATACGTTGTAAACCAATAGGGTTCAATGTGATTGGCTAAAGAAAAAACGATATATAATGTTGAGAGTACTCCCGTCTCATATTCTGATAAACACTTTACTGCACCAACAGGATAATCTGATGAATAGCTTTTATTATAAGCAAACTCTCCTTTCTTGATCAAATAATACCCTTGAAGTTGAGAACTTGCAATTCGTCTATTAAAGAAATCTTCTTGTGCAATTAAGCCATGATGAGCAGATATAGTAAGTGTTAATTTTGATTCTAAATCAGTATTCTTTCTAGTAATACGTTGTGTTATTTCTATGAGTTTATGCTCCTTCCAATTATCGGAAAAGCCCTTAAAACGAATTTTAGGAACCGTTTCCCCTCGTTTAGGAAACATCTTCTCGAGCGAGGCGGATTTAATTGTTTTCAGTCGTTCCAACTTCTTGTCCTCTGCTGCAATCAACGAATCAAGGCGAGAAAAGAATTGCGCTATCTTGTGTTGCTCCTCAGGAGAGGAAGGATAACAGAAAGGAAGGTTGAAAAAATCGTCCACACTGATACTGCGACCATCTCTTATGCCGTAAGTAACCAATTCAAGTCTTTTGACAAACTCCGGAGAAGTGAAAAGATATTTCCAAAAATAGTCATCGTGTTTTTGGGGCTCTTTCAGGGAAAGTACTGTATATGCTGGTGAGGTGATACCTTCTATGGCAGAATGGGCAAAACCGCCCTGAAATGAACGGAGATGTATAACGAAACGACCAGGCTTGACTCGCTTATAAGAAGCGATATTCTGCTTACTATATTGCATATCGATGCCAATATTGTCGCGCTTTACCATACCCAACTCCTGCGATGCAGACAGCACAGGCAACTCAGGATAGCCCTTATCCGATTCAATAAAGAAAATGTTCGATGCTCTATCAACCGACCATTCGTTAACAAACTCTTTAAGCCTTGTTTCTGGATTATTTTTCATCGTTTTCGGGCTTTAAAAGTTCTTTGAGTTGATTATATGCCTGCATATCGTACTTCGAACCTGCCAACTCGTCAAGCATTAGCGATAGAGATTCGCTGGCATCGGCAATGGTTTGTTCCACCTCGACCAAGCCTGACTCATATTTGGCAGCAATGGATGTCACCTTTTCCGTCAAATCATCAATAATACTACCTGTCATAGAGAGCAAACGTTCGTAAAGAGGCATAATCCACTTTTCACGAAGAAGCATATTGACTTGCTCGTCGGCAAGATTTTCAATAGTGGTTTTGGTCAGTTCATGCAAAGCTTTTTCATCGGCAGAAATCTCTTTTTTAAGGCTCTTTACTCTATTTGTCTTTTTGCTGACCTGCAAGAGAATCCACTCTAAGCTACCATCTGGAAATTGATGCTCCAAGCGCAACTCGTTTATACGTTTTTGTACATTCTTTTTCGAGTAGGTGCCGTCTTTTGATGGCTCGATAGCTGACCATTCAACATCATGACACTTGTTGATATATAATACTTTTGTTGGCTTCTTTGCTCTGTCTTCCAATAGGGATAAATATGCATTGAGTGCATCTATTTCTTTCGATTCTATACTTGAGAAGGCCTCTTCAAGTTTCTTTTCGACACTCTCCATATCAAACTCTGTGTTGTCCTCATTCAAGAGAGCTTCTTTTTCCTCTTCTGGCAATTCCAGAATCAGGTCATCGAAAGAAGAGATGGTTTCTTCCAGCTCCTTTTGTTTCTGCAAAAGTGCTTCGTATTTTTCTTTCAGAATGGTGCGTTGAACCAGCTCGAATGGCAGGATGTGTCCTTTCCATCCATCCTGTACTTCAGTATCCTCATCCTCTTCCTTTTTTGCTTTCTTTACAACCATATTCGGATCTACCAGTTTCGTCGCTTGGAAACCCTCGGTTTGCATCATTTCCAAATCGTTGTGAATGATTGTCCATTGGTCGTCGAGAATCTGATAGGCGTTGTATCGGTCTAAAAGAGGACGGTTTTCGATTCGTTGGTAGATTTCGTCGGCAAGCACGGTTTCCTCACGGTGTACATTCAACGTTAGGGCATTCCCGATAAGCCGCTTGTCAAGATAGTCGGGCAGAGTCTTTAATGCCTCACGGACGCATGTACTCCATCCTTCCACATCAGAATTGCCGAGGATGCTGGCGCTCACATCCTCGGTGTGAATGTAGGAACAAGGGGAGTCTTCCTTTTGCGTAAAGAGGTCGCTGCGCAAAGAGGGGAATGTGTCCCAATACTTTGACAACAGGTCTGTTTCGTGGTTTGGGATACCGCCAAACATGATGCCGTAAGCATCCCACGTATCAAGAGTTTCGGACGAATCAACATAGCGCGGGATATTGAGGTTGTAGTTGTTCTGGCGTATAACCTCACGGCTTACTTTGCGTGAGAACTTCGGCGTTTCTATGCGATGGATAACAGTATCGGCAATCTTACGGATGTCACAGGCCCGGAGTTTGTTGTTTTTTCCGTCTTTGACAAAACCCTTTGAAGCGTCAATTATCAGCACATCTTCATTGTCCCTCTTTTGTTTCAGCACCATGATGATGGTGGCGATACCCGTCCCGAAGAAGATGTTGGCGGGAAGCCCTATGATGGCATCGATATGATTAAATTCAATGAGATTGCGACGAATTGCCTCATCCTCGCCACCACGGAACAGAACCCCGTGAGGCAACACGATGGTTACAATACCGTCATGTTTGATGTGTGCCAGATTGTGCAGCAGGAAAGCATAGTCGGCTTTACCCTTTGGGGCGAGACCGAAACGCTCAAACCGAGGGTCGGCATCTTTATTCTGTGGTTCCCATGCTTGCGAATAGGGTGGATTGGAAACGACGGCATCCACATGCAGCATTTCAAAGGTGTTCTCCAGCGGTTTTCCGTCTTCGGTCTCCTCAAAATAGGGCCAGTCGGCTTCCAGCGTATCGCCATTGCGCACAATGATATTATCTGGTAGTATGCCTCGCATCACCAGATTCATGCGGGTCAAGTTGTAGGTGTTCTCCTTCAGCTCTTGTGCGTAATACTTGATGTTGTTCTGGTCGTCGATATGTTTGGCAATGGCTCGTCCGATATTGATGAGCAATGAACCTGAACCCGATGTGGGGTCATAGATTTGAATTTCCTCCCTATCCTTCAGATGGTCGGCAACAATTTCCGCCATCAGTAGCGCCACCTCGTGAGGAGTATAGAACTCTCCCGCTTTCTTGCCGGCATTGGCGGCAAAGTTGGAAATCAGATATTCATAGATAAAACCGAGCACGTCATAGTCTTGGGAGGAGTCTGTAGGAATATCCTTGATGAGCTTCAAAAGTTTGAGTATGGCCTTGGTTTGTTCGGAAGTGGTGCCTCCCAGTTTGCTCAACCCTGTGTCGAGAGTATGGAATATCTTGTTGAATACCTTCTTGTGGTTTTTGTTGATAAGACGTGCAAAGGCCGAAAGTGCATCGCGCACATTCGACACATCGAAGTCGGAACCGCTGGACAGCCAGGTGGAAAAAAGATTCTCGTATGCGATAAAGTAGCCCAATTTCCCTTGCAGATACTTGACGGTTTCCTTATCCGCCTCTGTCAGTTCGGGTAGCTCATCTTCTGTCCACCCGTCTTTACGTAAGACCTCAAGCTCTTTGTCGGAAAGGAACTTGTAGAAGATAAAACCCAGAATATAGTCCTTATACTCGTTGGCCTCAATCTTCGAGCGCATCTTGTTTGCCGATGCCCATATTTTGGCTGCTAGTTGTTGTTTGTTCATTATGCTTCTTGTTTATGAGAATCATCGTATTCCTTCTCAAAACGTTTTCGTAAATCTTTCCTGCAGAAAAAATCTTTAATGTTAGATTTCTTGAATCCCAAAGTCCCAAAGGTTGTAGCGAATGCTGCTAAGATTGCAACTATAGTAGACCAGTTTGTCGGGAGAATGTGCTTGTAATATTGATTAATACACCATAACGCACAAATAGCAAGGAAAAGAAAAACGTTTATTCGTGTATCCTTTGTCAATTTGCGCATTTTAGCATCAATATAATCTTCTTTATCCCTCTGATAATTCGATTTTTCGATTGAATCTAGTCTATTATTAAGGTCCTTTATTTGTCTATCTTTTTCTACTATCTTATTGGTTAAATCATCTATCTTTGCATCTGCATCTTGTTTTTGTTTTTGCTTACCGCTTTCTACCTCACTTGAATATTCTTTGAGTTTTTCAGCAAATTGTTCATTAGTAATGCTATCAGGAATCAACGATTCATCTACTTGTTCTTGTGTCAAGTGGCCCTCAGCCATTCGAATACATAAATTGAAAGTATCCCTTTCCGTAATAAGACCGTAAGACATTGCATCATCTACACGTTTCTTTATGACTTTAAGAGTGTCACGTGTTGGCATCTTTGAACGTCTATATTTTGTAATATAGGAAGCTAATCCCCCCCTAGTTACATCATTTATCTTGATCTGTTTCCCTTGTGCTGGGCTTGACAACCACAACAAAACTAACAGTTCGTTTGCGCTGATCAGATAGCGTTCATGAATCTTTCGACCATAACTATAATCGTATGGAGAGAAGGAATTATGAAGAAACCAACATTTTGCATCGACAAACTCCCGTACATTTTGTCCTCGTTTGTTTTCGACATAAAATTTAGCGACAGTATCATTCAAGGCACTTTCTGCATTTCTTCTCTTTTGGAATAAGTCCTTATATTCTTGTGACCGTTTTGCTTTTTCAATAATATCTTTTATTTGGGCATCTTGAATAATTACTATTCCCCTTTCTTCGATTAAACGACGTATGTTGTCTTTAATTCTTTCCAATCCCGTCTTATCCAAATTCTTGCGAATGCATGCATTGAATACATCTGCGCACCGGACTGAACCAATGAAATCACGGCTTGCAAAATCATTTATACGATTACTTAACAGCACTCGTATTTGGTTTACCGTACTATTTAACATGGTAAATCGGTAGCCAAGTTGCTGGCATAAAGAGAATAGTTGATTACATGTGTGATGTGCATCTTCTGTATTCAAGTCAATAAGACTGATAAAGAAATTTGTGTCTAACAGTAATTCTGCCTCTGTTACTTTTTTTGTTATATTTTGTTCCAAATAGCATGTGATGATACCTCCCAAGTAAATATTACTCATCACTTTGAAGATAGATTCATTATTCAGTCTATCCGAGACATATTTAGGAACATAATATTCTACATCTAACAAATTGGGTTTCTTATCAGTAAACAATTCTATCTGTTGTGCAAGAATAAATTGCTTTAATTCTTCGAAATCAAAATTGTAACCATTGTCATTACAATATGTTAGATAGTCCAGTCGTAGTTTCTCAATATTGTTTTTTTCTTGCTCAATCACATTATCAATGGAGTCGAAAACATAACTCTTGATAATAAACGCTCCATCTTTGTATAGGGCAAAGATGTTCTCATCATTTATTTCGTCACGAATGGACTCCATTATTTTAGCCAGAATTGGCAGAGGAATATCAATATCGAATATGGACTTAATCTTATGGCTGATTTCACTTAACGAACGGCCCTTGTATTCTGTCATACCTTTTTCTAAAGCATACTCTGACAGAGCTTTCTTCACAATAGGTATATATATTTCCGTTATGGCGGCTTTAGAAGGAGATGTTTCCTTCAAATAACCTAATAGCGCATAGGTGGATAATAATTTTTCCATAATAACTTACTTTAATATACTCTTTGTTACTTAGTTAAATTGAGATTATTGGGCATCGTTTGAACGACTCTGCCATTGATTAATTTTCCGTTTTTGTGTTTGTTGCGTTTCACGCCGTCAGCGCCCCAGGTGCCCCATTGCTTGAAGAAGAAGGCAGAGCCTTGTCGTTCGGTCTGTTCTTGGATGGAGAGCACCCACTCTTCTTTCGTCGGGCGGGCTTGCGGGCCGCTTTCGCCACCGACAATCTCTTCCGTCCATGCTCCTCCCCACGAACAGGATGGTTCGGTGACGGTAGCCTGTCGTTCATTATTTGAGCCAGTATCAAGAGGGTTAATCATCATAAGATGATTAACGCGAAAAGGTCGTTTTTATTGCAGGAGCCTGAATAAAACTATTAGGCAGATGGAATTGTACCATGAACTGGAGAATACTGTGGGGATTAGGGCGTGGTGGAGGGGGTCAGGTAGGGGTCGCGGACGTTGCCGCGGGATTGGGCGGCGCGGGCGAGGGCTTGGGGCGAGGTGTATTGCTCATGGAGGGTGGCGGTGGTGGCAACCTTTTGGAATGAGGCAGTGCCTTTGCCGGCATTGTAGCGGGCTATGGCCCAGCCGCTTTCAGCATCGTCGACATTGCCCAGGGCGAGGTGTCCGCCGTGGGCGTAGAGGGTGAGCCCACCCAGTTGCGGGGCGGGACGCGGGTCGTCGTCGAGGGTGATGCGGCAGGTGGCGATGTCGAGGTGTGGCAGGGGTTCCCCGCCGAGGGTGGCGAGGCGTTGGCGAAGGGTGTAGAAGCAGAGGGTGTCGCCTGAGAGCAGCCGTCCGGCGTTGTCGGCGTGGAGCAGCAGTTGGCTGAGGTCGTCGGCGCAGCGGACGGTGAGCGGGAGGGTGTCGTCGGTGTCAAGGCCGGTGGCCAAGTCGGTGACTAACAGGCGGTGCCCGTCGGGCAGGGTGTCGAAACGGTAGCCGATGCCGCTCAGCGGGCCAGAACTGACCACGAGGCCGGGCAACAACACGGTGGCGTGCCGCCGTGTCTGTTGGCGTGTGAGGTAGACGGCGGGCAGGTGGCTGTTGAGGCGCAGGTAGGACTGGAAGGTGTTGAGGCCTTCGGGGGTGTGGGTGTGGGGTTTGCCGTCGGCGGGGAAGGCCGACCACAGGGCACTGAGGTGGCTGATGCGCTGACGGAGGGCAAACTGGGCGGTGGTTTGCCAGTGCGTGGTGCCGCGGGTGCTGCTGCGGGCTATTACCTGCCCTTTGCGGCAGTAGAAGGTGAGGCCGAGAGATGCGAAGCGTCCGACCAAGGCTGGGGTTTTCTGTCTTGTTTTTGCCATGATAATGTTTTGTTTTTATGTTCGTTTTATATTTGTTGGATATATATGTGATATATATGTGATATATATATGATATATATGTGGCGAAGTAACGGCTGTGGCTCAGCGGGTTGGCTGGGTGGCGGCGGTTGCTTTCCGATTGGCAAAATTACAACAAGTTTTTCTTACGCTGCACTCGTTCGGCCTCTATGGTAACATATCAGCCTCTATCATCCTTTAACCCAAATCGGTCATTAGACCGACTTTTATATCCTTTCTCGCTTTTTAAGGTCTGTTTATGCCATATCAGCATTTCTTTCGGCATCTTGTCCACATCCCTGTCTCGCCGTAGCCCGCTACGTCTTCGCCAGCGATGCGGCCAATCTGCTCGAAACAAATACTAATCTGCCACAAACACTAATGAACGATTTGGGTTTAGGCTGGGGAGGGGAAAGAAAAAGGGGAGTGAACAGGTCA
>JAEEGL013976473.1_pt1 | contig 11691 bp, 11 predicted proteins | sample 9134231 | NCBI WGS metagenome assembly JAEEGL01 (sample SAMN16246548, study PRJNA631951) | gut metagenome | biome: gut microbiome; feature: rumen; material: fiber-attached | host: Bos | place: Iran: Karaj | collected 2018-10 | reverse complement strand
GGACAATGCAAGGCTCGCCGGTGTGCTTGATAAGATCCATTTCCAGCAGCGACCGGTTTCAGAGCTTCATCATCCGAAGAAATACGGTTTCCTTATAACCAATCCGCCGTACGGGGAGAGGATAGGTGATAAGGAAGAGATGGAGGCTCTGTATAAACAGCTTGCAGATGCATACAGAGGACTTGATTCCTGGTCGGCATATATCATAAGCGCATATGAAGGGGTGGAGAAGCTTATGGGTAAGAAGGCCGATAAGAACCGTAAGATATATAACGGAATGATGAAGACATATTACTATCAGTTCATGGGGCCCAGACCGCCGAAGAAGACGGACCGGGAAGAAACCAAAACATCCAAAAACAGCCAAAGATAACTAAAAAACAACAAAAGACAACCAAGACAATCAAAGGCAACCATAAACAACTCAAGTGACAAATATAATCCGAAAGGTAGTAGGAAAGAAGACATAATGGAAAGAACACAGATAGTATTTGCAACATCAAATGAGAATAAACTAAGGGAGATAAGGATGATCCTTAAGGATTTTGACGCAGAAGTTATTGCCTTAAAGGAAGCGGGGATCAACACGGAGATAGTGGAGGACGGCAGGACCTTCGAGGACAATGCGGTGATAAAAGCAACCGCGATAATGAAAGAAACGGGTAAGCTTACAATGGCAGACGATTCCGGCCTGGAGGTTGATTTCCTTAATAAAGAGCCCGGGGTATATTCGGCAAGATACTGCGGAGTGAACACCTCATACAGGATAAAGAACCGGAATATAATCGAGCGGCTCATCGATGTTCCTGACGAGGAGCGGACCGCAAGATTCGTATGCGTTATCGCACTTGCCATACCGGAGTCTGTTAATATTTCGGAATATGAGGTAGGTAATAAGAATAAGATCTTGTGTAATGATAAGATATTGTTTAATGATAAAATAGATATAAAATCAGGTGCCCGTGTTCTGACAGTCCGCGCGGCAATGGAAGGACGCATTGGTTATGAAGAGAGGGGAGAGAATGGCTTCGGATACGACCCGATCTTCTACCTTCCGGAATACGGCTGCTACAGTGCCGAACTGGATCCTGATAAGAAGAATGAAATAAGTCACCGCGGAAAGGCACTTCGTGCGATGCGGGATATTATGGAGCAATACGGTCTGATCTCAGCTTAGCTTAGTGAAAGATCGGATCTTCGGAAAAACAGTGAAGACCGTATAAAAGGATGATTACAGAAAACCTGATCATGGGGGATCAATGAAGATTCTTATAGTTAGCGATACGCATGGTTATGAAGGAAATATGTGGAATGCCATACGGCGCGAGGAGCCGATAGACATGTTCATTCACTGCGGCGACATAGAGCATATGCCGACAGAGATTAAGAACTATTTAAGCTGTCCGGTACACGTGGTGCGCGGCAATAATGATTTCATGCTTAAGCTCCCCGAAACAGACCGTTTCAATATAGCCGGATATGAGGTGCTGCTGACCCATGGACACCGCTACAACATATACAGAAACCAGGACGCCATGTTTTATCTCGGCAGGGAAAACAATGTGGATATAGTTATGTTCGGGCATATCCATATTCCTGTAGTGGCGAAGTCGGAAGGCGTTACCATAGTGAACCCCGGGTCGATATCCCTCCCGAGGAATGCTGACGGAAGACCAACATATATAGTAATGAATGCAGAAGAGGGTAAAGAACCGGGATTCATTGTAAAAAGAATGTAGCTTGAGAGGATATATCGAAATGAATTTTCAGGCAATCTGTGTTGCGAATATAACAGGATTTCTTCTTATAGTATCCCTGTTGGTAAGTAAGTATATAACATATAACAGCGTCCGCATAGAAGACCGTATATTCACTCTTATGATGCATCTGGTTCTGGTCGGATGTCTTTTTGAGGTAATAACGTTTTATGTGGATGGCCGGCCGGGAAGGATCAATTACTGGATCAATCTTATCGGGAACTCAATTCTCTATGGTATCAATGCTTACGGTTCGTTTCTGTATTGTGTGTATGTGGATGAACATCTGTATCACAGTGTGGAACGGGCCAAAAGAATTTATAACCGGTTTGTTTGCGTTGTCATTATCCTGCTTGCAGCTCTTGTTCTAAATATCCGCTACGGGTTCTTCTTCTATGTGGACCCGGATAATATCACAGACAGCCTCTTGTTGTACTTTTTTATGTCTTTGTGCTCCTGTGCTGCATATACAGTATCATAGTGCTGCGGAATCACCGCATGAAATATGGTAAAATTGCATTTTTTCCCATATATATGTATATGATTCCCATAATAACCGGAAGTGTTGTTCAGATGTGTTTTTACGGAGTATCACTGGCATGGCTCGGAACAGCTGTCGGAGTTATGGCGCTGTATGTGAGCATGCTGAGTCAGAGCTCGTTCCTTGATCCGCTCACGGGTCTTTATAACCGCCTTTATTTCGAGCATTCCATGTACAGAATAAGGAAGAGATCATCTGTTTCCTATTACGGCATCATGATAGACATGGATCAGTTCAAATCGATCAATGATAATTACGGACATTCCGCAGGAGATATGGCTCTTAAAGATGCAGCATATATTTTCAGAAAGGCAACGGAAGAAATTGATGCGAGGGTATTCCGGTATGCAGGTGATGAATTCGTGATCCTTATAAAGACTCCGGATGAAGCATATGTGAAGGAACTTGAGAAAAGGCTGCAGGGTGAAGCGGAAAGGTTCAACAGGGAATCGGACAGGTCTTACCGGATAGGTTTTTCCATGGGATATGCGCAGTATGACCATGGTAACGATACAGATGATTCCTTCCTTAAGAAGATTGACAGTGAGATGTATCGGAACAAGATGCAAAGAAGATCGGAGACAGACCCCGGTAAAAGCAGAACAGAGGTGTGAAAAAGAGTAAAGATGATAAATACAGTGTTCGGATTTATTGAACGGTACAGTGAAAATGCGTATAATGTTATATAAGTATGTGAAAGAACAGGCTGTAATTTGACATAAACAGAGACGATAATGAACAAAAAGGTAAGAAGACAGTTTTTATTTACAATAATAGTTATATTTCTTCTTCAGGCTCTTATGCTGACGATAATACTGAGCTCGTTATATCGCAACTCAGTCAGGGATATCAAGGATCTTGGTATAAGCAATCTGCAGAGCCAGGCTTCCATGGTTGAGAACTACCTTGGTAAGGGTGGAGACGTCCTCTGGTTTGCTGCGGGAATGGCTGACCGGCTGCTGGAAAACCATGAGGATAACGATGAGATACTTGGATACCTGACGGTTGCAACAACGAGGATGCAGCAGCAGTTCGATGATAATTTTACCGGAATATACGGCTATATCAATGGTGAGTATCTGGATGGATCGGGATGGGTACCGCCCGAAGGATATGATCCGACAGAGAGAGACTGGTATAAGGAAGCCATAGCGGCAAACGGGAAGATGAATCTGTCACCTCCGTACGTTGATGCCCAGACAGGTGAGATCGTAGTTTCGTATACGCAGATGCTCTCGGACGGAAAGAGCGTGATCGCGCTTGATATAGTCCTCAATGAAGTGCAGAATATCACGGAACATATGACACTGGGTGATAAGGGCTACGGTTTTATCGTTGATGATGAGGGGCTTCTTATTTCACATTATGATAAATCACATGTCGGAAAGAATTATTCAAGCAATACGGAATGGAAAAAACTGCTGGCCAATATATACAGCGGGGAGAGCAATGAATTTGAGACGGTCCTTTCCGGAGAAAAATGTACTGTATTTACCGAACCGATATCGACCGCAGGCTGGCATGTTGTAATAATCACGAACAATGCAAAGCTGTACAGTGAACTGAGAAGCAGGATAGTTACCGGAATCGTTCTGTCGATCATTATTTATGTGATAATTGTGATCTTCAGTCTGATATCGGTTAAGATGATAACCAAGGCTGAGAGTGCGAGACAGGAAAGTCTTGAACGCGTGAAAAGGATGAACATGAGTATCATCCGGTCGCTCGTATCCACCATAGACGCAAAGGACCGGTATACCAGCGGGCATTCCCAGAGGGTAGCGGATTATGCGGTCAGGCTTGCCCAAAAGATGGGGAAATCAGAAGAAGAGCAGAAGATCGTTTATGATGCCGGACTGCTGCATGATGTAGGAAAGGTACGTGTTCCGGAGGATGTTATCAACAAGCCGGGTAAGCTGACCGATGAGGAATTCGACCAGATAAAGGTGCATCCGGTAAGCGGATACCATATCCTGGGTGATATAAACGAGGACGAGAGGATAGGATACGGAGCCAAGTATCATCATGAGAGATATGATGGCAAAGGCTATCCCAACGGCCTTAAGGGTGAGGATATACCGGAGGTTGCAAGGATAATAGCAGTGGCGGATTCATATGATGCAATGGCCAGTGACAGGAGTTACAGGAAGGCTCTTCCTCAGGATGTGGTAAGGGCAGAGATAGAGAAGGGCAAGGGAACACAGTTCGATCCCGAGATAGCCGGACATATGCTTGAGATCATAGACAGTGATCCCGATTATGAGCTCAGACAGAAAGAAGAGCGGACACATAATATCCTTATCATAGATGATGATGACGATACAGTGGAGCAGGTTAAGGATATTCTTAAGGATATGGAGCATATCAGGGTATTTGGTTCTCACACGGAGAAGGAAGCCTTCGATATGCTTAACGGAAATGATTTTGCCCTGATAATCCTTGATTTCAAGCTTAAGGAGATTGACGGCTTCAGTCTGTATAAGCATATTCGTGAGAAGTATAAGATACCGGTAATTCTGATGACGGCTGACAGAAGTCTCCAGACAGTAAGGCTTATCAATGAGCTTAAGATAGATGATTATCTTACCAAGCCTCTGAATGCAGCGATAACACGTGAAGCAGTACATGGTATCCTTCACAGGAACTGACGGACAGCGGTCATTAATGGGTGTAACGGACGAATCAGATATTCTATGTTGCTCCGTATTATCACTCGACAGATGCTGCTCTCTATGAAACGCTGCTTGGTCTTAGAAATGGTTCTGCATCCGGTTATTCAGGATATGACGGGGGATATACATCTTATTGATATTTAATCCGGTAAAAAGCCGGGGTGGTCATTTACCGCTCCGGCTTTGATCATATACGTATAAATTTGTTGCCCGGGATTTACGCCTCAGAATTCACGGCTCATGAATTCATCAAGCGGAATCGGTTTGGAATAGTAATATCCCTGAAGCGAGCTTACCTCATACTTCCTGATGAAATCCTGCATGTCCTTCGTTTCAACACCTTCAACACATACATCCGCATTAAATGACGACGCAAGCTCCGAAACGCATTTCAGGGTGGCCTGATCGGCAGTGCTGGTCTCTATGTTCATGACAAAACCGCGGTCTATCTTTACCGTATCCACCTTCAGCTCCCGGAGTATCTCAAGTGTAGAATAACCTGTGCCGAAATCATCGAGAGCGATCTTTATTCCCTTGCTCCTGAAGATAGTTATGATGTCATACAGTAGTTCTTTATTGACCAGACGGCACCTTTCGGTTATCTCAAGACAGAGATTACGAGCCGGCAGACCTGTCTCACTGAGCAGTGTAAGTACCTCTTCAACGAAGCCGATCGTCTTGAGCTGGGCGTAGGACAGATTGATATTTACGATTATATCCGGGTATTTCTCCATAAGCTTGCACCCATCGGTCATGGCCTGCTTCAATATCCATTTACCGAGGATCGGAAATACGGCATCCTGTTCCAATACAGGTATGAACTGGATGGGTGGAACCAATCCGTAGGTGTCGTTCTTCCATCTGAGCAGAGCTTCAACGCCCTTTAATGTAAGCGAATCTGCATGCATGATGGGCTGATAGGTTAAGAAGAAGCCGCTGCAGCCATCGAGGACGCTGTTGCGGATCGCATCCAGCTTGTTGAGGGTTATCCTGTTGTTGTCATTGACGCCGTCAACGAAGGTTACAAGATCACCCATGTGAAGCTTCTTTGATTCATAGTAGGAATACCTTAAACAGGTATAAACTATCTTATCGGTTATATCGAAATTATCTACCAGCATGTCGCCGGCATTTATTGTAATTGCGACCTTTCTTTCGTCAACGAAGAATGAACTCCTGACGTAGTCATGTATCTCCTGATAAATATCCTTAACTTCATCGAGCGTAAGGGTATGCGTTATAACGGCGAATTTCGTTCCGTCCAGCCTGTAAACAGCACCGGAATTGGCAAATCTCTGTGAAAGAAGTCTGGCAAATGACTGGAGTATCCTGTTTCCGAAAGAATAGCCGTGCAGATCGTTGTAATTTGCGAAATTGCTGATTCCTATCTCTAATACTATACCGACATCCTTCTTCTGAAACATCGTCCTGAGGTCTTCGAAGAATCCGTAGAGACTCCTCAAGCCTGTGATCGGGTCTATATAGCTGGTCATACCATGATTCTTTATTGAACCGCCAAAGTAGAGGGGTTTACCATCCTCACCCATCATTACGACTCCGCGGCAGGTACATACAACATAGCTTCCGTCTACAGCCCTTGCTCTGTATTGCATGTCGTGTCCGCTGTCGGAATTCGTAAAAATCCTTTCTATACTTGCATGATAATCCGCCCTGTCGTCGGGATGGATGTGTTCCTCCCATATGCCGCCTGCATTCTCCATATACTCGCCGGGAAGCCCAAAGAAATTCACGGCATTCTTAGACCACCGCGAATAATCATATTTCATGTTGCACAGGAACACATAAGCATCCTGTGCAACGGTAGAGAATGCTTCATATAACACATCAAGGCGTCTTTTGCTTTCGCGGTCTATTTCCATAGTATTTCTCCTACGATTTATTATAGGAATATACTATAATTATACTACATAAAGAAAATTAAAAAAAGCCCTGAAAAATAATATAAATCAGAGCTTTCCGTGAGACATGGGGGATTCGAACCCCCGACAACCTGATTAAAAGTCAGGTGCTCTACCTACTGAGCTAATGTCCCTTGTTTTTAATTTGCTATAAAGGTAAAAATCAACCCCCTTATGACGAGTACAGGGCTAGCTGGATTCGAACCAGCGAATGCAGGGATCAAAACCCTGTGCCTTACCGCTTGGCGATAGCCCTATAAAATCCCCCCGATGTAATACCGGGGGGAGAGGTGGATAGAGGGACTCGAACCCTCGGCCTCCAGAGCCACAATCTGGCGCGCTAACCAACTGCGCCATACCCACCATAGTGATACACCTATATCAGGGTAAATCCTCAAGGATCTTCTGATGTCTTAAGGCTATCGTTATTTAGCAAATGCTTTCTTCAACCTTTCATGGTCATTCCGAAGCAATGCAGCGTGCTCGAAGGGATTCGAACCCCCGACCCACGGCTTAGAAGGCCGTTGCTCTATCCAGCTGAGCTACGAACACACACCTGACTTGGATTTCGTCAGCGCACTTCATTATAAAGCATTTATAATGATAATTCAAGTGCAAATTTTATAACTGTTCAGAACCCTGTATATATTTTATAGGAAGCATTTACTTTTTTCTGTGATGGCTGTAGTATTTATTCTGTAAACAGCGTATCAGGGGCTTCCTTCAGGCAGTATTTTAACTGCGTGTAAGCCTGGGATTCCCTGATGATTATATTGAATGAATTTATTCGATCCTGAATACCGGGAGTTAGAAGATCATGAAGAAGTTATTTTCTGAAATACCTTATATTAAGGGTGACGGAGTAGTACTGAGGCAGATAACAAGGGATGATGCAGAGGGACTTGGCAGACTGGTTTCATCGGAAAAGGTGTACAGATATGAGCCGACGTTTCTTTTTGAAAGGAAATATCCGGATGTAAACATGGTGATCGACAGGCTGTATGATGAGTGCCTTGAAGAGTCGATCATCCTGGGTGTGTTTGAGGGAGACGCCTTCTGTGGACTCGCGGAATTCTACGGATACAGGGATTCTATACATAAGGTAAGCGTCGGACTGCGTTTCCTGGAAGAGTGCTGGGGGAAGGGCCTTGCAACGAAGACGCTTAAGCTGATGGTTGATTATCTGTATGGTGAGACGGATATTGAGATAATAGCTGCAAGTTCCCTGCCTGCCAATATCGGATCCTCAACCATACTGAGGAAGAACGGATTCGAGCTTGTAGTCCATGATTCGGATGAGGACTGGGGTTATGAGAAACCGCTCCCCACGGATAAGTGGATCAAATGATAAGACTGCCCAATTATGTCAACGATATTATGTCAACTGGAATATAAAGAAGGAATTATTATGAGAAAACAATATTTGGACAACGTCCGCGTGTTCACTGTTATCATAGTTGTGATCTATCATGTGTTCTATATGTATAATGCCGAAGGAGTAATCGGAGGCCTGGGTAAGATCACAGATCTGCCGGTCCAGTACTTCGATGCATATGCGTATCTTGTCTATCCATGGATCATGCCGGTGCTTTTTATTGTTTCGGGAATCAGCGCAAGGTTATATCTGGAGAAGCATTCGGACAGGGAATTCATTAAGTCCAGAACCCTGAAGCTGCTGGTTCCGTCAACGATAGGTCTTTTTGTATTCCAGTTCCTGCAGGGATACGTGAGCATGAGTCTTGGGGGAGGTTTTGATGGCCTTAACGCTGCAGGCGTTCCGAAGCCGGTTATTTTCCTTATCATGGTCGCATCAGGAAGCGGTGTACTCTGGTATATGCACCTTCTGTGGGTTTACTGTGTGGTGCTCGTACCTATAAGAAAAACAGAAAAAGGCAGGCTTTTGGCTGCGGGAGCCCGGACTCCTTTGTGGCTGATCGCCCTCTTTGTTTTTCCAATCTGGGGAGCGGCGCAGATACTGAACACTCCTATCGTTTCCGTTTACAGGATCGGATTTTATTTTGTATTCTTCATGCTCGGGTATTATGTGTTCTCGCATGATGAGGTAATCGAAAGGTTGAAGAAGATCGCTGCACCTTTGATAGTTTTAGCTGTAGTATTATGTGTTGCTTTTGTCGTAATGTATTTTGGTGAGAATTATGCGGATAAGCCGGTCAACAGAGGCTTTCTGTACATGCTTGACGCATATGCGGGATCTCTTGCCATGCTTACGGGAATGGCGCGGTTCGGAGACTTTTCCAATAAATATACGAAGTGGATGTCTGATCACAGCTTCGGACTTTATGTATTTCATTACCTCGGGATATCTTCGGTTGCCTTGTTTATAGCTAAGCCCGGGCTGCTGCCGGCACCGGCATGCTACATCTTAAGCCTTATCGCCGGGTTTGTATTTGGCTATGGTCTGTATGCCATCATTTCAAGGATACCTTTTTTCAGGTGGGCAGTGCTTGGAATCAGGAAGAAGTAGTGAACTAATATGCCTGATAAGGTAAAGGAACGCTTACTTTTACAAGAAACCGTAAAAAGGATTTCCATTTCTTTGATTCAGATTTCAGCTATATTCAAAGTGCGTCTGATTTGATATAATACTGTTCTGTAAACGCTCGGTTGAGATATTGAAAATGAATTATTACAGATATCAGGATCGGAATATTATTAAGACAAAGAAGGAAGATGCAAGATGGACTTTGAAAAGAGAGACAGTATAATTTTTAATTCACCTTATCTTGAGGATGAGTATGATGGAGGCGTAAGATACTTTGATAACCTCAGGTGTGACAGATTCAGGGAATTGATGAGAGCGGGAATGTTTAACCCGTGTCTTCAGATCAAGTACTGCGAATACTGGTGGTTTATGGAGAAATTCGATGATGATGATAAGCTGTATCTTCACGGCTTTGTATATGCCAGGGATCGCGGAGGAGAGATTGTTATCCAGGGTATAGGGAGAGACGAGGAGTTCGAATATGAGGAGCCCGAAAAGATATTCAAATATCTTTTTGAGGATGCGGATCAGTTCAGCCTGGATCCGCCCAAAGCGTGGTATGACTGAAATGACCATAAACATAATTATTAGGAGGAGAAATGTATGTCAAAAGAAATACCTTACAAAATCTATCTTGATGAGAAGGATATCCCTTCATCCTGGTACAACATGAGGGCGGATATGAAGAATAAGCCCGCACCGTTGCTTAATCCGGGAACCCGTCAGCCCATGACTGCACAGGAGCTTTCGGGAGTATTCTGTGAAGAGCTGGTAAAGCAGGAGCTGGATGAAACAACGCCGTATATTGAAATACCTCAGGAAATACGTGATTTCTATAAAATGTACAGGCCGGCACCGCTTGTAAGAGCTTACTGCCTTGAGAAGAAGCTTGGGACACCGGCTAAGATATATTACAAGTTCGAGGGTAACAATACCTCAGGAAGCCACAAGCTTAACTCTGCCATAGCACAGGCTTATTACGCTAAGAAGCAGGGCCTTAAGGGTGTGACTACGGAGACAGGCGCAGGACAGTGGGGAACGGCATTGTCCATGGCATGTGCTTATTTTGAGCTGGACTGTAAGGTATTTATGGTTAAGGTATCCTATGAGCAGAAGCCCTTCAGACGTGAAGTCATGAGAACATATGGTGCTTCGGTAACACCTTCTCCGTCAGAAATGACCGAGGTGGGACGTAAGATACTTGCAGAGCATCCCGGTACAACGGGAAGCCTTGGCTGCGCGATTTCAGAGGCAGTGGAAGTGGCTACACATAATGAGGGATACAGATATGTGCTTGGAAGCGTGCTTAATCAGGTACTGCTTCATCAGTCAGTCATAGGTCTTGAGGCCAAGGCGGCGTTCGATAAATACGGTATTAAGCCTGATATGATAATCGGATGCGCAGGCGGCGGTTCGAACCTTGGCGGACTTATTGCTCCGTTTATGGGTGAGAAATTAAGAGGCGAGGCTGACTACAGGATAATAGCAGTCGAGCCCGCATCCTGTCCGAGCTTTACAAGAGGAAAATATGCATACGACTTCTGCGATACGGGTATGATCTGCCCGCTGGCCAAGATGTATACACTGGGAAGCGGCTTTATTCCGGCTCCCAACCACGCAGGCGGTCTTCGTTTCCATGGCATGAGTACCACACTTTCACAGCTTTACCATGACGGATATATGGAAGCTGTAACTGCTAAACAGACAGAAGTATTTGAGGCTGCCGAGTATTTCGCAAGGGTTGAGGGTATCCTTCCGGCACCCGAGAGCTCACACGCTATCAAGGTTGCCATAGACGAAGCAAAGAAGTGCAAGGAGACAGGTGAGGAGAAGACAATCCTCTTCGGTCTCACCGGAACCGGTTATTTCGATCTTGTGGCATATGAGAAGTTCAATAACGGTGAGATGGATGATTATATTCCTACAGATGCCGAGCTCGAGGAAGCACTGAGCAGGCTCCCTTAATGCCTCCGAAAGAACCTCCCGGTATCTTGCCGGATTTATGCACTATGGCTACAAAAAGAGAAGCTGCACCAATAGCTGATGCTCGTATAAAACAGGTTTTCATGCCTGGAGAACTGCTTGGACTTGGAGCGACAACAATGGATTACAAAGGGTATGATATAATATACTCAATGATAAGCACTTCCGGAGTATAAATGCAGTATGTTTTCAAAAAAGACATTTATTTCATCAAAATTCTATTCCATGCTGGCAGGTGGAATAGTAACATCTTTTTTTCTGACTTTCACGGTTATGGCAGATGCGTTGATCGCAGGTATAAGACTGGGAGAGAATG
>JAEEGL017028960.1_pt1 | contig 11692 bp, 9 predicted proteins | sample 9134231 | NCBI WGS metagenome assembly JAEEGL01 (sample SAMN16246548, study PRJNA631951) | gut metagenome | biome: gut microbiome; feature: rumen; material: fiber-attached | host: Bos | place: Iran: Karaj | collected 2018-10 | reverse complement strand
TTTTCGCCTAAATCTCACATAGTTTTGATGATTGTTATTTTTTTATCATTCAAGTCTTCCTCATTGTAACATAGTCATCTCTCTTTTGCAATGACTTTATCATGAAATTTTTGTGAACCATTTTTGTGAAACTTTTAAAGAAGAAAGGGCAGCCGATGCGACTGCCCTTCCGTTATAAGTCAAATCTATGAACCTCAAATACTTCTTAGATTTCCGGCTCGATCAGCCCGTAGGTATCTCCCTTTCTCTTGTACACTACGTTCACCTGATCCGTCTCCGCGTTGCAGAATACGTAGAAGCTATGGCCTAAAAGTTCCATCTGGATGCAGGCATCCTCGGGATACATGGGCTTAATGTCAAACTTCTTCGTGCGGACAATCTTGATCTCCTCGTCATCCGCATAATCGTTGTCCACGTACGCCTGACTGAAATCGCCGCCCGACTGATGCTTGTCAACGATTTTATTTTTATATTTCTTAAGCTGTCTCTCAATGATTTCCTCAACCAGGTCAATGGACACGTACATGTCATTGCTCACCTGCTCGGAACGAATAATATTGCCCTTCACGGGAATGGTAACCTCAATCTTCTGACGCTCCTTCTCGACGCTGAGCGTTACGTGAACCTCCGTGTTGGGGTTAAAATACTTGTCTAGTTTACCGATCTTATCTTCTACTGCCGCTCTTAATCCGGGAGTTACTTCAATATTTCTGCCTACGATTACAAATTTCATATGATCATCCCTTCCGTCTGTTTTTTCAATTACGAAACCGCTCTGCGGCTCCTCTCCGCCCAAAAATAGGTTCCTTAGTAATTGTATAAGCATTATACCATGAATTGCCAATGTTTTGCAACAATTTCTAAAATATTTTACATATTTTTGAATTCAAATCTGTCAACGAAAATCGGGGCTTTTTTACAATTTTCGACAAATTTGTTAAATTTCAACAAAACCTTTGTTCTTTCTCAAAAACTGATTTCCCTGTCATTTTTTTGGTCAAAACCTGTGGATAACGTGCATAACTTAGTGTATAAATCATCAATCCATAAAAATCGCCACTTTTCAACGTGGATAACTCTAATCAAAAAAGCAGATACTTTTTATCTAAATTCCGTTCTCCCGAAGAAAATTGTCTATTTTTTACAGTTGTTTTTTTGTCAACCCCTAAAAAGCAGAAAAAAATATTTAGAAAACTTTTGGAAACTGATATTCAACTTTATAGTCTTGCGACGTATGCACCTGCGCTGGTTGCCGCATTGGCGCCGTCTGCCACGGCCGTGACAATCTGGCGGATCGGTTTCTTTCTAACGTCACCTGCAGCAAAGATTCCGGGGACGCTTGTCGCACAGGTCTCATCTGCAATAATGTATCCTGCGGGATCCATCTCTACAATGCCTTTTGCGAGTTCACTGTCCGGATGAATGCCAACCGCAATGAATACGCCATTGACCGGAACGTCCTTCCTCTCACCAGTCTTAACGTCCTCCAAAATCAACTTTTCTACGCTGCTTTCACCGCAGATTTCCTTTACGACGTGGCTATAGAGGATCTCCACGTTCTCCTTGGCCATCAGCTCATCCTGTAGCACCTTTGTTCCGCGAAGCTCATCCCTTCTGTGAATCAGATAAACCTTGGCGCTCGTCCTGGCCAGATAAATGGCATCCTCCAGCGCCACGTCGCCTCCGCCGACCACTGCCACCACCTTCTTGCGGAAGAACGCACCGTCACAGGTAGCGCAATAAGAAACGCCCATGCCGGAAAGCTTAGCCTCGCCCGGAGCGCCAAGAAGCGCATGATGCGCACCCGTAGCCAGAATAATGCTCTTCGTCTCCAGCTCTTCCTTGTCCGTCCGAACGATCTTCTTGTCGCCAAGATCCTTGATTTCGAGTACCTCAGCGTCCTTAAAGGGCACTTCCAGCTTGTCCGCGTGCTCGCGGAATTTCATGCCCATGTCGAAACCGTTAATGCCAGGAAGTCCCAGATAATTGTCCACCTCATAGGTGTTCAGAATCTGTCCGCCGCTCATGGGGCTCTTCTCAAGCACCACGAGGTTCAGTCCCGCCCTCTTGGCGTAGACCGAAGCCGATAATCCAGCTGCCCCAGAGCCAATAATAATCACGTCATACATAGTTTCTTCCTCCTTCTGTCTTTCAATGATGTTTTGATTGAATATAAACCGTCGTATAGGTTAAATAATCTGACGAAAAATCCAGATCATATAGCAACTCATGATCACGGTATATCATGATCTGATGATGCCTCATGTCAATCTGATAGTTCTCTGCCTCAATCCGTCTCAGCTCCTCGCCATGGGACAAAAATGCATCCACCTTCAATACATGCTTCGAGCAAAAACGATCTGGTGATAATTCAAGCTCCTTCATTTTGCCATTATTCCGTACGCCGCACCTGATTTTATGAAAGGCAATGCCCTCCGTGACAATCACTTCACTGCTGCGCAAAAGCCAGGTTTCAAACAGAAGCACTAAGTCCACTGCAAACAGGGAAGCAAGGATCATCCCCACCAGAATCACCAAAAAGGAGGAAGCCCTAGCGGACGGCATCCCATCCAAGTGGAGGATCGACTTTATGGCGTTGGTGATGACCGAAACGATACATATGGCGATCGTTGGATAGACAAGAAACATATCCCAAAGAGCCGCATCCGTATCGCTTAGATCCATCCATGCATCCAGCATCAAATAGCCGAAGGACAAAAGCCCGATGACAACACCCGCGATCAAATATTTCTTACATAGTTCCTGATTCTGATTGGATATGGAGAATACCAATAAGGCAACAGCCCCTATAAAAAAACACAATCGGATCGCATGGATGGTCTTTGCAAATAATTTTCCCTTTCCCTCAAACCTGCCCACGACGAGCGCCAAAAGGAAGCCAAGAATTCTCATATATTTTCTCCTGCACAACCTTCCGAAAAACTGTATGGTCTTCCCTAGAAATTTGTGTTAGAATGATTTCGGATGCAGATATACTTACCAAAATTTATTCACTTACCATTAGCGGAGGTTTACGATCATGGAATCAAGGAACGCCAACCCTATTTTTCCCAATCCTTCCCGTCCCGTCTGCCTGATCACAGGCGCGTCACGCGGGATCGGCAAGGCCATTGCCAAAGTCTTTGCAAAGGCTGGTTATGACCTCATACTCACTTGTTCCAAGACGCTTCCCGAGCTAGAAGCCTTCGCGCGCGAGCTTGAACAGTCAACTGATTCACAAGCGACTGATGGAATCCAATGTCAAGCCTTTCAGGTCGATGCTGGCGATCCAGCGCAGGTGGAAGCCCTCTTTCAAAAGGTTACTCGCCTTGATGTTCTTGTAAACAATGCAGGCATTTCTTACGTGGGGCTGCTTCATGAAATGAGTCCTGAAGCATGGCGGCATGTACTGTCCACCAATCTGGATTCCTGCTTCTATACCTGTAAATACAGCATTCCCCTCATGCTTCAAAACCATGCCGGGCGAATCATCAATATTTCCTCCGTCTGGGGAAACGTCGGTGCCTCCACGGAGGTCGCTTACTCAGCATCTAAGGGCGGCATCAACACCTTCACCAAGGCACTTGCGAAGGAGCTTGCTCCCAGCAACATTCAGGTCAATGCCATTGCCTGCGGCGTCATCGACACCTCCATGAACGCCTGCTTCTCCGAGGAAGACATGGAAGCCCTCGTGGCAGAAATCCCTGCCGACCGCATCGGCTCACCCGACGAAGTCGCAGCCCTCGCCCTACAGCTTGCAACCGCTCCCACCTACCTCACCGGTCAAATCATTACCCTCGACGGTGCTTGGACTTAGGCAGCGTATTCTGACGTCTTAGTACCGATGCGCTGCACCCGGAACGCGAGCGCGCCTGAGGAGACCAACCTGGCTAGCTCCGAGCCTTTAACGCTTATTGCTTCTTCTCCAGATTTTTCGCTCCTCGGCCTCCTTGATGAGCATGTCTCGAAACTCAGGATGTGCGATGGAGATCAGCATCTCCGCGCGCTCCCAGGTCGAACGACCCTCCAGATTGATCACACCGTATTCCGTCGCAAGGAAGTACACCTGACTTCTAGGCGACGTAATGATGTCCCCGTTAAACTGCGGCAGAATGCGCGAATGCTTTACGCCATGTCGATCCGTATGCACGGAGCTCATACAAATAAACGCTTTCCCGCCCTTCGATGCAGACGCGCCAATCAGGAAATCCAACTGTCCGCCGGTACCGCTGATCTGCCGCTTGCCCGTACTCTCTGCCGCCACCTGCCCATAGAGGTCCACGGCCACGCAGGCATTGATTGACACCATGTTATCAATCTGTGCAATGACGTACGGACGGTTTACGTACTCCAGCGGATAGGCCGCAACGCCCGGGTTGTCATCCAACCACTCATACAATTCATTTGACCCAATGGCGCATCCAAACACGCCCTTCCCTCGGTCAATACTCTTATACTTGTTCGTCAGCTTTCCTGCCTTATAGAGCGCGTAAAATGCATCCGAGCAAAGCTCCGTATGCATGGCAAGATCACGAATGTCCGACTGTGCAATACACTCGCCAACCGCATTCGGAAGGCTTCCAATACCAAGCTGAAGCGTCGCGCCATCGACAATATACGGAATCACAAGCTCCGCAATTTTCCGATCCACGGGACGCGGCGGCAACGGCTTCGCATCCTCAAACGGTGCATGCTCTCCCTCCACGACAAAGTCCACCTCGGAAATATGAATGCACTCATCATATCCTCCACGGATCTTCGGCATGTACTCGTTCACCTCAACAATCACGATGTCCGCATCACGGCAGATCGGCCCTGCGACGCCCGTATTTACGGAGAAATTAAAATACCCGTGTTTATCCATGGGTGAAACACTCACCATGACGACGTTTACGTCGAGGAAAAACTCATAGTACGCCGCATTATTATGGAATACCATGGGAATATAATAGCATTTTCCCTCATCGCACAGGGCACGTTCATAGGACGAACAGTGCCAGCTGTGATACGTAAAATGCTCCTGCGTCTTGTCACACTCCGCGACCTCAATGGGTCCTTGAATCAGGTTTCCGCGAATCTTGACGTCGTGTAGCTCGTCACGCCTTGCCGCCAGCGCCCTGTCAAGCAGCACGGGCATGCCAAGCGAGCTGGTGTAATCAATCCAGTCTCCGTCCTTGACCACCTTTACGGCTTCCTCAGGCGTTCTCAGCTTCCTCCGGTATTCTCCCCAAAAATCGAATGCCATACCTTCCCCCCAATCATTACTCCTGCCCGTTCTCATCCTGCTTGATTCTGTGCGTCTTACCATCGCTTCCGAGATAGGTATTCTCAGCAGAAATCGGTTGCAGCTTTCCTGTCGAGATAAGCTCTACGACAACCTTTGCTATCTTCGGATCAAACTGCGTTCCGGAACAGCGCTCGAACTCCTTTATGATGACATCCATGGAGAACGGCTCCTTGTATACTCTCTTAGAAGCCATTGCGTCAAAGCAGTCTGCACAGCAGATAATCCTTGCCACGTAGGGAATGTCCTCGCCCTTTTTCCCCTCCGGGTAACCCGTACCGTCATATCTCTCATGATGAGATCTTGCTCCCTCCACGATCTGCGGAATGGTTGAGATTCCCTGCAAAATCTGGGCGCCACGGGTGGTATGCTTCTTCATAATGCCAAATTCCTCATCCGTCAGTCTTCCAGGCTTATTCAAAATACTGTCCGGGATCGCAATCTTTCCGATGTCATGAAGCAGGGCGATATAGTAAATATTATCGACTTCGTCGGAGTTCAATCCGAGATTCTCCGCAATCACCTTGGAATAAGAACCAACGCGAATCGAGTGACCATTGGTATATTCATCCTTTGCGTCGATGGTTCTCGCAATGGCCTCAATGGATTCCAACGTGATATTTTTATATTCCAGCTGGCGCTTCAGCGACTGTCTGTTCTTGATGCGGGCAAACAGGGATGCAATGAAGTAAACTACAACCACTGCAATCACGGAGACAATTGCCCAAAACCACCAATGCTCATGAAATTTCTTTTCCTTCTCCAGATGAATGTCCACCTGATTCGAAGCCTGCCCATATCCGTCAACCACATAGATGTGGAAATCATAATTCCCACCTGCAAGATTCGTATAATACGCACTTCGATTATCGTCCGTAACGACAGTGTAGTCTTCGTCTATTCCATCCAGCTTGTAATAAATTGTGTAACCATTGTTCGGGCGAAATCCAAAAATGGAAAGATTGAACGCGACACGATACTCATCCTTTCCAATGGTGAGATTATTTCCGTAACAATGCACGCCATCAACATCCACGGAAGACACCACAATCTTCACTGGAGGCGGTACGTCCCTCGTCAAATTAAAGTCATAGACATAAATGCCATTTGTGGATTGGAGATAATACTTCTGCTCCTCTTCATCATAGAATCCGGAGGTATTCGCAATAATCGGCTGCAGACCATTGGTGGCATCATAGGATGCATAATCCGTCAGACGGTTCCCCTCCAGGGAATCCGTAACGTAGAGCTGCGTCTGGCTTCCGATGACATATTTATAAACAAGTGATCCATCCGTATTGGTACATTTCACCTTGGCCAGTTCAACGATGGAGCCCTTGATGTACGGGATGGCGATTTCCTCCGAAACACCATTTCCGTCCTTGGTATTTGTCCTAAAGAGTCGGCTGTTTAACGTATAGTAGAGATTATCCCCGTCCACAAGGAATTTCAGTCGATTTCCAGTAATTCCCTTCTCCGTAGGAATCTCCGTCGCCGTGGTAAAATCATCATCAACAATGAATAACCCCTGCGTTCTGTCAAACAAAAGCCTTCCATCGTTTGTCTTATTGATGTACAAAACATTCGTGCCGATGTTCATGACGGAAAACTTCTTGCCGTCAAAACGCATGACGCCTCTCGCATATCCAAGTGCCAGATACGTATCAAAGCTCCGCATGGAACGAATGGCACCCGTCAGCGTCAGATCCGGATCATCGACCACCGTTCCAAGATGGGTGCTAATATAATTCACGTCGTAAATAACAACCTTCTCCGACCTCGGATCATATTCCACCAAACCTATGCCGGAAACGGCGAAATAGACCTTATCCTGAAATACCTCAACATCCTTCGGTGCATAGGTAAATAAGAAATTGTCGTCTCCCTGCGCCTTTCCTTCCTGCGTTTTGACCTCAGCATAGTCACTGATGGTCTGCATAATGACATTGTCTGGCAAAATCATGTTTTTCTTCAAATCATACCGATAAATCTTTGTTGCGGCAACAACATACAAAATATCGCCGTATTTTTCTACCGCATAAACATTTCTGTCGAATGCGGGAGGCGCATTCAAAGACTGCCAGGTCGAATCATCATAGAACAGCTCAGAGAGTGCGTTCTTCGTAATGATGGACACGCCGGAGGCACCGATATAATGCGAAGCCAGCCATAGATTCCCTTCATAGTCGATCATCAAATCCACCAGCTGGCTCTTGTTATCAAGATCCCCCGCCAGGGTAATCTGCGGCTCCGCTGAGCTGAAATCCACGCAATAAATACCATTCTTTTCACAGGCTATGAACAGGATCTGATCCTCCTTGGAATACAGCATCTTATTGACCTGATCCGGAACGGTCAGGTCAGAAAGCGCTCTCCCCTTTTCCATGTCATACCTATGAATGATTCCGCTCTCCTCTGCCATAAACAAAGTCTTGTCAAAGGAATAAATTTCCAGGATTCTAGAATTGAGAAGGATCTCTTTTCCGTTCTTATCGCAGACTCCTTCGTCCGACTGATAATAATAATTGTCCCTCGTGACATCCAGCGCAATGTCGCGGATACTCTTTTCTTCCGTTCCCGGGATCGTTGTCTTTTCGCCGCTTGCGACGTCATAAATGATTCCGCCATGATCCTGCGTTGAAATATACAGGAGGTCGTTCTCAGCGTCCAAAATGATGTCGGTAATGACACCTGCATCCAAGACCAATGGCTGAAAATGATAGTCCTTATAGACATAAACCTGCTCAGAGGTGGCGACATAAAGCGTATTGCCATCCGCGGCCAAAGCCCTTACGTTGATGACCGTGTAATCCTGTCCTTCATAAGTAAAGCTTTTATAGGTTACGAATTCCTTCGAGTCATAACGCGTAAGTCCTGAATACTGAGCAATCCAAACATAGCCATCCTCCGTCTGGCATATGGCCTCGGCTCCGGAAACCTCAAGATCCACGGGAATCTCCGTCTTATTACTCATATAAGACGCCGCATTTACCCTCTGCGTAAAGCCAGAAAGCGATAACAAAAATATGAAACATGTCATAATCAAAAGAACATTTCGTTTCTTCATCTCATCATCCCATTTCATTGACATAATATTGTTATAGTTAACCTACTTTATTTTATCACGTTAAACAACTTGCGTCAACGCAAGTTCCCAAACACTGCCCTGCTGCCAACAATGCTTTGTCTGCTTCATTTCACTCAAAAAAAGAATCGGTTTCCCGATTCTTTTCGCATATGAGATCCTTCACCATGTCTCAGCTAAATTTTAATTGGCAAAGCATCCTTATTTGTGTGCTCTTCATGTAAGAAGTGAATGTGATTATTCTTTCTTAGGAGCTCTTGCCAGTTTTCAGCAAGTTCAATCTCTCTCGTAAACTTCATCCCCTTGCGATGAATGCTTACGTCAACAATCCTTACGTGTCCCGCAAATCCCCGCCAATAAAATCCAGGAAGATTTGTACCAAGATATCTTTCAATCATTTCATAAAACCCAATCTCTGGATACCAATCGGTATCATGCCACTGAAAGATCTGTTTATTCGGAGCAGTCACGTCATCGCCCATACAAAAGCTATCTCGCGTCATTATTATTGTTCTCTCTTCACTCATAACCTTATCCTCCTTAATCTGTTCGCTTCGCGTTATTTACTTCACTTAACAAATTTGTTTCTTAATACATATTGTATCACGTCATAATGGTCGAACGCCATACGATCTTTGTCGATGGATGAAACGTCAACCCACCTTGCATACAAGGCATCGCTATTTGCGATGGGCTTAACAAGCCTCTCATCCAGCTCCAACAGATACGCTACGCTGATGATCCAGCCCCGGGGATCCCGATCCTTTGTGGAGGTCACCTTCACCAAATCCTTCGGCGTCACCTTTGCAAACACGCTGGTCTCCTCCATGAGCTCCCGCGTCGCCGCAAATTCGAGCGTATCATCGGTCGGCTTATAAAAGCCTCCAGGAAGCGCCAGACGGTTGACGAAGGGATGATCCGCACGATTGATCAGCAAAAGCTTCGTGTGATCCCGATTCAGTACCATGAGGTCCACCGCTACGGACGGTGCATCAAATGCCTTCCTGTCATATTTCTCTAAGAAAATGTCCTCGCCCTTCTTATCGTTGAGCCAACGCTCTGAGAGGAGGAACATTTCCTGAATGCTTCTCTCACTGTAGAATAGCGGGATAATGCCATAGAGATGTGCTGCGCCATAGTCCGTCAGCATGAAGGTGTCCTCATCCGCGAATTCCATCAGTTGGTTCTCCTTCAGAAATCGGATTTGCCGATACCAAACATCACGAAAATCCTCGCCAAATCGCTTCTGATATGCCTTCATCGAAATAAATCCGAAGTAAAACATGACTGAGATCGCCTTTGCCCGAACCTCGCTGATTGGCATGTCGGCAATGTCATTGATCGGAAGTCGCCCTCATCAATCGCCTTGCAATACTTCTCCAGCTTATGATCGGCGCAGCCCAGGTTGTAGGCCAGATAATTTCCGACAAAGGATTGTGCGCCAAGCCCAAAGCCCACATACGAGGTCACGTTGACCACGCGCCTTGTCAGGTAGGAGGAGGTTCCCAAATCTCCCGGAATGCGGCTAAATGTGTTCTTTCCGTTGTTGGCAACATACCCTGCCTCCTTCAAGAGACGATAGGCAATGTCATACTGACGGTTGACCTTATACAGGGTTACTCCCTGAGATTCCGGTTCTAGCTTCGTTCCCTTATAGCGGTTCCGATACAGCGTGATGAACTCTGGATTCATGGCGATGGTGTACTTAATCGTGTTCGCAAAATCCTCATCCGACTGATTCAAGAAGCCATACATTAAGTCAATGTTCAGCCTGTCAAACCCAGCCCTGCGGATATTGCCCACTGCCTTCTCGTAGATGAATTCCGAGCCCTCGCGACCAAGCGATTCCAAAAGCTTTGGAGATACCGTCTGGAACCCCATGGAGATACGATTATAGCCAAGCTCACGAATCGCCTTAATCTTCTCAGGATCATTCGCGGCAATCACCGGCGTCGTCTCCACACTGAGATACATGCCATCCTGCAGATTGAATTTGCGGATGGACTCCGTAATCTTCCGCAGGTTTTCAATAGACAGGAAAGAAGGGGTCCCGCCGCCAAGATCATACCCAACGACGGGTTTCTCCTTGATGAGCTCGCGATACATTTCAATTTCCTTCAGGAGGTACTCCACATAGGTATCGGGATCACTCTCCTTCGGCTGTTCCATGACCACATATTCGCAAAACTTGCATCTGGATTGGCAGAACGGAATGTGAACATAAAGACAAAGCTCATCCTGCGCCTCGATATTCTTTTTTACGACTTCATACATATCCCGCGCATCATGCACCTCATACTGTGCCAAAGAGTTCGGCCGCAGCGGATATGCCGTATTGCAATAATGATGGAACTGAATTCCCCGATCAAAAATCTCTTTACATTTCATACTGTTCTCCTTTCCGCCGCCAGTCCTAACTGCGACTCACTATCTTCTCTTTTCTTATATTTTTTCTATTTATTATTTCTTTTATTTCTTCTTTTTCTCTTTTATTTCTTCTTTTTCTCTTTTATTTCTTCTTTTTCTCTTTTATTCTTTCTTTTATTTTCTCACCTCACCACTTCCGTTTCTCTCCATTTCGTTTTTGCCTACTTATTATCATATTGATTTTATCTATTTGAATCATACTATCATTTTGATAATATGTCAAGCAGATTTTCTATTTTTGTATTTATATTTTCGTGAAACAAAATGGCGTTTATCTGGATGATTACGGATGCATAAATCGGGGGTTGTAGGGTTCCTATCATTTGAATAAATCATTGTTTGGAGTAAAATGCCTCGTTAGAAGGAGGGGAACTCCAACTGGAGGCAAAGCATGTGAGAAATCTCAGAGGAATGCCTCGCCAGAAGGGATGGTGCCTGTGTGGGAGGTAAAGCAAGCTAGAATTCTTCGAGAAATACCTCGCCAGAATAGACGGAGCTTGCGCGGGAGGTAAAGCAAGCTAGAATTCTTCTAGAAATACCTCGCCGGAAGGGACGGATCCTGTGTGGGAGGTAAAGTGGCCCTTATAACTGTCCCGTTTTCGAATTTGACATTCAGACAGTGAAATTATTAGGGAATTCACTGTCCGCATTTGAATTTGAGCGAACAGACAGTGGTTTGCAACTGGCTGTTTTTGATTATTGCCATTCAGACAGTGAATTTCAGTCATGATAAACTGTCTGGACTGAATTTTTAGAAACGGGACAGTAAATTCTTGAAAAGTATTACTGCCTAGATTGGAAATTTGTAAACGGGACAGTCTTTTCAAGGTACAACCGACTGCCTGAAAGCCAAAAGTGAAATCCAGGCAAACGGAAAAGCGGGGAAATGCTTGCCT
>JAEEGL016848789.1_pt1 | contig 11692 bp, 9 predicted proteins | sample 9134231 | NCBI WGS metagenome assembly JAEEGL01 (sample SAMN16246548, study PRJNA631951) | gut metagenome | biome: gut microbiome; feature: rumen; material: fiber-attached | host: Bos | place: Iran: Karaj | collected 2018-10 | reverse complement strand
GGATATTCCCGCGTCGCTGATCTGAAGTGTACAGCCGAGCCGCTCGAGCCTTCGTGAAGCGAGCGCGTCCACGGCGATGACCGCGTTCGGGCGGATACGCTTTACAATGCTGAGGATATACTCCCCTGTTTCTATGCCCGTCTGACCCGTGACTCCCGTGCTCATTACCGCGACAGGCCGCAGCCTGTCAAGTCCCGTCGCGCGCGCAAGCTCTCCCGTGATGTGGCGCGTCGCAAACACCTTCGCGGCAGTTTTCGGACCGAGAGAATCGGGCGTTATCTCCTCGTTGCCGAGTCCCGCGACGAGCAGCAGACCGTTGACGGGAAGCAGGCGACGGATTTCGGCTCCGATCGTCCTGAGACGCCCGTCGGTATCCGAAAACCTGTCCGTCAGCGATTCAAGCTCAATCGTGACATAGGTGCCTTCCTCCTTGCCGAGCGCCAGCCTCGCGCGCTCGGTTCTCACGGTCAGCCGCGAAATCTCCATGCCGTTCTCGCTGTAGGTATCAAAATCCACTCCGCCGATGTTTTCTCCCGCAATCTCGCGAGCCTCAACCGCCAAATCTGTTCTTAAACGCATCAGTTCGCCTCCCGAAAATAGATTGTGACTTTTGGCAGAGAAATATTCTTTACAAATCGATTTTAATCTGGTATACTGAGTTAATAATCAAAAAATACGGCAATATAAAATATTTTGACAGAGGTGAACGGATTGAAATATAATCCAATGATTAAAATTATCACCGTGCTCTCCGCTGCCGCGCTGCTTACAGGCGCCGTCAGCGTTTCCGCCTCAGCAGTTGTCATCGACGGCGAAGAGGTCGCCGCGACCTACGATGCTACCGTTGCAGAAGGCTCCTCAGACGATTTGCCGTCGTCGTACAGCTCACTTGACAAGGGCTACGTCACTCCCGCAAAAAGCCAGAGCTATAACGACTGCTGGGCGTACAGCGCCACCGCGGCGTTTGAGAGCAAGCTGCTCCGCGACGGCGTCGTCACCGACACAAACGCCGTGCGAATGTCCGAGCTTCACCTGAACCTTTGGGCGACTACGCGCACAAACGGCAAGGGCTGGATCCGCAGCATAAGCGATTCGGGCTACTGCTACATAGCCCCGGGATATTACGCTTCGTGGCAGGGCGGTATTTTCGAGAGCGACGCTGCCGACATTCTGCCCGATTCCAACATCAAGGGCGACGAGGTGCCGACCGACCGCGCCAAATACGGCGTTACCGCGATGCGATATGTTTCCCGAAACAATATGGACGGCATCAAGCGCGCGATCATGGAGAACGGCGGAGTGACCACGGGCTACTCGCACAAAGGCATCTTCATGAACAACAGTACCTCCTACTATATGCCTGAATCCTATACGGAACCAAAAAACGGCCATCAGGTTGAAATCGTCGGCTGGGACGACAACTACGACAAGAGCAATTTCAAAAGCACTCCCAAAAACAACGGCGCGTGGCTGATGAAAAGCAGCTGGGGCAGCGGAAGTCCGCTGAACGGTTTTTACTGGATATCCTACGAAACCAAATATCTCTTTGACGGAAAAGCCTACGAGCCGTGCTTCGCTATTGAACAGTACGAGGAGATAACCGACCGCAAAAAGATGATTCAGAACGAAATCTTCGGCGCGACATACGAGGTCACCTTGGAAGGCAAAAACGAGGGCGTTTTTCTCAACCGCCTCACCTTTGACAAGGACTTCTATGTACTCGACAAGGTTATTTTTGAAACAAAAGCCGAAAGCACCGAATATGAACTCTACCTCGTTCCCGAAGCGGACGGAGCACCTTCAAACGACACGGATACATGGAAGCTCATCGGCAGCGGTACAACCGATCACGCGGGTTATATCTGCACTGACATCAACAACATAGAGCTGACACAATGCACCGCGTCGATCGCGGTCAAGCTCAAAAACAACGGCGGCGACGCCAAAATCGGCGTTGACGAGTGGGTCGATACCAGCAACGGCGCGTTCAAGTTTATACCCGAATCCGAATTCGGAATGAGCTACTTTTATGATAACGGCAAAATGACCGATCTTATGCAGTGGTACAAGGACACTCTGAACAACGATATGGGCGGAACCCTTGTTATCAAGGGGCTGACATTCAAGCCCGAGAGCGGCGACGTTAATCTGGATTCAAATGTCGATATTTTAGATGTAACTCTGATTCAACAGTATCTTGCGGAACTCGAACAGCTTAGTACGAATCAGAAAAAGCTCGCGGACTTTAACGGCGACGGCGAAATTGACATTTCCGACGCAACAGCGATTCAGGTAAAGATAGCTTCTTAACAACACAATAAAAGCAAAAAGAGAAGTCCCCAAACAGGACTTCTCTTTTTTGCGCGTATCCGGACAAACAAAAAAGGCGGTTTTGAACCGCCCTTTGTTTTAGAGATAGTAGTTATAGATACCGCTCGCAATCTTCTGAACGAGAGTTGCGTCTGCAATGGTGATCTTTCCGTCAAAGTCGAAGTCACACCATTTAAGCTGCTTAGCGGTTAAGTTACCCATACCTGCGGCTGCCTTCTGAATCAGGGTCGCATCTACAATGTCGATCACACCGTCGGCGTTAACATCGCCTGTGCCGATACCGTTTGAGAAATCGGGCTCGGTTGCCTTCTCTGTGGGAGCCTCTGTGGGAACCTCGGGAAGAGTCGTCGGAGCTGCTGTTGTGGGAGCAACGGTGGTGGGAGCTGCCGTCGTGGGTGCCTCTGTGGGAACCTCGGGGATTGTTGTGGCAGGCTCAGTTGCCTTCTGTGTGGCAGGAGCTGTTGTGGGAGCCTCTGTGGGTTCCTCGGTGGGAACAACGTCATCCTTCCATGTATCAAGTCCGCCTGTGTACTTGCAGTAGTTGAGAGCTACCCAGCCGTCCCAGCCGTCATAGCTTGTCTCGCCCCAAGTGAGGTCTTCGTTCTTCTTGACAGCAGTAACCTGGAGCTTAGCGCCGTCGGGAACCTTTGTAACAAAGCTGTAGCGTGTGCCGGCGCCTGTTCTCATCATGAGATAATCGTCAACTGTTACCTGATAAACGCCCTTTTCGTAGTTCTTGCCTACTAAGGGAGTATCGGTATTGTCGCTGTTGTCGTCGATAATAACGGGGTTGCTGCCGCTGCCGCCGTTACCGCCCGAACCGGGATTCACAACGACCTCAGCGGAATCTACAGCGTAGATATAGCCCTGGAAGTTCCACCAGCTGCTGCCGCCGGGATTGGAATCGTTGACGTTTGCATATGTGAGATAGAACGGCTCGCATGTGCCGTATCTGGCGCTCCATGCGGAGTTTGAGAGAATCATCTCGCCTGTGGAGGTGTTTATGTACTCAACCACAGCTACGTGACCGCCGCCGCCGTTGTAAGACCAGCATGCTACAGCGCCGAGTCTGGGAGTCTGGCCGTAGCTGTAATAGCCGTTTCTCATATTGTAGCCGTACCAGTCCTCTGCGTTGCTGGTTGCGAGGTTGGGCTTCTTGCCGGTGATTTCGTAAACTCTGCCGTAGGCGTAAGCTGTACAGTTCGGGAGACCGTAGCCCGCTGGATAGAACGGGTTCTTATCGCTGTAGTAGTACTCGTTATCCGTAGAAGGCATTGTAGTGCGCATTGTAAATGTCAGTGCGCTTGCGGAAATCGAAAGCGCGAATACGGTTGTAAACAGGATCGCGACCGTGAGGACAACCGCAGGTATCCTTCTGATTAGCATCTTAGTCAAAGTAACACCCTTTCTTTAAGCAAAGGAATTCAATTCATTAAAGAGAATTCAGTGTTTTTTAGGTAAGCGACTATATGATTACAATTTCGTTACCGTTATTTATTCTAACATATTTTTCCGCAAAAATCAAACCTTAATTACCACGAGATTACACAAAAACGTGTTCCAAAATATGGACAACATTCACAATATCTGGTGGCCGGCTTGTAACCACCACAAATTATTGCGTTTTTTCGCACTACAACTTTTATTATAATATAAATAAGAAGCAAAAACAAGGCGCAGTATTCAATAAAAGGTGGGGGAAATTATGTGCTTTTTGATGAATTTAATATTCCTGAAAAAAAGACTTGCTTTTTCTCCGAAAGTATGGTAATATATATCTTGCGGTTCAAAAGAACCCATATGCGCCGGTAGCTCAGCTGGATAGAGTGTCTGACTACGAATCAGAAGGTCGGGAGTTCGAGTCTCTTCCGGCGCGCCATAGAAAAAAGGATACCCACTCGGGTATCCTTTTTTCTATTTACTGCTGACAGCAAGCCGGAAGAGACTCGAAGGTGACGAGAACGACCGCCGCCGGTGGCGGATAAAAGGAGTTCGAGGAAGCGCCGAAACAGGGAGTTCGAGGAAGTACCTTCAGGTACGACGCTGAACGACCATGTTTCAAACGGAGAGTGTGCCAAGGCGCAGGCGGAACGCCGAGCCGCAGGCAAAAACGCTTCGGGGAAGCGTTTTTAACGAGAGCGACTGATGAATCTCTCCTTACGCACTGAACCGCTCAAGCGACGCAGGTATTTTCACATTTATTCCAACGCGCCATAAAAAACGGACGTCCATAGCGGACGTCTGTTTTTGTTTATGTTCATCAATAAATAAGTGGGGTTTCCACCTCTGAGTCCGAATTGCCCTTGACGTGGTGATAAACGACCTCGGATTTTTCGTCCTCTTTTACGCCTATGACCCATTCCTCGCTGCCGTCGCTGTCCTTGCCCTTTTCAACGCTCACGACCGTGCCGCCCGAGCTGCCGAGAGCCTCGGCTATAGCTTCGTCCTCGCGCATTCCGCCGTAGACATCAAAATTATTATCGGGCGTTTCTTCACCGCCGCTGCTTTCGGCCTTGGAATCGGCGGCTTTTGTTGTAGATACTTCAGTTTCGGCGGCAGCAGTCGGCTGAGTTGTTCCTTTCGCCTTTGTCGCGTCCTGTGCTGCCGCCTGTGTTGCTGACGTAGCTGTGGTCTGAGCCTGTGATGACGCTTCCTCACCGCAGCCCGACATTGCTGCGCACGCGATCAACGCGCACGCTGATATTATAAAAATAACTTTCTTCATTTCATTCACACTCACTTTACATCACACAAGTCTTTTATTACCTCGCCCGCGATGATGAGCCCTGCAACCGACGGCACAAACGCGTTTGAAGCGGGGATATCCTTGCGGACGCCGCTGCTTTCAGACGGCTTTCCGAGCGGCTTTCTCGCCTGTTCCTTTGAGTAGACGACCTTGAGCTTCTTTATTCCGCGCTTGCGGCATTCTATGCGCATTACGCGAGCGAGCGGACAGACAGAGGTTTTGCTGATGTCCGCGACCTCGAAGGCTGTCGGGTCGAGCTTGTTGCCCGCGCCCATCGAGCTGATTATCGGCGTACCTGCCGCCTGTGCCCTCTGCGCGAGCTCGAGCTTTCCGCTCACGGTATCGATCGCGTCGACGATATAGTCGTATTCCGTAAAGTCAAACTGCTCGGCGGTCTCCGGCAGATAGAACATGCGGTGAGCTTTGACCTCGCAGTCGGGGTTGATGTCCTTCACCCGAGCCGCCGCAACATCTACCTTGTACTGACCGAGGGTGCTGTGCAGGGCAATGATCTGTCGGTTGAGATTAGTAATGCTCACAGTGTCGTTGTCTATCAGATCGAGCTTTCCCACTCCCGAACGGGCGAGAGCCTCCACCGTATAGCCGCCGACGCCGCCCACTCCGAACACCGCGACGCGCGAGTTTTTCAGATTATCGAGCGCTTCCGTTCCCAAAAGCAACTCAGTTCTTTCAAATTGGTTCATATTTTCACTCCGATACAAAGCTGTTGAGCCGCTCAAAATCGGGAATGCGGAAGCCGCTTCTGCCGACCTTCTCGATAAGTCCGTCGCTGACCAGCTTGCGCACATTGCGGCTGACCGTCTCGGCGCGCAGACCGACGCTGCCCGCGATATCGTCAAGACGCAGGGTTATATACGGCTCGTTGCTGCGCTTTTCGCGGTAGATAAGAAACGCCGCCACGCGCTTGACCGGCTCGCTGATAGAAAGAATGCGGCTGCGCTCGTTCGCGTCGTGGAGTTTGTTGCTGAGCATATGGATAACCTTTAGCGCGACCTTGGGGTCGCTGATGGCGGACTCAACATCGACGCGGCGGATATAACAGCAATATGTCTTTGTCAGGCAGACCGCCGAATAGGGATAGCTGCTCGCGGCAGAGAAAACTCCCTCCCATATGGTATCGTTGTCTGCAAATATACCGATGATGTTCTCGCGGCCGTCAGCCTCGTAGGTGCTGAGCTTGACCTGCCCCTGCTTGATGATCACAATCGACTCCACGCTGTCGCCCTCGTGAAAAACAAAGTCTCCGCGGCGCAGTGTCTTATGTGTTGAGTGGCGCAGAATGTCGATCTGCTTCTCCTCGGGCAGACCGTAGAGAAAGGCGATGTCCTTTATGCATCTGTCTGTGCATTCCTCGCAGGTATTCGGCTTTTGGCAGTTGGGATTGAACTTCATGCGCGCACTCCTCTCGTCAGGTTTTTGTATATTATAGCGCAATTTTTCGCGCATGTAAAGACTTGCGGCGGCGGAGAATCGGTGATATACTTAGCTTTGGAGAATTGGAGGTATTATTTTGGTTATAGATTTTCACACTCACACCTTTCCCGACAAGATGGCGGAGAAAACCGTCGCGCACCTCGCGAAAATCGGCGGACTTCCGCCTCACACCGACGGCAAACGAGGCTCTCTGCTTGAGTCAATGAATAAATACGGCATTGACCGCAGCGTTGTTCTGCCCGTGGCGACACTGCCGAAGCAGGAGAGGTCTATCAACGCTCTCTCAGCCGAGCTTAACGGAAAAGACGGGATATTTTACGCGGGCGGAATCCACCCCGACTGCGGGGACGTGTGCGGCACGCTGGATTTCATCAAAAAAAGCGGACTCTTCGGCATCAAGCTCCACCCCGACTATCAGGGCGTGCACTTCGACGACCCGAGGTACGTTAACATCATGCGCGAGGCAGCAAAGCGCGGCTTGTACATCGTGACTCACGCGGGTATCGACGTAGGCTTCCGCGATCATGTGCACTGCACGCCCGATATGATTCTGAACGTACTCGGTCAGCTTGAGGGCGTAATCGACAACAGACTGATTCTCGCGCACATGGGCAGCTACGAAATGCCCGACGAGGTACTCTGCAAGCTCTGCGGCAAGCCGGTTTACATGGACACCGCGGCGGTGCTCGACCTCTACCCCGACAAATGCGTTGAAATAATCAGAAAGCACGGCGCGGACAGGATTCTCTTCGCGACGGACTCGCCGTGGAAATCTCAGGGCGAGTATCTCGGGATATTTGAGAACCTGCCGCTGAGTGAGGGCGAAAAAGAAAAAATCCTCCACAGGAATGCTGAGAGGATTTTATCAGTAAAATAAAAATCACGCGGTAACGGGTTCCGTTACCGCGCTTGTATTTTAAAGTGTCTTGTGCTCGGTTCTCATGATAACGTCGAGCTGCTGCTCGCGTGTGAGGTCAATGAACTTTACAGCGTAGCCTGAAACGCGAATAGTGAAGTTCGCGTACTCGGGCTTTTCGGGGTGCTCCATGCAATCCCTGAGCTTCTCAACGCCGAATACGTTGACGTTGAGGTGATGAGCGCCCTGATCGAAGTAGCCGTCGAGGATATGCCAGAGGTTGTCCTTTCTCTCCTCGAGGGAGTGACCGAGAGCGTCGGGGCTGATGGTCTGGGTATTGGAAATACCGTCGAGAGCGTACTCATAGGGCAGCTTAGCGACGGAGTTGAGAGAAGCGAGCAATCCGTTCTTCTCAGCGCCGTAGGAGGGATTCGCGCCGGGGGCGAAGGGTGCGTGAGCCTTTCTGCCGTCGGGGGTAGCGCCTGTAGCCTTGCCGTAAACGACGTTTGAGGTGATCGTGAGGATAGATGTCGTCGGCTCGGAATGGCGGTAGGTGTGGTGCTCTCTGACCTTCTTCATGAACGCCTTGAGCAGCCAGATAGCGATGGAGTCGGCACGCTCGTCGTCGTTGCCGTAGCGCGGGAAGTCGCCTTCGATCTCGTAGTCGACGATCAGACCGCTATCGTTGCGGATCGGCTTAACCTTGGCGTACTTGATAGCGCAGAGGGAGTCTACAACGTGGGAGAAGCCCGCGATACCTGTCGCGAAGGTGCGGCGGGTGTAGGTGTCAATGAGAGCCATCTCAGCCGCCTCGTAGTAGTACTTGTCGTGCATATAGTGAATGAGATTGAGGGTGTTGACATAGAGCTCAACAAGCCAGCTCATCATAGCGTTGAACTTGTGCATGACCTCGTCGTAGTTGAGGTACTCGGAGGTGATAGGCGCGATCTCGGGGCCTACCTGCTCGCCTGTAGCGACGTCAACGCCGCCGTTGAGCGCGTAGATAAGGCACTTCGCGAGGTTTGCGCGCGCGCCGAAGAACTGGATCTCCTTGCCGGTCTGAGTCGCGGAAACGCAGCAGCAGATGCTGTAGTCGTCGCCCCAGACAGGACGCATTACGCAGTCGTTCTCGTACTGGATAGACGAGGTGTTGACCGAGATCTTCGCGGCGTACTTCTTGAACGCCTCGGGAAGTCTTGACGACCAGAGCACGGTGAGGTTAGGCTCGGGCGCAGGTCCCATGTTCTCGAGGGTATGGAGGAAGCGGAAGTCGTTCTTTGTTACCATGTGTCTGCCGTCCATACCGATACCTGCCATCTCGAGGGTTACCCATACGGGGTCACCGGAGAACAGCTCGTTGTAGGACGGAATACGCGCGAACTTGACCATACGGAACTTGAGAACGAGGTGGTCGATAAGCTCCTGAGCCTCTTTCTCTGTCAGGGTGCCCTCCTCGAGGTCGCGCTGAATATAGATATCCAGGAAGGTCGAGATTCTGCCGACGCTCATAGCTGCGCCGTTCTGTGTCTTGATCGCGGCGAGGTAGCCGAAGTAGAGCCACTGAACGGCTTCCTTAGCGTTTTTGGCAGGCGCGGAGATATCGAAGCCGTAGATCTCAGCCATCTGCTTCATGCCCTTGAGAGCGCGGATCTGCTCGGCGATCTCCTCTCTGAGGCGGACATGCTCCTCGCTCATATTTCTGCCGCCGCAGTAGAATAAATCCTTCTCCTTTGTGAAGATAAGGTAGTCAAGTCCGTAGAGCGCAACTCTGCGGTAGTCGCCGACGATACGTCCTCTGCCGTAGGTGTCGGGCAGACCCGTGATGACGTGACTGTGACGAGCGCGCTTCATCTCAGGTGTGTAGGCGTCAAATACCGCCTGATTGTGGGTTTTATGATAATCGGTAAAGATTTTTACCAAGTCCTGATTGACCGTGTAGCCGTAGGTGGAAGCCGCCTGAACCGCCATCTTGATGCCGCCGTAGGGCATGAACGCGCGCTTGAGGGGCTTATCGGTCTGGAGTCCGACGACCTTTTCCAGATTCTTCATGCTCTCGTCGATATAACCGGGGCCGTAGCCTGTGAGTGAGGAAACTATCTCGGTCTCGCACTCCAATACGCCGCCCTTGGAACGCTCCTCCTTCTGAAGCTCCTGAAGTTTGCCCCAGAGCTTGTCGGTAGCCTCGGTGGGAGCCTCAAGGAAGCTCTCGTCGCCGTCGTACATGGTATAGTTGCTCTGAATAAACTCGCGGACGTTGACGTCCTCGCGCCATTTTCTGCCTGTGAAGCCTCTCCATGCGTGCTCCATCTCTTTGGTGACAGTGAAGGTTACTCCTGTTTCAAAGGTCATTTCAAACACTCCTTATTTCAATCCGTTAAGAATCATTTCTGCGTTTTTTACTCGATCAGCCGCCGGGGGCTGAGTGTCCTCAAGGGTGTAGCTCACGCCGAGCTCCTTCCACTTGTAGGCGCCCATGCTGTGATATGGCAGCACCTCTACCCTCTCGATATTTTGCAGGGTTTCGATGAAACCGCGCGTTTTGTGCAGCGCCTCATCGTCGTCGGTTATCCCGGGTACGAGCACATGGCGTATCCACACGGGCTTGTTTATATCTGACAAGTAGCTCAGCATATCGAGAATATTGCCGTTGTAAGCGCCCGTCAGGGACTTGTGGGCGTCGGGGTCGATGTGCTTTATGTCGACGAGAAAGAGGTCGCACAGCGTGCACAGCTCCTCGAATTTCGGGAAAAATGGCTCCTTGCGCGTAAACGGCTGTCCCGCGGTGTCGATACAGGTGTTGATGCCGCGCTGCTTTGCCTTACGCAGCAGCTCGAGGAGAAAGTCTATCTGAAGCAAAGGCTCGCCGCCGCTGACGGTTATGCCGCCGCTTTTTCCCCAGTAGGGTCTGCAGCGTTCAGCCTTGTCAAGCAGCTCGTCCGCGCTCATCAGAGTACCGCCGTCGGTGCGCCATGTGTCGGCGTTGTGGCAGTAACGGCAGCGCAGCCTGCAGCCCTGCAGAAATATCAGGAAGCGCACGCCCGGCCCGTCGACGGAACCGAAGCTCTCGATGGAGTGGATCCTGCCCTCAGACATCATTCTCACACCCTTTCAATACCGTTCTTATTATGGTTTTAGTATAACAACCATACGCCCTTTCAACATTGATTTAAATCAATTTGACACCCAAATTCAAATTATCGGCAACTTATTGAAAAGCTCGTGAAAATAAGATATAATATAGTAGAATTTAACCATCGGAGGTCATTATGCGATACAATCTGCACACCCACACCTACCGCTGCAATCACGCGTCGGGAACGGACAGGGAATACGTTGAGGCGGCTATAAAGGCAGGCATGAAAACCTTAGGCTTTGCCGATCACTGTCCGCAGTTTTTTCCGAATGACTACTACAGCACCTTCCGCATGCGGCCCGAGGCGGCGGCTGATTACGTTGAGAGCCTTCGCACGCTCAAAAAGGAGTACAAGGACGACATAGAGATTCTGATCGGCTTTGAGACAGAGTACTACCCCGCGATTTTCGACAAGTTCAGAGAGTTCATCGCGCCGCTTGACCTCGACTATATGATCATGGGTCAGCATTTCATTCACAACGAGTACGAGGTGCCGAATTACTACGCAAGCAACCCGACATATGAGGACGCAAAGCAGTACGTCAGACAGACTCTCGAGGGTCTGAGAACGGGCATGTTCACCTACATAGCCCACCCCGATATTCTCCGCCACGAGGATCCTGTCTTTTACCGCGAGCTGATGACGGAGTATTGCAGGGAGCTGAAGGATATGGATATCCCCGTTGAGTACAATATTCTCGGCTACCGCAACAAAAAATGGTATCCGAACGCGCTGTTCTGGCAGGTAGTCGCCGAGGTCGGCAACCGCGTTGTGCTCGGCTATGACGCGCACGAACCCGGAGCGCTTCTCGAGGAAAACAACTACGACGCGTGCATGGGGTACCTGAATATGCTCGGTATCACGCCGATACAGTTCAGGGATATAGAAATACGCCGTCCGAACGGCAAGATTTTCGGATAAAATACATTTTAGTGCATTGACACTTTACACAATGTGTTGTATAATATATGAGGAAAAATTGTAATTTGCGCAATAATGCTTTCTCGATTACGAACAATAAAAACAAGGAGGATATTTTTTATGCCACACATTGACGATTTTGTCAAGGACATTATGGAAAACGGCGTTTCCGCAAAAACACCGCACGAAGCTGAAATCAAAGAACTGACCGGGGTCATCACCGCGGAAAAGGAAAAAATCGAGGGTGAG